>JAABUK010002935.1_pt1 | contig 29713 bp, 25 predicted proteins | sample 5559141 | NCBI WGS metagenome assembly JAABUK01 (sample SAMN10711869, study PRJNA513367) | rock metagenome | isolation source: Antarctica rocks | place: Antarctica: Victoria Land, Pudding Butte nord | collected 2016-01-03
AGCAGGGTCGCCGCGCCGCCGAAAGAACAGCAGCAGTGGCCGTCGACCGATCCGGTCGGAGAGCATGCCGGCCAGCGGCTGGAGGAGGACGAAGACCAGCAGGGCGATGAAGTTGATCCGGGTCACCGTGGTCTTCTCGATGCCGGCTGTGTTGATCATGTACTTCTGCATGTACGTCGTGAACGTGTAGAACGCGATCGTCCCGCCGAGGGTGAGGCCCACGACCGTGAGGACCTCCCGCGGGTAGGTCAGGAGCAGGCGCACGGTGCCGCGCTCGGAGCCCTGCGCGGCCGCGTTCTTGAACTGGGCGGACTCGTCCATCGTCCGGCGCAGCCACATCACGGTGAGCGCGGCGAGCGCACCGACGACAAAGGCGATCCGCCAGCCCCAGGAGCCCATCTGCTGCTCGGTGAGGAACTGCTGGAGGATCAGCCGCAGGCCGAGCGCCAGGAGCTGGCCGCCGGTGAGGGTGACGTACTGGAAGGAGGAGTAGAAGCCCCACCGGCCCGGAGTCGCCACCTCGGACAGGTACGTCGCCGACGTCCCGTACTCACCGCCGAGCGACAGCCCCTAGATGAGCCGGGCGATGACGAGGATGGTGGGCGCGAGGGCCCCGATCGAGGAGTAGCCCGGACAGAGCGCGATGATGAGCGACCCGGCCGCCATCATCGTCACGGACAGGGTGAGCGCCGCGCGCCTGCCGTACCGGTCGGCATACCGGCCGAGGAGCCAGCCACCGATCGGCCGCATGACGAAGCCAACGGCGAAGACCCCCGCGGTGTTGAGCAGCTCCGCCGTCGGGTTCCCGCTCGGGAAGAACACCTTGGAGAAGTAGATGGCGAAGGCCGTGTAGGCGTACCAGTCGTACCACTCGATGAGGTTGCCGAGGGAGCCCCGGATGACGTTGGAGATGACGCTCCGTGGTGGCCGGGCGTCGGTCGTGGTGGCGGTCAAGGGGAACCTCCCATGTCGTATGCCGGGGTGCCGGGACTTCCGACGACTGTCCACCGCGCGGACCCGCCTCGCAACCGGAGCGGGGCCCACCGGGCGGTCATCCCGGGCATACGCTGGCCGCAACAACTCAGACATGTCTCGTCCCCTGCGGCCGGATCGAAGATCCCGCCGCCACGAGTCAGACCTGTCTCTTCTGCTGCGGCCCGACCCGCGGATCCGGCCGGCGGCATCCGGTGACCGAGGACGACGAGCTGGACGAGATCCAGGTCACCCGCAAGGTCGAGGAACGTCTGCTCCGGTGTCACGGCAGGTCCTTCAGACCGGGTCAGCCGGCGCCGTCGAGCTCCGTGCCCTGCCGTGCTCGGTTCCACGACATCGCGTAGTGACCATCGTCGCTGGCCAGGCCGGCCTCGCCCAGCTCCAACGGCCGGAACGTGTCCACCATGACCGCGAGCTCGTCGAAGAAGTGCATCCCGATCGACCCCTCGCTCGCACCCGGCTGCGGCCCGTGCGGGTGGCCGCCCGGGTGCACGGAGATCGAGCCCTTGCCGATGCCAGAGCCCTTGCGTGCCTCGTAGTCGCCGTCGACGTAGAACATGATCTCGTCGCTGTCGACGTTCGAGTGGTAGTAGGGGACGGGGATCGCCAACGGGTGGTAGTCGACCTTGCGGGGCACGAAGTTGCAGATGACGAAGCCGCCACCCTCGAACACCTGATGCACCGGCGGCGGCTGGTGGACCCGCCCCGTGACCGGTTCGAAGTCGCGGACGTTGAACACGTAGGGATAGAGACACCCGTCCCACCCGACGACGTCGAGCGGGTGGAACGGCAGGGTGTGCACCGTCCCGACGATCCCGCCAGGCCCGGTGCCGCGGTGCTTGATCAGGACCTCGGTCTCGTCCGTAGCCAGCTCGCCGACGTCCTCGGCGAGCAAGGGCCCCTTCGGCATCCGCAGGTCGCGCTCACAGTACGGCGAGTGCTCGAGCAGCTGCCCGAACTTCGACAGGTAGCGTTGGGGCGGCGTGATGTGCGAATTCCCCTCGATGGAGTAGGTCCGCAGCGGGTCCTTCGTCGAGCGCTTCGGCAGCCAGCGATGCGTCGTCGACCGCGGGATGACGACATAGTCCCCCTCGCCAACCTCGAACGCCCCGAACACGGTCTCGACCCGGGCCCGCCCCCGTTCGACGTAGACGCACTCGTCCCCGACGCCGTTGCGGTACCACGGGCTCGGTCGCGCAGACACGGCATACGAGATCCGCACGTCGCCGTTGCCGAGGACGAGCCGCCGGCCGGTCACCGGGTCGCCGGTGCGGGTCGCCAAGGCGTCGAAGAGGTCGTGAAGCTTGAGGTGCCTCGGCTGGAGCGGGTGGTTCGCGGTCGTCGACAGGTCGCCCACAAAGCCCTCCCGGACGGCACTGAGCGTCGACGGGATGTTGCGGTGGTAGAGCAGGGAGGAGTCGCTGCTGAAGCCCTCCTCACCCATGAGCTCCTCGTAGTAGAGCTCACCCGGCGTCCTGCCCCGCACGGGCCGCCGGTGCTGGGTGTGCCGCTTGGGCGGAACGCTGCCCATGCGCTGGTAGTGAGCCATTGCTCCTTCTCCCTGTCGCCCTCGTGAGACCTCGTTCGTGCCCGCCTCCTCACCTTGAAGTAGCCTGCGAGGCATGTCAACGAAGACACGGGGAGCGTCCTCCCCCGTGGAGCCCATCGACCCGCGTGGGGTCGGGTCTCGCACTCAGGGGCCGGCGGATCCAGCCCTGTTCTGCGGCCTCGTCGACGACGCGGCGGTCTTCCCGCCGGGGCTGGCACCGCTGGGACGCGCGGTCTCCGACCACCTCTCCCGCACCCGGTACGCCGGCCTCGTGGGTCCGCTCATCGTCCCCGCCACCGCGGCGGGGGAGCTGGCGGCCCTGGCGTGCGGTTGGGCGGCGGCACGGCCGCGATCGGCGCGCCCGTCGTCTCGGCCTCTGCGGGTCGCGCTCGTGGCCCGTCCCGGTGCATCCGACCTGCCCGTGTGGGAGGGCGTGAGGCTGCTCGCCCGGCAGCCGGGCGTCGAGGTCGCCGGCGTGGAGGTCGGCTGGTCCACGCACTGGCGCGACCTCCTTGGCCTTCGCGTACCCGTGACGGTCGAGATCCCCCGCGAGGGTCACGCCGGCGCCATGGCCGACGTCGGCGCCGCCGCCCACGACGCGCCTTCAGCGTCAGCCCCGCTGGTACAGGCGAAGCTCCGCACCGGAGCGACCCCGACGTGGGCATGGCCCGACGAGCGGGAGCTGGCCCGGTTCGTGCAGGGGTGCGTCGACCACGACCTGCGGTTCAAGCTCACCGGCGGGCTGCACCACGCGGTCCGCGGCGACCACCCCGCAGGCGGCGGGGGCGAGCCGCAGCACGGTCTGCTCAACGTCCTCGTGGCAGTGCGATCGGCGTTGCAGGGTGGGCGCGAGGCCGACCTCGTCCCGCTCCTTGCCGAACGGGACCTGAATGCGCTGGTGCCGGACGCTGCAGGCATGGCGGCCGAGGAGGCTGGGGCGGTCCGCGCCTGCTTCACGGCATACGGATGTTGCACGGTGAGCGACCCCATCGGTGAGCTGGCCGCACTGGGCCTGCTCGGGGAGGAGTGACATGCCGACCTGGCTCGACGTCCCGGCCGACCACCCCTTCGGCATCGCCACCCTTCCCTACGGCGTGTTCTCGACCGACGACCCGCAGCTCCGCCGGGTCGGGGTCCGCATCGGCGACCGGGTCCTCGACGCGGCCCGCGCCGCGGAGGCCGCCGGGATGGAGTCCGGCGTGTGCTGGGAGCAGCCTAGCCTCAACCACTTCCTGACGCTGGGTCCGCAGGCGTGGGCCGCGGCGCGGAGCTGGCTGACCCTGGTGCTCACCGAGGAGGCCTACCGCGACGCCGTCGAGCCGCACCTGCTCCCGCTCGCCAGCCTCACCATGCACCTGGCCTTCGACGTCGCGGACTACGTGGACTTCTACGCCAGCGAGCACCACGCCCTGAACGTCGGCAAGGTCTTCCGGCCGGACAGCTCCGCACTCCCGCCGAGCTGGAGGCACCTGCCGATCGGCTACCACGGGCGGGCGGGCACCGTCGTCGTCAGCGGCACCGACATCGTCCGGCCGACGGGCCAGCGCAAGGGCCCGGCCGACCCGGCACCCGTCTTCGGTCCGAGCACCCGGCTCGACATCGAGGCGGAGCTCGGCTACGTCGTCGGTGGTGCCACCCCGCTGGGCCAGCGCGTCGGCGTGGGAGAGGCCGCGGACCACCTGTTCGGCGTCGTCCTGGTCAACGACTGGTCGGCCCGGGACATCCAGGCGTGGGAGTACGTCCCGCTGGGACCGTTCCTCGGAAAGTCCTTCGCGACAACGGTGTCTGCGTGGGTGACGCCCCTGTCAGCCCTGGAGGCGGCGAGAGTGCCGCTGCCGGGCCAGGAACCCGAGCCCCTTCCCTACCTGCGCGGGACGGCGGACGAGGTCTTCGGCCTCGACGTGCGCTACGAGGTGCGCGTCAACGACACCGTCGTTGCCACACCGAGCCACTCGGACATGTACTGGTCGCCCGCGCAGATGCTTGCGCACCTCACGGTGGGCGGTGCCTCCCTGCGCGACGGCGACCTCTTCGCGTCGGGGACGATCAGCGGTCCGACCAGACAGAGCCGCGGGAGCCTGCTCGAGCTGACGTGGAACGGCACCGAGCCCCTCACGCTCGACGACGGCACGTCCCGGGGCTTCCTCGAGGACGGCGACACCGTCACCCTGACCGCGTGGGCTCCCGGGCTGGATGGTGCCCGCGTCGGAATCGGTGAGGCGACCGGCACGATCCTCCCGGCGACCGCCTGAGCGGCCAGTCGGCTGAGGCACCAGTCGGCGCGGGAAGCCGGGCGCTCTGGGCAGCCCTGTCAGCGCTGACGTCGAAGGACCACGTTGGTGTCAGCGATCTTGTCGTGCAGGGCCTGGCGCTTGCCGTCCCACAGGGGCCAGATGCCGTCGATGACGGGCACGAAGCTCAACGGGCCGAGGACCAGGCTGCCGAGGTTGCACACCACCCACAGGGCCTGTCGCTTGAGGGCGTCCACGACGGTGAGGCTGCCGGGGTCGTCCCGCCTGCGGACGCGCACCCCGGCGGCCATCTTGCCGGGGGTCGCGCCGGTCCGGACGAGGAAGAACGTCTCGTAGACGAGCCCCGCGCCGACGGCGATCAGGGTGAGGGGCAGGTAGTACTGCCAGATCTGCCCCTGCATGGCGACCATGTCCATCGGCGTCTGCACCCCGCGGGCGGCGTCCTGGGTCACCTGCTGGAGGTACCGCTCGAACCAGCCCGCGTAACCACGGACATAGCTGAAGCCGAGGATGCCGGTCAGGACGGCGAGGATGACCCCGTCGATGACCCGTGCCCACAGCCGCGTGCCCCACCCGGCGAGCGGCTCCCCATCCGGGGTGGTTGGCGCGCCGAGAGCGTAGCCCCCGGGCACGTGACCGGGGTTGCCCCCGTAGGGACCGGGTCCGTACTGGCCGTGGGGGCCCGGAGGCTGCTGCCCATAGGGGGACTGGTCAGCAGGGGACTGCCCGTACGGGGGCTGGCCACCCTGAGGCGGCTGCCCGTAGGGGGCCTGTGGCTGGCCGGCGGGGGGCTGCTGCCCCGGCCGGGACACCTGCTCGGTGGACCGTCCCGCCGGCCGGTCGTTGCCGCCCGTCTGGGCCCGGCCGATCGTCGACTGGGCTGCGGTGGGCGAGGCCTTGGGCACCCGGTTGCCGGTCCAGAGGATGCCGTCGAAGTAGCGCAGCTGGGTGGGGTCGTCGGGATCGTCGTACCACCCGGCAGCCTGGCTCATGGGCCCGAGCATGTCACAGCAGCGGGGGCCGGCCGGCCACCCAGACGTGGCGCTCCCCGATCTGCTGACCGCGCGGCCCCAACCGTCAGCCCCATTTCCCCCGCTCGGGGTGCGGTCAGAGGTTGCCGCGCAGGTCCTGCTCGCGCTCGATGGCCTCGAAGAGAGCCTTGAAGTTGCCCTTGCCGAAGCCGAGCGAGCCGTGCCGTTCGATGAGCTCGAAGAAGACCGTCGGCCGGTCACCGAGCGGCTTGGTGAAGATCTGCAGGAGGTAGCCGTCCTCGTCGCGGTCGACGAGGATCTTGCGCTTCTGCAGCTCCTCGATCGGCGCCCGGACATTGCCGATCCGCTCGCGCAGCTCGTCGTCCTCGTAGTAGGAGTCCGGGGTGTCGAGGAACTCGACGCCGTTGTCGCGCAACGCATCCACGCTCGCGAGAATGTCGTTCGTGGCCACGGCGAGGTGCTGCGCCCCCGGTCCGCGGTAGAACTCCAGGTACTCGTCGATCTGGCTCCTGCGCTTGGCGATGGCCGGCTCGTTGAGGGGGAACTTGACCCGGTGGTTGCCGTTCGCCACGACCTTCGACATCAGGGCCGAGTAGTCGGTCGCGATGTCGTCGCCGATGAACTCGGCCATATTCACGAAGCCCATGACCTTGTTGTAGAACCCGACCCACTCGTCCATCCGGCCGAGCTCGACGTTGCCGACGATGTGGTCGAGCGCCTGGAACAGCCGCTTGGGCTCGCCGTCACGCCTGACCCAGCTGCTGCGCTGCTCGACGTACCCCGGGAGGTAGGCCCCGGCATACCTCGTCCGCTTGCCGGAACCACCCACGACCCGCTGGACCAGGGTGTGCCGGGTCTCGCCGTAGGTCGCGATGGCGGCGATCCGGACCGTGCCGTGCTCGTCGGTGAGGTCCTCCGGCTCGCGCACCACGCTCGCGCCCTCCCGACGTGCCTGGGCGATGCACCGGTCGACGTCGGGGACCTCGAGGGCGATGTCCACCACGCCGTCCCCGTGCCTGCGGTGGTGCTCGACGAGGGGGCTGTCCGGGTCGACGGCGCCGTTGACCACGAAGCGGATGGAGCCTGACCTCAGGACGTACGACTTGTGGTCGCGGTTGCCGGTCTCGGGGCCGCTGTAGGCGACGAGCTCCATGCCCCACGCCGACTGGTAGTAGTGCGCGGTCTGGGTCGCGTTGCCGACAACGAAGACGATCGCGTCCCACCCGGTCACCGGGAAGACGTCCATGTCCTCGTGGTACTCGACGAGGCCGACGAGCTGCTTGAGCTGCTCGATGTCGAGGTTGGCCTCGAGCTCCTGCTCGGTCAGGTCCACGGCGGTGTCGGTCATGGCCTGAGGGTGACGGATGGACGCTGGGTGGTCAACAGGCGGCGAACCGGGTGGGCACACTGCGCACAGTGTTGCCCGTATGCCGTGAACTGGTGGACACTTTGCCCATGACCCGACCTCGCGGAGACATCGACGACCTGGACGCCAGGATCCTCGAGCTGCTCAGCGAGGACCCTGCGGTCGGCGTCCTCGGGGCCTCCCGGCGCCTCGGCGTCGCGAGGGGCACCCTCCAGGCCCGGCTGGACCGGCTCGTCGAGCGGGGCGTCATCCGGTCGTTCGCGCCGCAGGTCGATCCCGGGGCGCTGGGGTATCCCGTGACGGCCTTCTGCACGCTGGAGATCCGGCAGGGCCGCGGCCACGGACCCGTCGTCGAGCACCTCTCCGCCATCCCGGAGGTCCTCGAGGCCCACACGATCACCGGGTCTGGAGACCTCCTGATCCGGGCGGTGGCGCGGGACAACGCCGACCTGCAGCGGGTCATCGACCTCGTCGTCGACGACTCCCACGTCATCCGCGCGTCAACGGCGATCTCGCTCGCCAGCCGGATCGACCACCGCACCCTTCCGCTCGTCCGGGCCGCGACCGGCGCCGGCTGAGGGGAGCCGCACGTTTGGCCAACCAGCCGGGCAACCAGCCAGGCCAACCAGCCGGGCCAGCCAGCCGGGCCAACCAGCTGTCGGACGGTTGGTGTGCAGCCAGGCGGACGGCCGGTGCACGGCCAGCCGCAGCGGTCGGCTCAGCGGCGGCCGACGAGCCACCGGCGGACGGCGTCGATCCGCTGGGTGACCTGCTCGCTGTTCGCGGCGTCGAGCGTCGGGCCACCACAGGCCCGGCGCAGGTCGTTGTGCACCATGGCGTGCGGTGACGACGTCTTCCGGGCGTACGCCCCGACGAGCGTGTTGAGCTCCTTGCGCTGGGCCGCCAGGGCCCGGTGCGCCGCCACGGGCGCAGCGGCTGCGGGGTTTCTCGCCGACTGCTTCGTCTGGTGCTCGCGCAGGAGCACCGCGACCTGGTCCGGTTCCAGCAGACCCGGCAGCCCGAGGTAGTCCTGCTCCTCCTGGGACCCCACCGTCGCATGCATCCCGAACTGCTCCGAGTCGAACAGCACGTGGTCGAAGTGCGCCTGCGACTCCAGGGCCTCGAACACCGCCTCGTCGACCCCGGCCTCGTCTTGGGACCGGTTCGCCTCGGCGAGGAGCCCCTCCTCGGGAGAGGAGCCCTCCTGCGTCCAGACGGACGCGACGTCGTGGCCACCCGTGCGGTCCAGTGCGTGGTCGCGCTGCTCCTCCATCCGTGAGGCGTGGTCGAGGATGACCGGCACCGACGGCAGGAACACCGACGCGGTCTCACCCCGACGACGTGCCCGCACGAACCGGCCCACGGCCTGCGCGAAGTAGAGGGGGGTCGAGGTCGAGGTCGCGTAGACGCCGACACAAAGCCGCGGCACGTCGACGCCCTCCGAGACCATCCGCACGGCGACCATCCAGCGCGACCTCCCTGCTCCGAACTGCTCGATCCGGCTCGACGACCCGGCGTCGTCGGACAGGACGACCGTCGGCCTCTCGCCACAGATGGTGGTGAGGATCGCGGCATACGCGCGCGCCTGGGTCTGGTTCGAGGCGATGACGAGCCCACCGGCGTCCTCGACGTGGCGTCGCACCTGCGTGAGCCGCTGGTCCGCGGCGGCGAGCACGGCGAGGACCCACTCGCCGTGGGGGTCCAGAGCGGTGCGCCAGGCCTGGGCGACCATGTCCTTGGTCATCGGCTCGCCGAGGCTGGCGGCGACCTCGTCGCCCGCCCTCGTCCGCCACCGCACCGCGCCGCCGTAGGCGAGGAAGAGCACCGGCCGCACGACGCCGTCGCGCAGGGCCTCGGCATAGCCGTAGCTATAGTCGGCTGCCGACGTGAGGATGCCAGCGTGGTCCATCTCATAGCGGACGAACGGGATCGGCGAGGTGTCGGACCGGAAGGGCGTCCCCGTGAGCGAGAGCCGCCGGGTCGCCGGCTCGAACGCCTCACGGATCGCCTCCCCCCACGACTTCGCGTCGCCGCCGTGGTGGATCTCGTCGAGGACCACGAGGGTGCGCCGAGCCGTCGTCAGCTGCCGGTGCAGGCCCGGCCGGGCCGCGACCTGGGCATAGGTCAGGGCCATTCCCTGGTAGTCGTCCGAGTGGCGACCGGCCGCGTTCGAGAACCTGGGGTCGAGAGAGATGCCGACGCGGCCGGCAGCATCGGCCCACTGGGACTTGAGGTGCTCCGTCGGCGCGACGACGGTGACCCGCTCGACCACACCACGGCCGATCAGCTCGGTGGCCAGCCGCAGCGCGTAGGTCGTCTTGCCGGCACCCGGGGTGGCCACCGCGAGGAAGTCAGGCGCGTCGGCTCGCAGGTATGCCGTGACCGCGGCGGCCTGCCAGGCGCGCAGCTTCTCGGCCGTGCCCCAGGCCGCTCGTCCCGGAAAGGCGGGTGGGAGGTGGGAGGCGGCCGACGTGCTCATAGGGGCAGCACTCTAACTGCTGCGAGGCGCTGCTCCCGACGTCGGCCGGGCCAAGGCGGAACGCCACACCACTCGAGACCCGGGGGCCGTCCCTCACCCCGCTTTGTCGCCGCCGTCCTGCGGCGCGCGCAGCCCGTCGTAGATCTCCTTGCAGGTGGGGCACACCGGGAACTTGTTCGGGTCGCGCCCAGGCACCCAGATCTTGCCGCACAAGGCCACCACCGGGTCTCCGGATAACGCGCTCTCGAGGATCTTCTCCTTGCGCACGTAGTGGCTGAACCGCTCGTGGTCCCCCGGCTCCGCGAGCTGCTCCTGGACCTGCTCCCGCTCGAGCACGCTCGTCGACGTGCGCGGTCCGCCCGGCTCGGGCTGAGGGGTGAAGGGGTCCTCTGGCATCTCCTGGCTCATGGCCCCGAGTGTATGCCGGGCAGGTCACCGACTCCTGGTCCGGCGCCGCCACCAGCGGCGAGAGGACGCTTCCTGCTGTGCGGGCGGGCCCGCGGGAGCTGACGCTGTGCTCCCGGCCAGGGCGGCGGCCCGCAGGACCTGCCACTGTCCCACGAGGGCGTCGACGTCGACGGTCCTGGCGATCAGCGGCGGCAGGGGCCCGACGGCGGGGCGCAGCCGGTCAGACTTGACCCGGTGGTTGAAGTCCTCGAGGATCTCTCGTACCTGGGCTTCCGTGCGCACGTCTGCCAGCGACCCGGGGAAGCCGGCGGCCTCCTTGCGCAAAGCCAGTGGTGTCGGCAGGGCGCCCGAGATGTCGAGGTTCTCGCGTCTCAGATAGCCCTTGACCCACCAGTCGGCGTCGTCGGGGTCGCCGAGGCGCTCCAGGGGCTTCCCTGCGCCAGGAAGCCCGTCGAACTCGCCACGCTCCTGCGCCTCCCGGATCTGCTTGCCGACCCAGCTCTCGTGATACTGCTGCGACATGAGCCAGCCTCCTCGCGCCTGACGTCCCGACCAGTGTAGGAAAGGGTGCCGTCAGTTCATCGACGGGTCGTCGGGAAAGAGCGCGACGAGCTTGAGGCTGTTGCCCTGCCGGCCGAGGACCTCGCTCCACAGACCGTCGGGGTATGCCGTGAAGGCGTCCCGCGACTCGTAGTCGACGACGTACCAGTCCCCGCGCTCGACCTCCTCCTCGAGCTGCGACGGTGACCATCCGGCATACCCGGCGAAGATCCGCATGCCCGCGACCTCGGGGGCGACCAGGTTCGGTGGGGCGTCGAGGTCGACGAGCCCGAGGCCACGGAAGAGGTGCTTGACTCCCAGCGGCTCGGGGTTGTCGCCGGGGACGGTCACGATTCCGATGGCCGAGTTGAGCTCGACCGGTCCACCCGCAAAGAGCGTCTGGGGCAGCGTCGTCACGGCCTGCCACCCGGGTAGGACCGAGTCGATCTCCGCGTCGAGCGGACGGTTGAGGACGACGCCCTGGGCTCCCCCCTCGTCGTGGTGCAGCACGAGCGCGACGGCGCGCCGAAAGGGACCGTCCTCGATCTGTGGCGTCGCCACGAGGAGCCGGCCGGCGAAGAAGTCCTGCCCCGATGCCGTCACGGCCCCATCATCCCATTTCGGGATGCGGGGCCGGACGTCCTTCAGGTCAGCTGCGGGCGTCTCGTCGCTGGGGGCGGTCCTGGCCACCGGCACGACGCGGTCCGCTGTGGTGGGGCCGGAACCCGCCCTTCTGGCCGGACCGTGGGCCGCGGGAGCCACCGGGACCGCGACGCTTCGGCTCACCCTCGAGGAGCCGACGGAACGACTCGTCCGGCACGGGGACCCCACTGGGGGTGCTCGCTCCGGCCGCCGCGAGAACGGCGTCGCCGGGGACCGCCTTGGTCGGAACGGCGTCGACGCCGACATCCCGCAGCTGGCGCTCCATGCCCTTGCGTTGGTGCGGCAGCGCGAGGGTGACGACGGTCCCCCTGTCACCGGCGCGAGCGGTGCGACCCGAGCGGTGGAGGTAGTCCTTGTGGTCGGCCGGAGGGTCGACCTGCAGGACGACCGACACGTCGTCGACGTGGATACCCCGGGCGGCGACGTCGGTGGCGACGAGGACCGGCAGGGTGCCGTCACGGAAGGCGCCGAGGACCCGGTTGCGGGCCCCCTGGTTGAGGCCTCCGTGGAGAGCGGCCGCCATGACGCCCTGCTCGCGCAGCTGCTGTGCGACGCGGTCGGCGCCGAGCTTGGTCCGGACGAAGACCAGGGTGCGACCGACCCGGTTGGCGACCTCGGCGGTGATGACCTTCTTGTGCATCGGGTCGATGAGGAGCACGTGGTGCTCCATCGTCGTCACCGACGCCTTGGCGTCATCGGTCGAGTGCGTGACCGCGTCAGTGAGGTAGCTCCTGACGAGACCGTCAACGCCCTTGTCGAGGGTTGCCGAGAAGAGCAGCCGCTGTCCGCCGGCGGGGATCCGGTCGAGGATCGTCGTGATCTCCGGCAGGAAGCCCATGTCGGCCATGTGGTCGGCCTCGTCGAGGATGGCGATCTGGATGTCGTCGAGCTCGACGGCGCCGCGCTCGAGGAGGTCGTTCATCCGGCCAGGGGTGGCGATGAGCAGGTCGACGCCGCGGTTGAGGGCGCTGATCTGGGTCGTATAGCTGAGACCGCCGGCCACGAGCTTGTGCTTGAGCCCGGCGACATGCACGAGGGGCTCAAGAGCGTCGGAGACCTGCATGGCCAGCTCGCGGGTCGGCACGAGCACGATCGCGCGCGGGCGGCGCGGCGCCGAGGTGGGGCCGTCGTTGACCAGCCGGGTCAGGGTCGGCAGGCCGAAGGCGAGCGTCTTGCCTGAACCGGTCTGGCCGCGGCCAAGCACGTCCCGTCCGGCGAGGGCGTCCGGGATCGTCGCCACCTGGATCGGGAACGGCGTGGTGATGCCGTCGCGGGCCAGGCGTTCGACGAGCCGCTCCGGCAGCCCGAGGGCCGCGAAGCCGTTGTCCGCGGCAACCTCGACCGGTCCGTCGCTGACCGACTTGCGGGTCGCCTTGGTCCACTGGTCGGCGTCGAGGCGCTCGGCCTCGGCGTCCTGGCCGATGCGGTCCTCTCGTTCCCAGGTCGCGTTGTTGCCCTTGCGGTTCCAACGGTCGTCCCGGGCCGGGCGCTCGTCGCGGACCGGGCGGGCGTAGCTCGGACGCTCGGTCCGGGTCGGGCGCTCGGTCCGGGCCTGACGCTCGTCGCGGGCCGGACGGTCATCCCTGGCCGGGCGGGCGTAGCTCGGACGCTCGGTCCGGGCCGGACGGTCGTCTCGAGCGGAACGGTCATCGCGACGGGGACGGTCGTAGGCCCCAGAGCGATCGTCCCGGGCCGAGCGGTCATCTCTGGCCGGACGCGCGTAGCTCGGACGTTCAGTCCTGGCCGGGCGCTCGTCCCGAGCCGGACGCGCGTAGGTCGGACGCTCGGTCCTGGCCGGACGGTCATCCCTGGCCGGGCGGGCGTAGCTCGGACGTTCAGTCCTGGCCGAGCGCTCGTCCCGAGCCGGACGCGCGTAGCTCGGACGTTCAGTCCTCGCCGGGCGCTCGTCCCGAGCCAGTCGGACATCGCGTATAGGACGGTCGAATACTCCCGCTCGTGGTGCACGCTCGGGCGACCCGCCGGCATACGGGCGGGTGTTGCGCGGCTGGGTGGGGCTGGACTGGCCGCGGTGCGGCTTCTTGGGTGCGGAGGCCTTCTGGGCCGTGGTCCAGCGGGCCTTCTTGGGCGCGCCGGAACTCGTCTTCTTGGGCACAGCTGTTCAACTCACTTCGGGAGCTCGAGTAGACGCGTCTCGAGCCACCTGGCGAGGGCAACCATCTCAGACGAGCCTCAGGCGCATCGTCGTTCAGCGCCCGGATGGACCGGAACCCAGCTGGTGCTGTCCGGCGTGTAGACCCGATCCGCTGGAGGATTTCTGGACTGCTTCTGACGCGGCGCTGCCGTGCGCCTCGGAGTCGGGTGGTCTCAGTTTATCAGTCCGACTCACCAACTTGGGACCATGAGCGTCGTGACACCCACCACCAGGCAACGGTGGCGCCGAGCGCCACACCCACAAGATCAGCAACGGCGTCGAGCGGGTCGCCGGACCGGTGAGGGAGCACGTAGTGCTGGACTACCTCGCTCACCGGTGCATGCACGGCAAGAAGCAACGCCAACCAGCGCCAGCTGTGCACAACACAGGACGCGACGATCACCGGCGTCGCGAACAGGAGCGCATGCACGACCTTGTCCGACTGCTGCACCGGGCCGGTGACGTCGACCCTGGGCCAGTAGAGGGCGGCCAGGTGAAGGACCAGGACGCCTGCCAGCACCAGCAGCAGCCCCGTATGCCGTGCGGCTGGCGAGCGCGCGCTGCTCTGGTCGGTCGTCACGGTGGTCAGCCTAGTGAGCGAGCACGCCCCGGGTGGCGCGCGACCGTGTCGTCGACGGCGTGGTCGTCGTCGGTGCGTGCGGAAGTCGTCGTTGCGGTTGTCGCGGTCGTCGCGGACGGCGTCTTGACCGATGTCGTTGTCGAGGTGGACGTCCGCGGCAGCGTGGTCGTCGTCGCCGAGGCCGATCCGCTCGTGGCCGTCGGTGGCCTGCTCGTCACCGGAGCAGAGCCGCTGTGGTCGGCCGGCCCGGTGTTCGCCGAGGCCGCCCTCGTCGCCTGCGGCGCTGCCGGAAGACCCGCCACGGGCGCCGGAGTCTCGGGCTGGCGCGGCGACTCGCCGGGTGGCACTGTGCCGACGCCGTCGACCGGGGGATGACCCCGTCGCGTTAGACCATTCCCCACGTCAGGACCGAGGAGAGGTAGGAGTCGGAGTAGTTGTAACTGAGGCACCGGCCCGATCTGCCTGACCGGGTCGACGGGTCCGGCGGAGTCCGCGGGCGGATGGCGGCGTGGCTGATCTTCTCCAGCCCGCACGTTGAGCGTGGGCGCTGCCTGAAGCCTGTCGGCCACCGCCAACGAAGGAGGTTGCAGCCTGAGCCGGGGAAGGGTCGAGCAGGCAACCGCGAGCAGGACGGCGAGCGCAACCCCGATCCGGCGCCACAGGCTGGCCAGCCCCCCGGGGCTACCCTGCTCGTCAGGTGCCTGGCGGGACAGCACCAGCGCCCGGGCTTGCGCGGCTGGGCGTCGCCAGTCGGCCACCGCCTGCGTTCCGACAACCAGCACGACCTTGCGCATGCCCGTCCCCCGACGACCCACCCGGCGCTCCTTGCCACCTGACCACGAGCCAGCGGCGGTAGCCGGCAGCTCGCGCCGCGCAGGTAGATCCAAACCTACGTCGGCTCATCGGCCCCAGCAGTCCCACGACCCCCTGTACGCCCTGTCCAGAAGCCTTCCGATGATGCTGATGAGGGTCGCTGGCGACGAGGCCGTTGCACCTGGCCTTCGGAACCCGACGGGGGAATAGGTCCCACGCTGAGCGCCGTTGACGAATGCATGGCGACAACCGAACTGACCTCACAGACCTTCGAGCAAACCGTGCTCGACAACGACGTCGTGCTCGTGGACTTCTGGGCCTCCTGGTGCGGCCCGTGTCTGCGCTTCGCCCCGGTCTACGACGGGGCCTCCGAAAAGAACGAGAGCATCGTCTTCGGCAAGGTCGACACCGAGGCCGAGCAGGCCCTCGCGGCGGCGGTGAACATCACGTCGATCCCGACGCTCATGGCGTTCCGTGAAGGCATCCTCGTCTTCCGTCAGTCTGGTGCCCTGCCGCCCGACGCCTTTCAACAGCTGCTCGACCGGGTCACCTCCCTTGACATGGACGAAATCAAGGCACAAGTGGCCGCAGGGACGCCAGAAGCCACGCAGCCCGCCAGCACGCACGCCCGCTGACCGCACGCTTCGCGAAGGCCACGACAAGGGCCCGACCGGTGATCGGTCGGGCCTTCGCCGTCCTGACCTGACAGCGTGACGTGAGCCACCTAGGCGCTCGATTGAGCCGCCCGGCACGGCGCCAGCCGTACCCAAGGGTGGAGGTGGCGGGAATTGAACCCGCGTCCGATGACGTGAAACCAGGACTTCTCCGGGTGCAGTGCGCTGTGGACGGCTTGCAAGCAGGCAGTCCGGCGTTTCTCGGCCCCAGGACTCGCGCGCACACGTCCCCTGACAGGCCCAGCTGAGGAAAAGTCCAATGCCACGTCCCAGCACCGCGGCACTGCAAGTTCTCTAGATGACGCCAGGCACTGAGTCGAGAACTAGCTCAGGCTGACGGACTTCTAAGCTCGCTCAGGCGGCGAGGGTGAAGTCGGTGCGCTTGGAATCGGCACCTATTGGTTTGCACGGAGCGTTTACGAGACAACCGTGCGTCCTCGACCCGCTTCTCCTGGAGTGACGACCACCGTCGAAACCGATCACCCCCGTGGGGGTGCACACGTCACGCTGTTCAGTTGTCGAGATCCCTAGTATGTCCTGCAACGGGCCCGCCTCCAAGTCCATTCCCCCGACGCGCGCCCGGACGGGCCATGACACGATGCGGCGAGGAGGCATCACATGAAGATCCAGCGCATTGTCAAGACCGACCGACCGATCGGCCAGGTCTTCGACTACCTCAGCAACTTCACCTCGACGACCGATTGGGATCCGGGCACCGTGCGAACCGACCGCGAGTCGGGCGACGGCGGGGTCGGCACCGTCTATCACAACGTCTCACGCTTCATGGGTCGTGAGACCGAGCTGACCTACACCGTCATCGACCTTGTGCCGAACGAGCGGATCCAGCTCCGCGGAGTCAACCAGACGGTCACCGCGCAGGACACGATGACGTTCCGCAGCGCCGCCGGCGGCACCGAGGTGACCTATGAGGCCGAGTTCGAGTTCTCCGGCTTCGCGAAGTACCTCGCTCCCCTGCTGAAGCCTGCGCTGGCCAAGCTCGGCAACGACGCCGAGGCCGGCATGACCAAGGCGCTGGCCCGGCTCTGAGCCGGCGACGACCACCCCGGCAATGCGACCTGCTCCGTGCCGCCAATGAGACGCGAGAAGCCCGGCCCGGGCCAGGAGTCCGTGTGGGACTACCCACGGCCACCGCGCGTGGACCCCAGCTCGGAGGTGGTCGAGATCCTGCTCGGCGGGGTCGTCGTCGCACGCTCGACGGCCACCGTTCGGGTCCTCGAGACGAGCCACCCACCGACCTACTACCTCCCCGCGGCGAGCTTCCAGCCCGGCACGCTCGTCCCGGCAGCAGGGGGAAGCTTCTGCGAGTTCAAGGGACGGGCCGCGTACTTCGACGTCGTCGGCGGTGGCGCCGTGGCGAGTGCTGCGGCCTGGACCTACCCCTCACCTGCGACCGGGTTCGAGGCCATCGTGGACCACGTCGCGGTGATGCCGGCCGCCATGGACCGGTGCTCTGTCGACGGGGAGATGGTGGTGCCGCAGGAGGGCGGCTTCTACGGCGGCTGGGTCACCTCGCGGGTGGTCGGCCCGTTCAAGGGAGGCCCCGGCACGCGCGGCTGGTAGACCCGACACGCGCCGTGCGCGAGTGAGCCCGGGTGCCCGACCGCCTCCCCCTGACCGGTCACCCCCGTCGGTCAGGCCGGCGACCAGCGTGCGGTCGCCTGCGTCGAGCACCCGGGCCGTTCCCGGCGCCGGCTGCCCCCTGCGGCGACCGGCACCGCCACTCAGACGCCGGTCCCCTCCGGGAGGTTCCGGCGCATCCCAGCGGCAGGAGACATCGAGCACGCCGGACTTCGGTGCCCCGGCAGCTCGCGGTCGCCCCCGTCGTGATGTGCTTCGCGGGTCCCTGAACCCGCTGGAGAGGATGGTCGCGATGTCGACGAGCCGCGAGTGGCGCCTGGTCCGACGCCCCCGGGGCACTCCGGTGGACGCCGACTTCGCCCTCGTCGAGGTCCCCGTTCCGGCACTGGAGGACGGGGAGGTCCTCGTCCGCAACACGTTCCTGTCCGTTGACCCCTATATGCGAGGACGGATGAACGACGTGCGGTCCTACTCGCCGCCGTTCCGGCTCCACCAGCCGATGGACGGTGGGGCGATCGGCGTCGTCGAGCGGGTCGGGCGCAAAGTCACCGACTCCCGGGGGCGCACGGTGGTCACGGGCGACACCGTCCTGCACCAGCTCGGCTGGCGCACCTGCTCGGTGCTCCCTGCCTCGGCCACCCGAGTCGTGGACACGGATTTCGCGCCGGCCCAGGCCTGGCTCGGCATCCTCGGGATGCCTGGCCTCACGGCCTACGCAGGGCTCCTGCGGGTGGGTGAGCTCCGCGACGGTGACCGGGTTTTCGTGTCTGCCGCCGCGGGCGCCGTCGGCTCCCTCGTGGGGCAGATCGCACGGCTCAAGGGGGCGTCGCTCGTCGTCGGCAGCGCAGGAGGCCCCGCGAAGACCCAGTGGCTCCTCGATGACGCCGGCTTCGACCGGGCCATCGACTACACGGCGACGCCGATCGGCACGGGGCTGCGGGAGGCGGCGCCGGAGGGGATCGACGTCTACTTCGACAACGTCGGGGCCGACCATCTCGAGGCCGCGGTCGCGAGCCTCCGCAGGGGCGGTCGCGTGGCGATGTGCGGGATGATCGCCGGGTACGACGACGTCGAGGCCTCCCCTGGGCCGCGGAACATGTCGATGGTCATCGGAAAGCGCCTCATGCTCAAGGGTTTCCTCGTCTTCGACCATGAGGACCTGCGTCCGGAGTTCGAGGAGGAGGTCGGCGCCTGGGTCCGCGAGGGCAAGGTCGTCTGGCGCGAGACGGTCGTCGAAGGGATCGACCAGGCGGTGACCGGGTTCCTCTCCCTGATGTCCGGTGGCAACGTCGGCAAGATGCTGATTCGCCTCTAGAACAACGCTTCTCGCGACAACCGGGCCGTATGCCGTCCGGCCACCACAGCGACGGCGATGACCCCGAGGGCGACGACGGACGCCCCGGCGTTGAGCCAGCCGAAGCCCGCGGTGCCGAGGACCACGCCAGCAACGGCACCGCCCGCCGCTGCGGTGAACCCCGTGGTCATGTCCGACAGCCCCTGGACCTCGGGCCGGCGCACTCGTGGCGTGGCCGCCGTGAGCAGCGTCGACGAGGCCACGGTGCCGAGGGACCAGCCGAGACCGAGAAGGAAGAGCCCCACCCCGAGGCCAACGCTCGAGCCGGGTGCTGACCCACCGGCCAGGAGGAGGGCGCAGAGCAGGACGAGGCCACCGGCCCCGAGGACCGGCGGGCTGCCGAGGCGGTCCACCATGATCCCGACCACCGGCGAGAAGGCGAACATGCCGAGGACGTGCCCGCTGATGACCAGGCCGATGACCTCGAGCGATGCGTGTCCCTGGTCCATGTGGATCGGCGTCATGACCATGACCGACACCATGACCGCATGGGTCAGGGCCATCCCCACTGCGGCGGCGAGGACGAGCGGGCTCCTGCGGATCAGATGCCACACACCGACCGGCTTGGCGGATGCGAGCCAGCCGACCCCTGGGGCCTCCGCGGTGGGTGACCGGTCTGCGGGAGAGGGGTCCTGGGCCACGTCCCCCGCGTGGGCCGCGGGCGGCTGCACCCGCGACACGAGCAACGGGTCGGGCCGCAGCCGGGTCCACATCACCCCGGCTGCGATGAGCATCGCCACCACGCCGAAGAGGAAGGGCCCGGTCCTTGGCGGCAGGTGCGCCCAGGTCGCCACGGCTCCTCCCGGCCCGATGAGGTTCGGGCCGATGACCGAGCCGATGGTGGTGGCCCAGACGACGGTGCTGAGGTCACGCGCGCGGTGAACCGGCTGCGCGAGGTCCGTGGCGGCATACCGGCTCTGGTTGTTCGCCGCCGTGGTCGCACCGAGGAGCACCGCCCCGGCGAGGAGCAGCGGGAAGGAGCGCAGGGCGCCCGCGAGGACGCAGACCGCTGCGCCCAGCGCCCCGAGAAGGTAGCCGAGGGCCAGACCGGGACGTCGTCCGTGGCGGGACATGTACGCAGCGAGGACGGCGGCGATGACGGCGGCTCCGACCACCTGGGCGGTCTGGACGAGGCCAGCGAGAGTCTCGGAGCCGGAGACGTCCAGGGCGAGCAGCGCGGCGACGGCGATCGCCGAGCTGAGGCCGACCCCGCCCAGGGCCTGGGTAGCGACCAGCGTGCGCACCGAGTGTCGCTGGACGGCGACGACGTCGTGCCGGCTCTCCCGGGGCAGGGCACCGCCGGCCGGCGGGCGACGCTGCGGGCGTCCGTCACGGGTCCCCATCAGGACAGGAGTCTCGTCATCAGGACGGGAGTCTAGGCTGCGCGTCCGGTCTCCGGGACCGCGATCTCAGGATTCGGCGGCCCCACTAGGCTCTGGACACTCGCCACCGCGACGCCTGGAGGGCCGATGTTCAGCAAGGTACTGGTCGCCAACCGAGGCGAGATCGCCGTGAGGGCCTTCCGGGCAGCGACCGAGCTGGGCGCAACGACCGTGGCCGTCTTCGCCCACGAGGACCGCAAGAGCGAGCACCGGCTAAAGGCTGACGAGGCGTACGAGATCGGCGAGCCCGGCCACCCCGTGCGCGCCTACCTCGACCCGGAGGGCATCGTCGCGACGGCGGTGCGCGCCGGAGCCGATGCGGTCTATCCCGGCTACGGCTTCCTCTCGGAGAACCCTGATCTGGCCGAGGCGTGCACCGCGGCGGGGGTGACGTTCGTCGGCCCACCGGCCGGCGTCCTGCACCTGACCGGCAACAAGGCCCGCGCCATCGCCGCCGCGAAGGCCGCAGGGCTCCCGACCCTGAACAGCGTCCCCCCCAGCAACGACCGCCAGCAGCTCCTCGCGTCCGCCGACCAGGTCGGCTACCCGGTCTTCGTCAAGGCCGTCGCCGGGGGCGGTGGCCGCGGGATGCGTCGCGTCGAGCGTCCGGAGGACCTTGGGGAGGCCCTCGACGCGGCGATGCGGGAGGCGGAGTCGGCGTTCGGCGACCCGACCGTCTTCCTGGAGGAGGCCGTCGTCGGGGCGCGGCACATCGAGGTCCAGGTCCTCGCCGACAGCGTGGGCGACGTGGTCCACCTCTACGAGCGCGACTGCTCGGTCCAGCGGCGCCACCAGAAGGTCGTCGAGATCGCGCCGGCACCGAACCTCGACCCGGTGCTGCGCGACCGGATGTGCGCGGATGCCGTCGCCTTCGCCCAGCAGATCGGCTACGTCAACGCCGGCACCGTGGAGTTCCTTCTCGACCCGCAGGGCCGCTACGTCTTCATCGAGATGAACCCGCGGATCCAGGTCGAGCACACGGTGACCGAGGAGGTCACCGACGTCGACCTCGTCCAGTCGCAGCTGCGGATCGCCGCCGGGGAGAGCCTCGACGACCTCGGCATCCACCAGGAGATGATCCGACTTCGCGGCGCCGCGCTGCAGTGCCGGATCACCACCGAGGACCCGACCAACGGGTTCCGCCCCGACACCGGCGAGATCACCGTCTACCGCAGCGCCGGCGGCTCGGGCGTCCGGCTCGACGGCGGCACGGTCTTCGTCGGCGCCGAGGTCAGCGCCCATTTCGACTCGATGCTCGTCAAGCTGACCTGCCGTGGACGGGACTTCCCGTCGGCGGTCGCCCGGGCCCGTCGAGCGCTGGCTGAGTTCCGCATCCGGGGGGTCTCGACGAACATCCCGTTTCTCCAGGCCGTCCTCGAGGAGCCCGACTTCATCGCAGGCCGGGCCACCACGTCCTTCATCGACGAGCGGCCGGGTCTGCGGACCTCCCGGACCCCGGCCGACCGCGGGACCAAGCTGCTCACCTTCCTCGCCGAGCGCACCGTCAACCAGCCCCACGGGCCGGCTCTGAGCCACGTCTCACCCCGGAGCAAGCTGCCCCTGGTCGACCTCACCCTCGCCGTCCCGTCCGGTGGTCGCGACCGCCTCGTCACCGAGGGGCCCGAGGCGTTCGCGGCGGCCCTGCGCGAGCAGTCCGCCGTGGGCGTCACCGACACGACCTTCCGTGACGCCCACCAGTCCCTCCTCGCCACCCGGGTCCGCACCCGCGACCTCATGCACGTCGCGCCCCACGTCGCGCGGCTCACCCCACAGCTGTTCAGCGTGGAGGCCTGGGGAGGGGCGACCTACGACGTTGCCCTCCGCTTCCTGTTCGAGGACCCCTGGGAACGGCTGGCCGCCCTGCGCGGTGCGATGCCCAACCTCCCGCTCCAGATGCTGCTCCGCGGTCAGAACACCGTGGGCTACACGCCGTACCCCACCAAGGTGACGGATGCCTTTGTCACCGAGGCGGCCCGCACGGGCATCGACATCTTCCGGATCTTCGACTCCCTCAACGACGTCTCCCAGATGCGACCGGCGATCGATGCCGTCCGCGCTACGGGGACGGCCGTCGCCGAGGTGGCCTTCTGCTACACCGGCGACCTGACCAGCTCGCGGGAGAAGCTCTACACCCTCGACTACTACCTCCACCTCGCGGAGCAGATCGTCGACGCCGGAGCGCACGTGCTCGCCGTCAAGGACATGGCCGGGCTGCTCCGCGCCCCAGCCGCACGGACCCTGGTGACCGCCCTGCGCGAACGTTTCGACCTGCCGATCCACCTGCACACCCACGACACGGCTGGTGGTCAGCTCGCCACCCTGCTGGCCGCGATCGACGCCGGCGTCGACGCCGTCGACGTCGCCAGCGCCTCGATGGCCGGCACGACGAGCCAACCCCCCATGTCGTCGCTCATCGCTGCGACCCTCGGCACCGAGCGGGAGACCGGCCTCGACCTCACGGCGGTCTGCAGCCTCGAGCCCTACTGGGAGGCGATGCGGGTCCTCTACGCGCCCTTCGAGTCCGGGCTCCCGTCCCCGACCGGTCGGGTCTACACCCACGAGATCCCGGGCGGACAGCTGTCCAACCTGCGCCAGCAGGCGATCGCCCTCGGGCTCGGAGAGAGGTTCGAGGCAATCGAGGACATGTATGCCGCGGCGAACGGCATCCTCGGGAACATCGTCAAGGTGACCCCGAGCTCCAAGGTCGTGGGCGACCTCGCCCTAGCCCTGGTTGGCGCGAACGCCGACCCGGCCGACTTCGAGGCCGACCCGACGAGGTTCGACATCCCGGACTCCGTCATCGGGTTCCTCAACGGCGACCTGGGTGACCCGCCGGGTGGCTGGCCGGAGCCCTTCCGTACCAAGGCGCTCGAGGGTCGGCGAACCAGGCCCGCCGTGACCGAGCTGAGCGAGGAGGACGAGGCCGCGCTCGCGGCGAGCCCACGGCATACGCTCAACCGTCTGCTCTTTCCGGGGCCGACCCAGGAGTTCATCGAGAGCCGCGACCGCTACTCCGACCTGTCGGTCCTTGGCACCGTCGAGTTCCTCCACGGCCTCGAGGTCGGCGTCGAGCACGACGTCGACCTCGAGCCGGGCAAGAAGCTCATCCTCGGCGTGCAGTCGGTCTCCGAGGCGGACGAGCGCGGGCTGCGCACGGTGATGTGCACCGTCAACGGCCAGCTGAGACCCGTGCAGGTGCGTGACCACACCGTCGCGGTCAGCGTCCGTCAGACGGAGAAGGCCGACGCGTCCGCCCGCGGACAGGTGCCAGCGCCGTTCGCAGGCGTGGTCTCCGTCGTTGTCGCCGAGGGTGACCCGGTCGAGGCCGGAGCCACCGTCGCGACGATCGAGGCCATGAAGATGGAGGCCGCGATCACCGCGCCGGTCGGCGGCGTCGTCGAACGGCTGGCCGTCAGCGCGCAGCAGCAGGTGGAGGGCGGGGACCTGCTCCTCGTCATCGGCACCGGCCGCGCCGCCGCGACTCCGTCCGAGACCGAGCCGAGCTGAGCCGGGGCGCCCCTGGTCCCCCGCCACCGAGACTCGTGTCAAAGAATCGGGGTTCCGTGTCCGGTGGGTGATTCATTGATGGGTTGGGGCGCTACCAGGAGCCGGAGCTCGACCCCCCGACGCCGCCGCCGGAGAAGCCGCCGCCCGAGAAGCCGGAGCCACCCGACGAGCCGGACGAGGCCGTCGCCGCGAAGGTGCCGCCGGCACTCGAGGCAAAGGTGCCGACGCCGTCGGCGATCCCGCCGAAGTTCGGGAAGGCGGCGCCGCTGTAGAGGTACCAGGTCGGCATCATGATCTGAGTCCCGGCCGCCGCGGCTGCCTCGGCCACCTGCTGGAAGGTCGAGGCCCAGCGGTCGGCCACGCCGAAGACGATGGCGTAGGGCAGGTACCTGCTGAAGATCGACTGGGCCTCCTCGAACCTGATCTGGCTGGCCTCGGCGGTAACCAGGTACTGCTTGAAGCCCAGCGACTGGGCGAGCATGGCCGACCCCTCGGCGGTCTTTGCCGCCATCCGCTTGCCGAGGACCCGGAAGATCAGGCCGGCGACGATCAGGCCCAGGCCGAGGATCACGCCCGACGGGATGCCGATGTGCAGTCCCGCGGTCCGGTCGATGTCGTGCGTCGCGACGCCGAGGTAGAAGAGGGAGACCACGCCGCCCCCGATCAGGACGAAGCCGAGCGCCTGCCAGCCGGCCCGCTGTGACTGTGGCGACTTGCGGAACCACCCCCGCTCGACGACCTCTTCGTACATCTGTGCCGTGGCGGACTTGAGCGTGTCCGCGAAGTGATACTTCAGGTCGGAGAGGTCGACCGGGTTCGACGTCTCGAAGATCCCCTCGAGGATGGTCGACTCGTAGCGCCGCAGGTTCTGGCCGGGCTGAGGCACGAGCCGGGTCAGCTTCCAGTCGGTGCGTGAGAACATCCCGTCCGACTGGGTCTCCTCGATCTGGAGGAAGCCACGGACGGCGAGGTCGACGACGGTGGCCGAGACGTCGACGGTGTTGACCTCCTCGTCGATGATCGTGCCGACCATCCCCGGTTGGACCCCGGGCGGTGGGTTGAACTGGACGGCAACGGTGGGGGTGCCGCCCCTGACGGTGGCGCCGGGTGGCAGGCCGGAGGCGTCGGTCGGGCCGGGGGTCAGGCCCGGCGTCATCCCGGAGTACCACTCGTCACGGCCCCGGGTCGCCACGAGGGTTCCCATGAGGCCGGCGGCCAGGACGGGGACGGCGACCCCGCCGGTCAGCGCGAGGGCGCTGACGAGCTTGGCCTGGCCCGTGTCCATCGACGAGCCGCCACTGCGCAGGTCGGGCCTGAGCTCACCGAAACCGCCCCGGGGCAGCTTGGTCGCGATGGTGAGGTCCTCGTTGGCCTTCAGGCCCGTCACCGAGAAGGTGGCGGGCGGGCCCGGCTGCGCACTGTCGCACGGCGAGCCCGGGTCGGCGTTCCCGCGCGTGCACTTGGCCTCGGTCACCCCGCCGGGGCCGTTGAGGCTCAGCTGGACGGTGTCCTTCGGGACCGCGTCGTCCGTGAAGATGTTGCCGAAGAACTCCGCGTGGTCTGGGAACGGGTTCATGACGTCGGCGAGGTGGTAGGTGATCACGTAGGTCTGCGGGCTGTTGACGGTCTTCTTCGCGTCGCCGATCTTAATCTGCGTCGAGGCGCCCATGTCGCTCAGCTTGACGGTGGTCGGCGCACCGGTCGGGCTGGTCACGCTGACATTGCCGAGCGAGTAGTAGCGGTAGGTGTCCTCGTTGTCCTGGCCGTTGACGGCCTGGCGGACGACGATGTTGCGGTAGATCCCGTGGCGCGCGCCGCCCGAGGTCCCGAACCGGTAGTCGATGGTCTCGGTGAAGGTTGCGCCGCCATTCTTGTCCAGGACGATGTCGTCCTTGAAAGAGGCCATGTGGTCGGTGCTGTCGTCGGCCGACGGCGTCCCCACGGAGCCCCAGGAGGCCACTGCGGCAGCCATCCCGACAGGATGGGTCACGGCCGCCGAGGCGGTCGCCGGCAGGGCGACCATGACCGCCAGCGCTGCCAGAACGGCATACAGGGCACCGAGTCGCCGTCGCTGCTGCCTCGTCACAGGTCCCCCTGGTCGGTTCATCGCGACGCCCTCGTGCTCATGGCGCGCTCTGCCTCACGCCGGTCCTGGCGCTCGCGCAGGGCGTTGCGCTTGTCGTACTCCTTCTTGCCGGTGGCCAGCGCGATCTCGACCTTGGCGCGGCCGTCCTTGAAGTAGATCGCGAGGGGGACGATGGTGCGGCCGCTCTCGCGCGTCTTTCCCTGGATCTTCGTCAGCTCGTCACGGTGCAGGAGCAGCTTGCGCCGCCGCCGCGGGGTGTGGTTGGTCCAGGTGCCCTCGGTGTACTCGGGGATGTGCACCCCTTCGAGCCAGAGCTCGTTGTCAGTGAAGTGTGCAAAGCCGTCGACGAGCGAGGCTCGGCCGGCCCGCAGTGACTTCACCTCCGTGCCCATGAGGGCGAGACCCGCCTCGAAGGTGTCCTCGATGTGGTAGTCGTGGCGCGCCTTGCGGTTGCTCGCGACAACCTTGCGGCCGCGTTCCTTCGCCACGTCACCCTCACTCTCCGCCGGGTGCCGGATGGCCCCCGCCCCTACGCACCTCCGGTATGCCGGGTGTGCCGCTCCGCGCAACGCTACCCGCTCACAGGCGCGAGGCCGGCACCGCACACGGGGTGGCGACGAGGGCGTGGCCTCAGATCCACTTCCGGGGGTTGACGAAGGCGCCGTTCTCCAGCGTCTCGAAGTGCAGGTGGCAGCCGGTGGAGTAGCCGGTGTTGCCAGAGTAGGCGATGAGCTGGCCTCGCTTGACGGAACCGCCCCTCACGACGAACGAGCTGATGTGGTTGTAGGTCGTCGCGAGGTCGACGCCGCTGATGATGCCGTGGTCGATGACGACCCGGTTGCCGTCGCCACCACCCGGGCCGGCGCTGATGACCGTGCCGTCGGCGGTGGCGTAGACCGGCGTGCCGCAGGGTAAGCCGAAGTCGGTGCCGGAGTGCAGCTTCCAGACGCGGAGGATGGGATGGAAGCGCTGGCCGAACTCGGAGGTGATGGCAGCGTTGGCGGGATAGCTGAGGAACCCGGATCCGCCGGTGGGTGCGGTGTACGGCGTTGTGTTCGCGGCGCGGGCCGCGGCCGCTCGGGCCGCCTCGGCCGCTTGAGCCGCCCGAGCCTGCCCGACGAGGAGTGCCTGGAGCTCGGCCTGCTCCGCCTGGGCCTGCGCCAGCATGGCCTGCTCGGCGACCTTGCGGTCGTTGAGCACCTTCGTTTCGGCCTCCTGCTGGGCGAGGAGCTGGTCGAGGGCGACCTTGGCCTGTGCGGCGGCGGCCCGCGCGGCGCCGGCCTCGGCGAGGGCCTTCTCGGACTGGGTCTTGAGGCTGGTGATCTCGGCACGGACGGCCTGGAGATAGGCCCCCTGGGCGGTGCCGGCGGCACGGCCCGTCCGAAGGTCCTGGAGGGCGGTGTTGGTCAGCGACGAGACCGTGTCCGCGAGGACGACCCGCGTCGCGAAGTCGTTGGCGCTCACGGCGCCGAGGGCGACCGAGAGCTGGGAGCCACCGCCTCCCTGGAACATGTCGGCCGCGAAGTTGTCGAGGGTGGTCTGAGTGTCTTGGAGCTGCGCGGCGTTGGTGCGCAGCGTCTCGACAGCGCGCGCCTCGTTGGCGCTCGCCACGGCAAGCCTGGCCGCGACGTCGTTGTTGTGCTCGGTCGCCGCCTTCTCCCTGGCCTGGGCGTCGGCGAGCGCGAGCTGGGCGGGGGGCAGCTGCGCCGCGGTCGCCTGCACGGCCTGGTAGGCGTTGACGAGCTCGGTCGAGGTGCCCTCGAGGGCGTCCTCGAGCTGCTGGACGTGCACGTCGGCCCGCTGCTTGTCGTCGCCGGTGTCGGCTGACGACGACGAGATGCCCAGGGCTGCGGTGCAGACGACGGCGAGGCTTACGGCGGTGAGCCGGCGGGGCAAGCGCAGCATCGCAAGCCTCATTCGTCCCATGGGCAACATAGGTACCACAGTTCCCTTCGGCCCCACCCCACGTGGAGCGCGTGTCCGCTACACCCGAAGGTATCTCCTGAGCGTGAAGCCTGAGGTGACAACGGCGAGAACGACCACTCCGCCGACCACCCACGGGGTGATCGCGATGACGTCAGCGACGCCGATGAACGCCGTGTCGAGCATCGCGTTGCTGAGATATCCCGAGATGCCATAGCGGACCGTCGCCCACAGCAGGCCCATGGCCAGGCCGGCGCCGACGATGGCCGCGATGACCGTCTCCATGATGAACGGGAACTGGACCGTGAAGCTCGATGCCCCGACGAGGCGCATGATGCCCGTCTCTCGCCGCCGGCTGAAGGCGGTCTGGCGAATGGTCGTCGCCATGAGCAGCGTCGCGCAGATGACCATGAGAACGGCCAGCGCGATCGCCGACCAGGAGACGACGTTCATGAAGGAGAAGAACTTGTCCAGAAGCTGTTTCTGGTCCTGGACCTTGCCGACCCCCGGAGCGCCCTGGAAGGAGCTCGCGATGACGTCGTACTTACCGGCGTCGATGAGGGAGACGCGGAACGAGTCGGCGAAGGCCCGCTCGGTCGCCTGGTCGCCGAGGGGCGAGTTGCGGAACTGGTCCTTGAAGCGGCTGTAGGCCTCCGCCTGGGACTCGTAGTAGACGTCCTTGACGGGTGGCTTCATCTGCTCGAGCTGGGCCTTGACCTGGTCTCGCTGGACCTCGGTCGTCGCCTTGCCCGCGCAGCTGGGATAGAGCGACTTGTCGACGCACAGGAAGATCGAGACCTGGACCCGGTCGTACCAGTAGTCCTTCATGGTGTCGACCTGGCGTTGAGCCAGCAGGCCCATGCCGAGAAGGTACATCGAGATCATCGTCACGAGGACGACGGAGACGACCATCGAGACGTTGCGGCGCAGGCCGTTGCCGATCTCGCCGAGGAGAAAAGTGATCCGCATGTGAGTCCGTGTTACCTCTCGTCTACTTGCGGCGGAAAGGGAGCTTGCCCGTGCGCCGGGCGCTGGGCACCCGGGTCAGGGTGGCGGTGTCCGGCTCGCCGGCCCCGCGCACGTCCCGAGCCCGTCCAGCCGCGACGGCGACGAGGTCGTCGTCGCTGTCGCCCGTGTCGGGGTCGCGGTCGGGGAGGGGTTCCGGGTCCTGCGTCTGCGCCTCGAACCGGGGAACCACCGACGTCGTGGTGCCGTAGCCGCCGCGGACCTGGTCTCGCATGAGGTGCCCGTCCTGCAGCTCGACGACCCGCTTGCGGAAGGCGTTGACGATCTCGTTGTCGTGCGTCGCCATGACGATCGTCGTGCCCGAGCGGTTGATCCGGTCGAGCAGGTGGACGATATCCAGGCTGGTGGCCGGGTCGACGTTGCCGGTCGGCTCGTCGGCGAGCAGGATCGCCGGCTTGTTCACCACGGCACGGGCGATGGCGACGCGCTGCTGCTCACCACCGGAGAGCTCGTGCGGCAGGCGCTTCTCCTTACCCTCGAGCCCGACCATCTTCAGGGTCTCGGGCACGGTCTGGCGAATGACCGAGCGCGGTCTGCCGATGACCTGGAGGGCGAAGGCGACGTTCTGGTAGACGGTCTTGTTCGGCAGGAGCCGGAAGTCCTGGAAGACGGTGCCGATCTCGCGGCGTAGCTCGGGGACCTTGCGGTCAGGCAGTCGCGACAGGTCCCGGCCCGCGACGAAAACCGAGCCGGAGGTGGCGTTCTCCTCTTTGAGGGCCAGCCGCAGGAGGGTCGACTTGCCAGAGCCGGACTGCCCGACGACGAAGACGAACTCGCCGCGCTCGACCTCGAGCGAGACGCCCTCGAGGGCGGGACGTTTGGTGCGCGGGTACGTCTTGGTGACGTTCTCGAACAGGATCATCTGGTCGGCCTTCTGGCGCTCGGGGCACACTCGCGGACATCGGTCGCAGACCCTTAGCGTGAGGTGTGCGCACGTTCGAGGGTACGTCGCCCGCCTGTCAAACGTGCGGTTACCCCGAGGGTGTGGCGTGGCGGGGCAGGTGAGCGGCCTTCGCTCTGGGCCCCGCTGCCCGTCCTCCCTCGGCCCCGCTGTCCGTCCTCCCTCGGTCAGGTGGTGCGGACTTGGCACCCTGCGCCCGAGCGCAGGCCCAGCACCTGGCGGACCGGGAAGCTCGACCCTCCACCCGGCATACGAGCCGCTGGTATGCCGGGTGCTCACCTGCCCGATGGGCGCGGCCGTCGCGCTGGGACCGGGCTGCCGTGCTCGCCGCGTGGACGAACCGCCCGGTCAGTTGCCCTTCTCGGCGTTGCGGCGCCAGCGGATGCCCGCCTCGATGAAGCCGTCGATGTCGCCGTCGAAGACGCCGGAGGTGTTGCCTACCTCGTGGTCCGTCCGCAGGTCCTTGACCATCTG
>JAABUK010002936.1_pt1 | contig 29708 bp, 20 predicted proteins | sample 5559141 | NCBI WGS metagenome assembly JAABUK01 (sample SAMN10711869, study PRJNA513367) | rock metagenome | isolation source: Antarctica rocks | place: Antarctica: Victoria Land, Pudding Butte nord | collected 2016-01-03
TGTGTGCTCCCCGTACCACAATTTTGGCGGTGTTCCATTTGCCAACCAGGCGATACGGCTTGTTCCTCGCTGCGGGAATCAGGTCATAAAGGGACGCCTCTGTTCGGTTGCCATCACGGCCCAGCTTTGCGTCGGGATGACGGTCATCGTCGAGCAGTTGATACTCCAGGCCGATGGTTGGGTCGCCACCGTTTGCCCTGTCTGTGTTGACGAAATACTTGATGCCGCTATTCGCACCGGATGCGAGCTTGAAATCTACAGACAGTTCAAAATTCCTATAGTCGCCGTCTGTCAACAGGTCACCGCTATGACCATGCCCATGACCTCCATTCGCATGGTCGAGCAGTACCCCATCCGCTATGGTCCAGCTCTCATTAGGAGTGGCTTCGCCGCTTGCCGTGTGCCACCCGGCGCCGGTTTTGCCATCCCAGAGAAGTTTCCAGCCCTGTTGAACTTCAGCCTGGGTTAGGGTGTTAGGCGCTTGCGCAGCAAGAGTCATCGGCAGCAGCGAGCACAGCATCATTAGAACAGCCTTCATCACATCTCCAGTCGCACCTCACATGTGCCAACACCATAGTCATTCCCAACGGCACATTGTTAGGTCGTTTCAGATCTCGCACGTCAGGTGGTTGTCCTGTTCTGAGTTTAGAGAGACGGCGCCCAGCCCTTCTCGTATTCACGGTCCCATAACTTCATGGCATCCCGATCATCGAGAATACGCCCAGTTCCCGGGTCCAGCTTCAACTCGCGCTGAACCTCCCAGGCGATGTTGGAGAGTTGCATCATTGTCACCGTGACGTTGCCCGATTCCACCGGCTGCGTCAGCTTCTGCCCGGTCCGAATCGCCGCGATGAAGTTGGTGAAATGCAGGTCGGTCATGCTGTCCGCTCCTCTTGTATCAGATGAGGCTGCTGCCTTTCCAACCATATGTTCGCTCGTCTTGCCGCCCTTCAGGTCGTAGACCTCATAACCGCCCGTATCGACCACAACGCTGCCGGTTGTGCCAACAACAACCACCCCGCGATCACGGTTGTAGATTTTCACCCCGTTGCAGCTCTTGTTGTCCCAGGAAATCAACTTGTTATCGTATTCGAAGCTTGTATCAAGCGTGTCATAGAACTGCCAGTCATCCTTGAACTGGTAACGTCCGCCGGAGGCCGTCACGCGGTTCGGAAGATCCACCCCCAGCGCCCAGCGGCACACGTCGATCTCATGGGTACCGTTATTGAGCGCCTCACCCGTGCCCCACGTTCTAAACCAATGCCAGTTGTAAGGCTGGACGTTGTCTTTGTAGGGCTGACGCGGAGCCGGGCCCTGCCAGAGATCCCAATCGAGGGTGGCGGGAACAGGCGCAGGTTTGCCAATCCCGATGGACTGGCGGGTATTGCTGTACCAGGCTTTGGCGTAGTAGGCCCGCCCGACCAGACCCTGGTGAATCTGATTCATGAGATCGATGTACATCGGTGAGGATCGTCGCTGCGTCCCCATCTGGACGTACTTGCCATACTTCCGCTGAGCCTGCACCAGAAGTACACCCTCCGCCGGATTGTGACTGCAGGGCTTCTCAACATAGACATGCTTGCCTGCCTGGAGTCCCGCGATCGCCATGGGGGCGTGCCAATGATCGGGCGTCGCAATCGTGATTGCGTCAACATCCTTCGAAGCGAGCACCTTGCGGAAATCCCTGTCGCTTGCAGGCGCGTACCCTAGGGTCTGCTCGACGCTGCCCGCAAACTTCTGAAGGAAGTTGCTGTCCACGTCGCAGACGTGAGTGATTCTCGCATCCTTTTCGTTCGCCTTCAGCGAGGAGAGGTGTGCGTACGCGCGGCCATGAAGGCCGATCACAGCGAAGTTCAGGCGCTCATTCGAGCCTAGTATCTGGCCGTAGCTCTTCGCAGTTGGACTGATGGCCACGCCTGCCACCCCCACCGCCATCGAATCAAGAAATTCACGTCGAGAAATCAAATCTCCTCCTCGGAGCTATTGTCAGGACTTGCTTGTTCACGAACCACAATCGGAGGGAAGCTAACACCCGCACCGAACTCAAAAGGTCCCGGATGCCTCGAAAGCCTGCTTCATGTCGGCCCAGCTTATCCCAGTCGATTCTTTGTGGGTTGCCGCACCGTGCCAGTGTGTCTCAAGGCTGACCAAGCCGCAAAAACCGGCTGCCTTCAGCTCGGTGAGCTGCGCTGCCACTTGATAAAACCCCTTCTACACCGGCGACCAGGCAACGTTTCCATCAGGACTTTGACCGCGTTCAAATGCTGCAGCCCTCTGCGGAGAACCAGGCTGAGACCCAGCCCGATTACGCTGGTGGTCGCTAATCCGTCGTAACGACGAGTTCCTTTCCATGCTCCAACCTATTGTGCTGTAAGAAGAACCCGTCAACTCTCGCGCCGTCTAGCTTGGTGCCAATTATCTTTGTTCCGCGATTTCTCTTCGATATTGTAAAGGTGTTATCACCAGTTTTGAGCTCAACTTTGTCGAAGAGTGGCACAGTGATCATGTATTCCGGGTCTGCAGGAGAGTAAGGGTAAATTCCAATTGCATTGAAGACGTACCAGGCTGACATCTCGCCGGCATCATCCATGCCAGAAAGAGCTAAACCATCTCTTCCCATTCCGTAGAAAGTGCTCATGATCTGGTTCAGTATGGCTTGCGACTTTTCCTGTTTTCCCACAAAGTAATAGAGGTAAGGAAATCCGTGGTCGGGCTGGTTGCCTTGGCAATATTGGCCGATGAATGAGTTGATGTTCTCGGCGATGTAAGTAGGATTCCACGGTATGGAGAACAACTTATCCAACTTCTGCTCGAATTCCGCCTTACTTTTATAGAGCGCAATCAGTCCTTCGGTGTCTTGTGGCGCGAAAAACGATGATTGCCAGGCATTGGCCTCACGGTACATGTACTCGTAGTACGGGTACTGCGGGTTGAAGTCTTTTACCCATTCACCATTCTCCAGCCTTCCTCTCATAAACCCGGTGGACGAGTCGAAAACATTCCTGTAGTTCTTGGAGCGTTTCATAAACAAGGTATAGTTTGGCTGGTCGTTAAGTTCCTTTGCAAGCAGAGCGACCGAGTAATCATCGTAAGAATATTCCAGCGTCTTCGTCACGCCAGCTTTTCCTTTCGTCTCGACGACGGGGTGTGCGACGTCTGGGTCGGAAATATAGCCTTTGCTCATATATTCCGCGATGAAGGGCCGGGTTCCACCCTCAACCGTGGCGTTGTGCAGCAGAAGCTTGTAGGCGGTATCAATATCATAGCCTCTCAACCCGCGCAGATATGATCCCGCAATAAATGCGGCGGCATGATCACCATGGAAGAATGTAGGGATAAACCCGGTCTTTTGACCGCGATCAATCAACGATCGGATAACGTCAGCCGTGACATCGGGCGACAGCATACCAAGGAGTACGAGCTTGTTACGGTAATCGTCCCATAATGATGGGAGCGTGTAGTAATTCCACCTTGCCTTGACGACACCTCCTTGTGCGTCGATATAGTCACCGTTTGCGTCGCTGCGCAGGGCGGGCCACAAGAACGAGCGGTAGAGGCAAGAGTAGAAGAGTCTCTTCTCGCGTTCTGTCCCACCAGTCACTTGAACTTTGGACAAGAGCCTCTCCCAAGTCGCGGACGCCTCGTTCCTGACTTGCTCGAACTTCTTGTTTCCCGCCTCTTTCTGAAGGTTGTCTCTTGCACTTTCGGTGCTGACGAAGGATAAAGCTATCCGGATCTCTACCGGACCTGTGCCACTGGCAAAGTCAATAACCGGAACGATGTACTTGGCTCCTTGCAGCCTTTCGATGCCGCTTATCTGGTAATTGCTTATGGCATAAAAATATACCTTCTCGCTGGCGGCTTGGTACCCGCTGAAGGCGTTCTCTCCTTCTTGATCGATCTTCCAGTCCCTGATCCGCTCGTTCGAGACGGCCAGGTTTACAACCAGCTTCTTTGGTTCAGTGTTGTCTCCGTATGTGTATTTGTGGTACCCAGTTCGCAGCGTGCTCGTCAGCTCCGCGTTGATCTTGTAACGCTGGAGGTAGACCTGATAGTAACCTGGGTTCGCCGACTCATTCTTGTGGTCGAAAGACGAGCTAAAGTCGTTCGGGTCAACCTTTCCGCTGACAGGAAGGATCGGGATATTGCATAGGTTCCAATGCCCTTTGTTGGTATGCGCAAACGCGACAATCTGTGAGTTTTCGTACTCGTATCCAGCCCCGCTACCGAATTTCGTGATCGGGCTGAGCTGAACCATGGCATTCGGTACGGATGTTCCAGGGAATACAAGTCCTGCCCATACTCTCCACGGCGGGATGAAGCCTATATCGGCTGGATTCGTCAGAGGGGCGGTACCCAAGAACGGATTGACGTAGGAGGTGAGTGGCTTCTGAGCATGGGCGTGTAGGCCTAGGGTCAAGAGCAAGGCCGCGCGAGACAATACTGACTTCATACATTGGCTCCTACCTGAACCGCTTCAATGAAGGTTGAGGTTCGGATCGTGGTCGATTGAAGCTCCCATCATAATCACCACAGCGTTGCGAAGCAGGCCTACTGTTATGGCGCACCGTGACACTCGTCCCAGCAACGGCGGCATGCGACGGACTTCGACATGGCCGACAAACCTGTATCGACCGGGCACACGCGGAAAAGCCAAAGAACATGCTACACATGCATACGAGGCGAGAATACCTCGAAACCACGAACTCGGGCGCCGCCGTACGCTCAAGAGCAATGGAACTGATGAGACGTTCTGCATGGGCTCTCTCCGATAATCTGAAGGTAAAGCGGCGAGGTGCTTGGGGGCCCCCTCGGCTGACCAGCCGACGCCTACTTCATCGCGGCAGTTTGGGCAGGGGTCTCGACGGCTTCCTTGGGGGTGGTCAGGGTGAGGGTATCGTGGAGGGGCTGGGCTGGGGTTAAAGCTGGTTGCTCCTTGGCTGTTGAGATGGCCAGGATGCGGATGTTGGGGTTGGAGGGCAGGGTGAGGGTCTTTGCTCCGGCCGGAGCGTCGAGGGCGTAGACGAAGAGATAGCTATAGGCGTAGGGCTGATTCAGACCCTCGGGGGTGTGTTGGTGAGAGGCGTACCAGGCGACCGTGGCCGGCTTGATGTAACCGGTGCGGAGGCCGACGTAGTCCTCTGGATACCTGGGGGACCAGTCGGGTGAGCCGGAGTTCTTGAGATCCCACTGGGCGTGACTTGCGGAGGTGGCCCAGTCCTTGCGAAGGGCGACCTGATGCTCTGGATTGCCGCGGCCGCCCGCAGTGACGGAATCCGGACGTGGCTTCCAGAGGCGCGTGTCCCACTGACCGATGAAGCCGCCCCAATCTTCAATGGTGAGCTTGGTGGCTTGCTGGCCGACTTTGAAGGTGGCTTGCTGATCCCCGTTGTCGGAAGCGGCAACAAGGTAGACCTTGTTGAAGTCGCCGGAGGGCAGGTCGATGGTCTGGCCCTTGGTGGTGACGGCGTCAGGCTTGCCAGATCCGCCGGGGCTCATCTTGAAGTCGACCCCGTTGATGGCGATCTGGCTGGGCAGCATCTCGGCGGGCAGGGCGTTGCCCTTCTGGTCAAAGCCATTGGTGGATTTGGTGTCATCCTCGCTGGCCGCGGCGAGGTCGTAGGTCAGGGTGACGGGATGGGAGGTGACGGCTGCCCCCTGAGCCGGGGCTGCGCCGAGCTTGAGCGCGAAGGTCTTGGGCTGGTAGGCAGTGAAGGAGGTTTCCAGAGCGCCTGCGGTGACGGTGGCGGCTGCTGCGCCTTCGAGTGGAAGTTCCTGGCCGTTGACCTGGCGGGCGGACTCGATGGGGCCGGCGAATTTGACGTGGACAGATGGGGCTGGCTGGCCGTGGAGCTCAACGAGACGGATGATGATTTCGTCGCTAATCTCGGATTTTTTGAGCGCGAGGAGGCGGAGGGCAGGGTTGTCAACCGAGACCAGCGAGAAGCTGTGGCCAAGGGAGCCGGGGTGCTTGGCGGTGGCGAACGCGATCAGCGGAGTGCTAAGGCGGTAGGCCTGCCAGTCGGTCTGCTCCTTACGCCAGTCGCCGGAGTGGCCAGCGAGGCCGAAGAGTATTTCATGATGGCCCCAATCCTGGTTGAGCTCGTCGGTGTAGGCGCCCTTCATCTGAGAAGCTCCACCGGGAGAGCGGAGAAGGGTGAGGCGGATAGTACTGGCGTCGCGCTTGTCGGAGCCGTTTTTCACGTCCGTGAGGATGGTTGCGCCGTAGGAGCCGGATTCGTCGGTCTGATCGATCCAGTGATGGGACGCGACCTCGAACTGGCGATCGAAGGCGGCCGGGCGCTGGATGGTGCCGACCTCCCAGTTATAGGTGGCAAGCTTATTGGCGGAAGCCAGGGGGAAGACGGCCTTCAGGTTGGCGGAGAGGGTGCGCCAATCAATCGATTCGCCGAACTCGACACGGTTGCCGGCGTCGCCTGCGGAGAGGCGAACGGTCTGCGTGAATTTGGAGCCTTCGGATTGGCGGCTGACCTCGACAGCTACGCGGACCGGGCCATTCTCAACCACGCGGATCCTAGCTGGGCCGGCAACGTAGGCGCGGGGAGCGGCCTGCTCCTGGTCGAAGTCCATGTTCCAGGCGGGCCAGTTTTGGGGGGCGTCATTGGAGATCGCCAGGCGCATGGGAGCAGCTAGCAGCTCTTTGTTGATGGACTTGTCAAAGATGCTGGTGACGTCGCCCTCGGGAGCGACCGTGACGCGGTAGCGAGCATTCTCAAGCATGGTGGGGCTGACTTTGAGTTCAGCGGAGGGGGCGGACTTCTTTCCGCTGCGGATGTCGTAGACGGCGTAGCCGACGGAGGGGGGTTTGGCGAGGAAGAGGAGCTTGCCGTTCTCAACCTGGGCGGGAACCTGCCGGCCGTCTGGACCGAAGACCTCGACTCCCTTGGAGGAGGCGGGAAGCGTGGCTTCGACCACGTCTTGGCGCTCGATGTTGAGCGGGTTGTAGACGATCAGCGGGGTACCTTTGACCTCCGTATCGAGGACCGAAGCCACGGATTGGGTGGCGCTGGTGAGCACGTCAGCGAACTGGTTAGAGGCGATGACATCGTCGTTCTGGGCGAACTCGTAGGCGCGAGGGGTCGCGGTGCCGGCTCCGGTGTCATGGAACTGGCCGCCCATGACCAGGGTCCAGGCATTGTTGAGGCGCTCCTGCGGGTAGGGCTGGCCGCCCATCCACGACGCGGCAATGGAGGCCTTTTCAGCTGCGTCGGCGAGGAGCTCGTTCTTGCGATTCCAGCGTTTGTGGTACGCCTGCGAGGTGAGTGAGCCGGCGGAGTGATTGATAAGTTCAAGATCGCCCTGGTAGCTGGGCATCTTGGTCTGCATATCGGGCTTGATGTCCAAGAACATCTGATCGGCGGAGGAGGAGATGACTTTGACCGGACCGTCGCCCATCTTGACGGGATTGCCCTCCGTGACGATATCTCCGGATGCGCCGGAGGTGCCGGGCATGAACGTGCTGGGGATGACTGCCTCGCCGCCGGTGACGGTGGCCTCAAGGAGCTTTACGGACTCCTCATTGGTGGCTCCGCCGATGTCGCCGGTGCCGACGTAGTGGTAGTCGGCGAAGACGCCTGTGGCTTTGCCGTCGATGTCGATGCGGTTGACCCAGTCGGTGTCAGGGGTGCGACTGCGGCGCGGAGGCGTGCCGGGCGGCGGTGGCGGGGGGGCCGGGGGGGTCTTGCTGAGGTCGGAGTCGATGGTGCTGCCGTAGCCGCCGGGGTTCAGGGCAGCGAGGATTTGTTCTCCATCGGGACCTTTCCAGATGCCGACGTTGAAGGGGATGCCTTCGGGGGTTTTTTCAGGAGAATCAGGGCCGCCGATCAGGGGCGCGGGCTGCCAGGCCGCATTAAGCTTTTGGGTGGAGAAGCCTTTGACGCCCGAGCTGGCGAGGATGGTCGGGAGGGATGCGGGAAAGCCGAAGCAGTCGGGCAGCATGTACTCAAAGCTGGCCTTGCCGAACTCCTTGCGGAAGTAGGTGTTGCCGTAAAGGACTTGGCGGAAGATGGATTCGGCGCTGGGGAGGTTCACATCGCCTTCTTCGACGGAGGAGCCGGCGGGAAACCATTGGCCCTTGGCAACATAACCTTTGAGGCGGGCATAGTCCTGGGGGTAGTACTCCTTCATGAGGCGGTAACGATTGGAGCCGGACCAGTTGAAGACGTAGTGCGGGTACTTATCCATGTAGTCGAAGTTAACGCGCATGGTTTTGAGGAGGTATTCGCTGATGACCTGAGGAAACTCCCAGCGCCACTGGGTGTCGAGGTGGGCATAGGGGACCACGTAAAGAGTGGGCTGCTTGCTAATGTCGGGGGCGATCATGGTCTGGGCTGCGACGTGTTTTGCGGGATTAACCAGGGCGATGACGGCGATGGCGGCGAGCAGCCACGACTTCTTCAAGCAGAAGATCTCAGGACGGGCCATAAAACCTCGGGTGATGATGAAATTGAGAGTTTAGAACGCGAGCAAGTTTAGTGGAAGCGGGGGTGATTGAAAAGGCGTGCCGGGCGGCGTGGGCGGACTAGACGAAACTGGCGAGATCTCAATCTGGGCGCCTGGGGGCTTGGGTACGCGGGCGGCGGCCTCTACACCAGTATGGACGGCGGGCCGAGCTCAAGCAGAAGATCGCGCATGTGTACCAGCAGACCGCGCTGGAGCTTTCGTTCCTCGACCGGATGCGTCAAGCTGAGGAAAGTCGAAGTTGTAGGGGTCCCGCAGGACCTGCTGCGCCATGGCGGAGTTGGGCGGCGGCAGGACCTGATTGAAGTTGGTCAGCGCCTTGCCTTCCCTCTTGTGGAGGCTCCCGCTGATCATGTGGGCCAGGGTGTCCCGACTCCACCCGTATTCGATTGAGGCAACCAGGTACCAACCTCTCGCTGTCGCGTCTTTCAATCGGTCAAGCAGCAGACGGATGTGCCCCCACGGCAATAGTGCCACACGCTGTGGCACTATTTGGGGGTCAGGCCAGACCTCCGCCAGAGACCGCATGTACTTCAGATTGCGGGGGCTGAAACCCTCCACTCCGGGGAACCGGTCCTGAAGGTCGCGCCCGAGCCGGTCGATGATCTTGGCCCCCCAACCCTCCAATTTCTGCCGTAGGAGGATCTCGGCTCCGAATCGCAATGCGGAACTGTAAGAGGAGTTGTTGAAGTTGGCACGGCAGAAGCCTCGCTACGGCTATCGGCGGCTGCATGTGCTGCTGGAGCGGCGGGGCCATGCGGTAAACGTAAAGCGGGTCTACCGGCTTTATCTGGAGGAAGGCTTGAGCGTTAGGCGGAAGAAGCGCAAGCGTCTGGTGCGCGATCGCGCGGCGGAGCCACGGCTGCTCCGGGCCAACCAGGAGTGGGCGATGGATTTCATCGTGGACGGCCTGGCGACCGGGGCGGATGGTGCGAGCGGCCTCACAGCTCGCTCGACTACCGCACCCCGGAAGAGTTCAAATTCGCAAACATCAACCATCAACACAACTGAGAACCTCCAGTTATGAATGGGCGAGAGAAAGGGGGCAGGTCAAACACAGCTGAGGTCTGCGGGATCTCCGCATCACCTTCTAGATGTGCTATCTGGTTGGAAGAAGCTCCATTGCAACTAAGCCAGATCATCCCAGCTTTTGTCTTCCGCTGGCTAAAGACGACCTCTGGCAACCAAAAGACTGAAGCCGTGGCAGTTAGTGCGAAGCGCCCATCGTCAGCAGAAACTGCGTCTTCGTTCCTATCCGTACATTCCGCTCGCCGCTCCGAAGCAGCATGCTGCAATGAGGGCCAGCATGTAATCCAAGTTTCACGCCTGGTATCCGCACCACCACGCCGGGATGTACGGTACCCGGCGTGCCCCCTGGATTCAGCATTACATCGGTCCCGTGCTGGAGCGAACCCACTACATCCGAGAGTTGGCGCCCTGACCCATTAACTTGCGAAGGTATTGCGGTATGGAGCGCCTGACCGTCGTCATCCGGTGCCACCAGTGCGATGACGTTCAGCGTGAGCGCCTGCCGGTTATGCCCCGTGCAGTCCCCCTGGTCGAAGACCAGCGCTAGCTCCGCATGGCCACGGTGCTTCGAAGGCACGACGCTCACCACACGACCATAGAGATTCGCTCCCATTTCCAGTCTGCATACTGGCGTTGTCCACTCCTGGACTACCTTTACGGACAAAGTATCGCCGATATTCAGGTTTCCCGAATCCCACAATCCCGAGGGCTCCGCCGCAATCAATGTTGAGAAGGGATGATCCGACGTATCGTCGGGCGGGCACTCCACCTCGGCCACCGTCGGTGCCTTGAGGCCACCACTCCCTGCCCCGCTCTTCGCCACTTCAACCCCGGGATCGACAGCCTCCAGCTTGATCAAACCATCGCGGTAGTCGAGCTGCATCGTCATCGAATGTAGCATGTCAAATCCCAGCATCCCGCCCAGCTTCATGCCCACTCTCACTTCGGTGGCGGGCGATTCCATTTCCAGAAGGTGACTCCGGTTCCGCAGTAAAAGATCGGCAAACTCGAAGTCAAAGCTGTCCCGATACACGTTGATCGTCGCGCCGGACGTCGTCTTCTCGGCGTTTGTGAAGTTCATCCGCGTAGTCGAAACCGAATGCGCCACCTCGGACGACATCGTGCTGTAGCGGACTCCCGAATCCAGCACAAACAGCTTGCGATCCTTGCCGTTCAACGTTACGGGCACCAGCAAGAACTGCCGCCTATGATAGACCGGAGTAAACCCACGCAGCTGGGCGGCTTCGGCGCGGTCGCCCGGCAGCACCGTATCGGCCACGGGCGGCAAAGGGGAAAGCTCCAGCTTTTGGTTCGGTTGGTCCAGCTTGATCAGGTACGAAGAAAACACATCCGTCCCGATATACCCGTCCGACTTCTCGTAAAACGGCGTATCGCTCACGCCGATGGTGCACTCATGAAACTCCAGCGGCCCGATCGTCACGTTCGCCGCGTAGACAGTCCCCGGTTCGCCGTCCTGAGTCTGATGAAGCCCATTCAGATCGGCCAGCACGCGGCTGATATACAGCCCCGAAGCCGCCGTGTCGACCTGTAGAACCGCCTTGGTCTGCGGCAGCTTGGCCTCTAGTTTATAGGCGTCGATATGCTTGCCGTCGCGCATTGAGCGCAGCAGCGGAAGCACGGCGGACTTGGTGGTCGGCACAACTTGGCAGGTCTGCGAGTTCTCCGACATTCCCATCAGCATCGATTTCAAGGTTATCTCGGCTTGCCGCTTCGCCGCCGCGTCAAGAGCGCTCGTCGCCATCGACTTGTCGATGCTCACGACATCGTTCGCGATGGAGACGCTCTGTCGCCAGGCGCGCGCGATCTCGGCATCGGTTGGATCGATCGCATACGCGGCCTGTATCTCGCTCCGCTCGGAGCTGTACATGGAGTCGACCCGGTCGACCCTGCTGCGAATCAGGTGGGTCCGCGCCAGACAGAGGTCGATCGCCGCCGAGCGTTCGAGCGTCTTCGCAGCCAGCCACGGCACTCCCTGGCGAAGCTGGAGTTCGGCGAGCGCGGTCAGTAGCACCGCCGAGAGCGGATGAGCGGCGATCAAACTATCGGTTCGATTCGCCGCCTCGACGATTTTTCTATCACGAAGCAAGGTCCGCACGAGGCCCGCACCCAGCCGCTCATCGTCTGGCTTTTCCACCAGCGCCTGCGTATACAGCGTCTCGGCCTGCGTGTAGTCGCCCCCCGCGTAAGCCGTCTCGGCCGGAATTGATCCGTGCGCTGCTACTACCGTGCACGCTGGATTCTGAGCGAACACCCTTCCTGGCAACGCTATAAAAGCGCCGAGTATGAGGTAGCTAATCGTTTGGATAGAAACTCGCATGATAGAGGGCCAGCTTGCCGACAAATGTATACGCGGTGCCCCGCTGCAGTCTTGTACGGAATTGCCGATTGCCAACTGATCGAACTGCCAGTCGCACGTGGGGCCAGAATCATCTAGATCATCCGTACTGTTCATCCATCTGGGGCCAAACCCAACGACGCTGTCACCGGGGGCAATCTACATGGTCCTCAATGAAATTCCGGAGGCTCAAAAACAGCTAAATTTTCGCAAGACATAAGCTTTAGGATTCGTTCGTCACCAAAATCTGCTACGCGCGTGTGGCCCACATCTGCTAACCAGCAAACGTCACAACTCTTGAGACATTTGCGACGAAGGTAGCCCAAGGAACTAGAGTGGACCTTCAGAAAGAAGAAGCCGGTGCTCAGATTGCCCTTGGTGACAGCGTTGATGGGTCTGCCGCATGACAGGAGAAAAAGATGACGGTGCGGGTGGACTACAGACAGGCATGGGATGTAGCCAGCGCAAGGGAAGAATTCAACGCCTTCACTTGCCCTTCGTTTGTCATTTTCGAAGGAAATCTGCTTTGGCTTTCGCCGGACAACTACGAGGGACGACGGTACCCGCCGCCACCGCGATACTCTGGTAGCCATGTTACGGCTGTGGTTATCGGCGGTGCGGGTTGCGCAAGGGTTGGCCATCTGTGCCGCGGGCTCACTTGCCTCGCAGACTCAAGTACCTCCCGCGTCCGCCTCTCGCCTCGAGGCAGTGCGAGGTTTGTTGGCGGCTGGGAACTATGCTGTTGCCGAGCAGTCGTTGCGTCGCGTGCTGGTCGACTCTCCCTCCTCGGCGGATGCGCGTTTTCTACTAGGCTTCGCGCTGCTGCATGAAGGGAAAGCGACGGAATCGCTGGCCGAGTACACCGCGGGGGCGAAGTTTGGGGAGCCTGGCGCGGACGACCTTGCCGCCGTCGCCTCCGATTATGTGCTGCTCAAGGACTTCGCCGATGCGGATCTCTGGTTGCGAGCCGCTTTGCAGCGCGCGCCGACTCGGGCGCAGCTGTGGTATCTGCTGGGGCGGACGCAGTACAACGAAAACCGGTGGGCGGACGCAGAGCATTCGTTCCTGGAGTGTCTGCGACGGGAGCCTCGTCATGTTCGGGCGGAGTACAACCTCGGTCTGGTGTATGAGGCCGAGCAGCGGCCGGCCAAGGCGGAGGAGGCCTATCAGACGGCGATCGGCTGGGAGGGTGATCCGCCGGAGGACATTCAGCCGCACCTGGACTGGGGAATGCTGCTGCGGCGACAGGGGAAGATCGCCAAGGCGCTGCCGCTGCTGACGATCGCGGCGCGAGACCCAGGAGCGGCCAATCCGCTCGCGCATCAGGAGCTTGGGCTGGCGCTCGAGAGCCTGGGAAGGACGGAGGAGGCGGTCGTCGAGGTGAAGAAGGCGGTGGCGCTGACTCCGAATGTGGAAGCGTTGCACTTTTTTCTCGGGCGGATGTACCGGAAGATGGGCCGGAGAACGGACGCGACGCGGGAGTTTGCGGAGGCAGCGCGGATTGCCGGGACCCAGACCGATGCGGCGGTGCCGAATGCGAAGGTCCCGTAGGGCTTCAGCCTGGGATTGTGCTCTCTTTAGAGAGGAGAACGTCCAAAACAACGCCACGGTGTTTCCAAACAGGTTCTACGGTGCGGCCTTGCGAGCGGAGGCTTGCGAGGCGGGATCTCCAAGATGGAAGACTTCGATGATGCCGCGACCCTCGTCGACGGTATAGATCGCGTCTATGCCCGGCGCGGAGAGCTTCTGCTTCCCGCCGTCCGGCCAGTTGATTTCGATCAAGCTGATGGCGGTCGCGTCGCCCAGTCCGAAGAAGACACGAGGATCGCTGGACGAAGCGAAGCTGCCGCCGCTAAGGACATCGCCGCGCTGACGGGTACCGTTCGCCGTGACAAATACCTTGGCCCCTACAGCGTCGCGGGGAGACTTTGGACCGCCGACGAGCCGGAACTCGATCCAATGATGATGGTCGGGGGAGACGTTACGCAGCAGCGTGGGCGGGCCTTCCTGGTTATTGATGACCACATCGATGCGACCGTCGTTGAAGAGGTCGCCGAAGGCTGCCCCGCGCGCGGTCAGGACGGTGGCGAGACCGCTGCCGCGCACAGCCTCGACTAGGGCGAAGTGCGCGCCGTCCAAATTGCGCAGCAGCAAGGGCTTTTCCGCGAAGCTGGTTCCCCAGTTCTGCTGGTCCGCCTGGGGGTAGACGTGCCCGCTAACTAAAAGCAAATCTTTACGACCGTCGCGGTCGAAGTCGAGGAAGCCCGCTCCCCAACTCAGAAATGGCGTGGTGAGCGGGGCGAGGCCGGCGGCGGCGCTCACGTCGGTCAGGCTCAATTTGCCGTCGTTGCGGTAGAGGACCTTGGCGTCGTCCGAGAAATCGGTGTTGAAGAGGCCGAGCCGGCCGGAGTTGTTGTAGTCGCCGGCGGCGATGCCCATGGTGGCGGTCTCGTGGCCTTCGCCGTTAACGGCGTAGCCGGACTCGAAGCTGCGGTCCTCGAAGGTGCCGTCGCCTTTATTGCGATAGAGGTAGTTGGGCGTGGAGTCGTTGCCTACGAGCAGATCGGGGCGGCCATCGTCGTCGAGGTCGGCAAAGAGCGAGACGAGGCCGTAGTAGCCGGGCTTGTCGGCGACGCCGGCGTTGACGCTGACGTCGGTGAAGGTGCCGTCGCCGTTGTTGTGAAAGAGATGGTCGGGCGCGCCGACCAGGCCGCGCGGGCCGCAGAAGGTGGTGACGCCGCGGAAATGGCAGGTGTTCGAGACGACGCTGTCTGAGCCGGGGCGGGGAGGATGGGCGAAGTCGTAGGCGGTGTAGCCGGGCACGAAGAGGTCGAGCAGGCCATCGCCGTCGTAGTCGCCGAAGGTTGCGCCGGCTGACCACGCGCCGAGCGCGACGCCGGCCCGCTCGGCGACGTCGGTGAAGGTGCCGTCGCGGTTGTTATGGTAAAGCCGATTCTGGCCCACGTTGGTGACGTAGAGGTCGGGCCAGCCATCATTGTCGTAGTCGGCGGCGACCACGCCGACGCCCCAGCGATCGTTTGCGACGCCTGCCTTTTGTGTGACATCAGTGAAGGTACCGTCCCGATTGTTATGGAAAAGCGCCGCGTGGGGAGGCTCACTTTTACCAGCCATAGCGGTGTAGGTAAGACTGTTGACGAGATAGATGTCGATCCACCCGTCGCGGTCGTAGTCGAGCAGAGCGACGCCGCTGCCGAGCGATTCGACGATGAAATCTTTGTGGTCATCGCCGACGTGGTGCGACCAGGCAGCGAGACCGGAAGCCCTGGTGGCGTCTTCGAAGACGACCGTACCGTGGTCGACGAAGCCGGCGGCGGTGATCGGTGGATGAGACGAGTCGTCTCTGGGCACCGGCTTGGCCGCGCCCATGCCACCGGCCTGACTCATGCAAAGCGACGGGAAGCCAAGTAGCGAAAGCAGCGCGAGGGTTGCGCGTCTATCGGGCAGCATTCTTGATCTGAATGACGTCGCCGGCTCGTGCGGCTGTCGCTTCGCTGGCCTCACGCTGCAGGCGGCCATAGGTTGCGATCTCTATGGCGGCCTGTTCAGGCTTGGCGGTGGCTTTGTAGGCCTTCGAGAGGAGGAAGTGGATCGAGGGTTCGCGCGGAGTCTCCTTGGCGGCGAGCAGCAGGTCGTCGATCGCCTTCTGCGGCTGGCTGAGTTTGAGCAGCGCATTGGCGCGGTCGACGCGGGCCTGCATCAAGGTAGGGCAGCGCGCAATGGCAGCGTCGAGAGAAGGTAGAGCCTCCGACGCAGGCTGCTCCGCCGCGAGCAGCGTGTTGCCGAGCTTCCACTCCGTCGCGCAGTTTCCCGGATCGTTGCGCAACTCTGCCTCAAACTCGACGCGGGCGGACTCCCACTTCTGTTCGAGCCAGAAGGCGTTGCCCAGGCGATAATGGGTGCCGGGCTGGTTCGGGGCAAGCTGCACGGCCTTGCTGTACTCGGCCAACGCGCCATCGTAGTTACGCATGCTCTCGTCGATCTCCCCCGTCACCTCATGCGCCGTCACCGAGTCGGGATCGATCGCGTGTATCTTGCTCAGCGTCGTCTCAGAAAGCTGCAGATACGTCTTTCCTAGGAGATAAAGCGCCGCCTGATCCTTGGGGTTCCGTTCGACACACACACGTAGCTGCCGCGCCGCTTCCTCATACTCGCCCAGGTTAAGCAACGCGCGCGCCAGACTCATCTGCAGCGTGTTATCCGCCGGATGCGCGGTGACAGCGGCCTGCAGACGAGCCTTTGCCTCCTCGTTCCGTCCCAGTTTAAGGTAGCTCATCCCCAGCACTCCGGATGCCGTCGTCATCCTTGGGTCAAGCGCCAGCCCCCGCTCCAGCGTTCGCGCAGCTGACGCATACTCTCCCCGGTCAAAGTACAGCGCCCCGAGATTGTTATAAGCGGGCGCAAGATGTGGCGCGGCCTTCAAAATAGCCTCGTACTTTGCAACCGCCGTCGTCTCGTCTCCTGTCTGTTGAGCGGCCTTTGCCTCCGCATAAAGCGCCTCCACCCGAGGCGTCACCTCAATCGGTCCCTGCCCCCATGCACCTGCCCCGCAGACGCGGCAAAGCACCACCGCCATGGCACCGAGCCGCATCCATCCCACTCGTCGAAAGGTAGTCATACCACCGTCAGTATAAAGGCGCAAGAGAGAGGCGATCAGCCATGAAACGACCACACACAAGAAAAAGGCCAGCCGAAGATACTCCCGGCTGGAACCGTAATACTCTGGCTCAAAACTCCAGCCGAACCTCTAGCTGGCCTCGTCGGTTTTGATTGGCTTGGCCCGTGAAGATCGCTTGACCAAAGTTGGCATCGTTCGCGTTATTATCCGGCCCGTTGAACCGCGTTCGGTTCAATGCGTTGAAAAAATCGAACTTCAGCGTTCCAGAGAAGCGTTCCCCAAAGAAGAACTTCTTGCGAATGTCGAAGTCCTCGTTAGCGTAACCCGGGGAGCGCAGCTCACTGTAGTTGCGAACGGCGTTGCCCAAAACATAAGGTGCCGTTGGGGTAAATGCTGCAGGATCGAAAATCTGTGCCGTTGCGCGCTTGCCTAGGAAGAAATCCCGCTCGACCTGATAGGAAGCAGTCTTCAATGGAACCGAAGCATTCCGATCCGGACGATTGCCCCCATTCGGCAGGCCTTGAACATTAGAACCGACACCGAAGGGCGTTCCCTGTTCATAATCAAGAACGTAGCCGATCTGCCATCCACCGGTTGCCTCCCCGATCAGGCCCTTGTTGCTCAAGTACTTCTTGCCCGGTCCGATCGGCAGATCGTACACGCCGCTTGCCTTGAAGGTGTTCGGCTCATCGGCGCTGGAGATCGTGTACTCCGCCTTCTGGTTGTACTTGTTCAGCGCTCCATTCGAGAAGCTCGAGAAGCCGCTGCTCGCGTTATCATAGCTACGCGAAAGCGTATAGCCGATCAGAAACGAGATGCCGTTCGTATAGCGCTTCTCGGCCTCAACCTGTAAACCCTGGTAGTAGGTGGTTCCCGAAGCCTCGAAGTTGTTGAAGACGTTTGAGTACTGCGGGTACGGAGCCAGCGACTGAGCCACTGTTGCCGAACCACCAAAGTCAGCCACAAAGTTGTCGTACGGCAGCTTGTACCCGGCCGCCTGGGCGGCACCAGTCTGGAAGGAAAGCCCAAGATCCGATTTCAGGGCGAGGTACTTGGGGTCAAGCTGGTCTGGCCGGTTCAGCTGGCTCGGCAGATGGATGACGCGATTACCCACCCACGCCACGGTAAGGAAGATGTCCTGAGGCAACTGTCGTTGCATGTTGACATTCCATTGCTGTGCGTACGGCGCATAGCCATCATTGCGGCTAAACGCGTTGATCTGTGTTCCGACGCCGAGCGCTGGATTCAACGTTGAAGGTTGGGGATTGGGGAGAGGATTAGCGTCCCAGACCCCGTAAGCTGACGCGTTGGTTCCAGTGCTGTTGCGCGTGAACGAACCGACCAGCAGGTTGCCATAGTTCACGGCCACCTTGCTCGTCCCATACTCGTAGGCGCCGCCATTCAAGAACGCAATGCTGAATCCGCCCTGGAGCACTGTCTTTGTGTTCAGCTGATAAGCCAACCCAAGACGCGGGCCGAAGTGCGTAAAGTGTGTATCCGCCCGGGTATACCCCGCGCAGCCCGTGCAGTTGCCGAACTGCGTCGCCGCACCCGGAAGATTATTCGCATGGGGGTTGGGAGCGGTCGGATTCAGGAAGACGATTAGATTGTTGTTTTCCGTAAACGGCACCTGAATGTCCCACCGAATGCCAAGGTTTACCGTCAGCTTCGGCGTGAGTTTAATGTCGTCTTGAACGTAAGGCGATATGTCCACATTGCGGAGACGAAGCTCCTGGGAGTTCGAGCGATTCGCAGAATCCGGAAGACCCAGCAGGAAGCTCGCAAAACCACTTCCGTAGTTCCCGAAGTTCGGGCCAGAGGTCTGTTTTCCGGTAACTGGATCAGTAACGGGGGGCGTCGAAGTCTCGGCGTTGCTGAAGTTAAAGTGCCCACCCGCCGTCTGCTCTTCGTTGTCATCCTGGTACGCCCGCCGGAACTCTCCGCCGATGTTGAAAGTCTGACGCCCCTTTGTCCATAGCCAGTTATTCACCGCCGTAATCCCTAGCTTACGATTTACGGAGCCTGTATTCGCGCCGCTCGTGCCCCATTGGGTGGGCGCATGCTGGCCGCCGAAGGTGATACTAGGCGGAACAATGCTACCTATTACCAGCGGCGTGCTGTACTTTAGCTGGTTGAACTGGTTGTTGATCTCGCCGAACCAACCCACGCCTGCGGTCGTTATCAGATTTGAAGTGACCGCATTCGAGTAGTTCAGCAGATAGCCGCTGCCGATCGTCGGGAAGTACCGCAAGCTGCTCAGCGGGTTCGGCGGCAAGACAAACGCAGGCTGATCGAACCCACTGGTCGTATAGGTGTTCCGCCACTGGCTGTAGTGGATGTTCTGCTTCTGTGTCAGAGAATGGTCGATGGTAAATCCGAAGACGTGCTGAATGCTCGGAATCGGAAAAGGGACATAGTTCTTGTTCTGATCGAGGCCGCCATTGCTGCCCGGAATATCTGGGTTGGGGAGGTATTGCAGCAGCGCGACCGATGCTGGACTGAAACGATTTGGACAAATAGTATTTAGGACACCATTGCACTGGAACTGCTGTCCAGTGAGCGGGTCGTAGATGGGAATCAACACGCCTTTGCCATCGACGTAGTCGGTAAAGTTACCCGTCTTCTCGAGGGCGGTGGGCACTGTAGCTGTGCTCGTATTTTGATTCACCAGCTTAAACCACTCCTGGCTATAGTGGAAAAATGTCTTGTCACGGGCGTTATACAGATGCGGGATGCTCAGCGGTCCGCCCACCGTGAAGCCATAGTTGTTCTGCTTGTCGACCGGCGCCTTCCCATTTTGACCCCAGACCTTGCCCTGAAAGAATCCGGGCGAGTCGAACGCGGTGTTCTTGAGGATCTCGAAGAGATCACCGTGGTACCGGTTCGCTCCCGATGCCATCTGGTACGACAACACGCCTTGTCCCAGCCCAAACTGCGCCGCGAACGTCGTCCGCTCCACGCGGAACTCCTGCACCATCTCGAACGGCGGGTTCACGTTCGTCGTGTAACCCTCCGTCTCCGGCTGGGGAAACGCGATGCCGTTATAGAGAATCTCCTGCTCAAAGTCGGTGCCGCCACTAATGCGGTGCGAGAACGTACCGCCTGTCGTTCCCGGTGCCAGAAACTGCAGCGCGTCGATCTGGCGCCCACGCCCCGAGACCTCGTTAGGCAGCGCATTGACCACCTCCGGCTCGATCGTTGTACCCAGTTGCGGTTGCGTTGTATTCAGCGCAATTGAGTTTGCCGTGACCTCAACCGTCTCGGACCCTCCGCCCGCGAGCAGCGCGAAGTCCACCGTGGCGGTCGTGCTCACGTCGATGTTCACGTTGTTTTGTACGCTCTTACGAAAGCCTTGCGCCTCGACCGTCACGTTGTACCGGTCTGGCAGCAGGCCAATGACGGAGTACGTTCCCGCGGAGCTTGTCACCCGCGTCGTCGTGACCTGCGTGCCCTTGCTCACAATGGTGACAGCCGCCCCTGCGATTACGGAGCCGTTAGAGTCCGTGACCGTTCCCGTAAGCCCGGCGCTGGCCTGGGCAAGCAGCCTTGGCGCGTCGGAGCCCGCAAGCAGCAGAAGGACGGCGCAGCCGGATAGAAGTCGTCTGAAGATCGTCGCGGAGCTTGCCGCGAGGGAATGCGTTTTGGGTTTCATGGTGTATCTCCTCCCCTAAAGATCATGCCCGTCGTACCATCCGTGTTCGGCAACTGAATGCGCCGATACCGGGGTTCGTTCGCGCTTGTTACGCGAGAATGTGTGCTGGCTGGTTCGTGACGAAAATAGTCTTGTTTAAGTTACGCAGAAAACTAAACCCACACTTTTAGGATGTCAACAAGCTTGTTGCGGGGAGGCATCTGACAAGCGGCTAGCGACCTATCACCGGAGATCGGCGCAACCGTCCGCTCTTGGAGACATTCAGGCGGACCGACTTTCCAGGCACCCCATGATGAACGATGATCGAGCACTTGTCCCTACCCGAGGCATCGCACATCCGGCAACGCTAACCGTCTCGCTCCAGAACCGCCTCCCGGAGTCCGCCGAAACACTCCTCATCTTGACGCTCGACGCGGTCCCGGCGCCCTCCACGAAACTCGCCTACGGGCATGCACTCGACGACCTGTTCCGCTTTTTAGCCGCCGGCCGCTCGACCGGGCTCTCTTGCAGGAGTGGCGAGCCTCGATGGACGGCCTGGCGCCGTCCACCATTAACGTCCGGCTGTCGGCAGTGCGGAAGCTGGTCGCTGAAGCCCGGGCGAGCGGGATGCTCGGGGTCGACGAGGCCGCCCGGCTCACCGACGTCCCCAACATCCGGCAGCAGGGAACCCGTCTGGGAAACTGGCTCACCCGGGAACAGGCCAAGGAGCTGCTGGCCGTCCCCGATCGCTCGACCCCCAAAGGAAAGCGCGACTATGTCATCCTGGCCCTCCTGGTCGGTTGCGCACTGCGCCGGCAGGAACTCGCAACCTTCGACGTCCAAACCATCCAGATGCGGGAGGGCCGCTGGGTCCTGGCCGATCTGGTCGGGAAGGGAAGGCGGGTCCGCACGGTTGCGGTTCCGCTCTGGGTCAAGCAGGCCATCAATGTCTGGCAGACTGCGGCCGGGATCGAGGAGGGCCGGCTGCTCCGGTCGATCCGGAAGGGCGGCAAGCGGGTGGGCGAGGCCCTGAGCGACTGGGCGGTCTGGGATGTGGTCCAGCAGTCAGCTCACGGGATCGCGATCGAGCGCTTCGGCGCCCACGACCTCCGCCGCACCTGCGCTAAGCTCTGCCGCAAGGCCGGCGGTGACCTCGAACAGATCAAGTTCCTGCTCGGGCATTCGTCCATCCAGACGACCCAGCGGTATCTCGGGTCGCAGCAGGACATCGCTGTAGCGGGTGAATGATGAGATCGGTCTGTGAGCCTGAGTGTCAGTTTTCTCGAATGCACCTAAATCAGAGCATCCCTAAAAGAAGAAGCGGCGCAGCCGCGCCACACCGAGCGAAATGGTTCCCAATCCCAGCAGTACTAGACTCGACGGTTCAGGAGTTGGAAAAATCTCACCAAATATCCCGCCTTCTTCATTCGCCAAACCGGCCGTGCAGTACAGGGCATCCGGATTGTAAGGACCCGCAGTTCGAAATCCGATATACCAGAGGCTCTCATTTACGAACGGCGGATTGTTCTGCCCACCCAGCGTGCCGACGAAGGTCCCGGTAGTCGGATCGAAGGCGTTGATCTCGCCGTTCCCGGATTGCCGATCAGAATTCATTCCCGTAGTTCCCAAATCCGGAAGGCGCCAGCGTCACGCGCCACGGTGCGTTCAGGGAGCTGTTGTTGCTGAAGCGACGGTTGAACGTGCCATCCGTATTGAGAACATCGACGATGCCGCCCGTCGAGGATGACCCGTTGGCATAGGTCACGAACAGGCTTGTCACACCGCCCTGTGTAACAGTCTGAATATTGAATGGAACATAGCCGGAGGCAAGCTGGAATCCGTGAAGCTGCCGACAAGTGTCATCGCTGCAAGCGATGTATTGAAGACGCGAATGGAGCCTGTATTATCGGCCGCATACAGATAGTTCGTGCCGCCGTTGCTGGCCAGCGCAAGTCCGGTATAGCTGGCCGCAGGGATGTTGGAGACAACATAGCGGTCGTTGTTCCCGGAATCCAGGCGTTGATCGTTCCTCCAAGCGTGTCGAAGATGAACGCGGGCGACTTCGTTCCCATCATGAACCCTGCTCCGCCGGAGAAGACCTGGCCGGTCGGGCCTGTGTTCAGAGGTGTGCCTCCAGGGACCGTCACAACAAGGCTCTGCGGCGCTCCCGTTTGGGGAGACAACGTGGATAGCCCCGTAGCCTTGGTCCGAGACCCAGAAGGGACCCGTGGCACTGCTCGACACACCCCATGGGTTGACGAGGTTCGGATCGGTGTTGGCAGCGAGCCCAAAGGCCGGCAACAGGTGCGCCTGGGAGCAGCAGGGCCAGATCCGGGCCGCTTCCCTGCCCTGCCGGGCTCTCTCCTTGGATTTCAGCGGCATCGGGCATGCTGGTAATCTACCTCCTACAATAAGCCTTGTCGTGGGTAATTGGAAGCTGCCCAGAGTTGGATTAGTGCGCGATCGCGCAGCTATTCCCTTCCCTCCCGGAAACCTCTAAACTCCATCCCATAAAGGCTTTTGGCTAGCAGCTAAGAGCTAAAGGCTAGGAGCTTCACCATGCCCCGCCCGGTCTCTTGGCTGCCCCGCTTGCACGAGATCCGCCGCTCGGTCGCGAACTCCGTTCGCTCCCACTACGACCGGCGCGACCTCCAGAACCTGTTTGAGCTGCAGCCCCGCGCCGCCCGGAAGCTCCTGGAACTGCTCCCGGCCGTCCCCATCGGTACCGCCCGGCTGGTTGAACGCGAGGCACTGGCCAAGTTCCTCGAGGGGGTACGGGAGGCCGATGACACTTCGAGGTACATCGAGCGGCTCCGGAAGACCAAGGCCGGCGTCTCCCCTAAAAAGCTCCGGTCGCTGGTCCGGCGGGATCTCGATCCCGTCCCTCTCAGTTCCCTGCCCGAGTCCGTCAGCCTCAGCCGCAGCCGGCTGGAGATCAGTTTTCCGGTCCGTGGAGCGGCTAGCGGAGGCTATGCTGATGCTCGCCCGTATCCTCCAAGATGAGGGAGATGCGTTCGCCCTAGCCTTCGAGCCTCTACCGCCACTTCTCCAGTCATCCGACCTCTTGACCTCCTTGACCGCTGACCCGGATGCCGAGGGTCCCTGATCTGCTAGGAGCAGCTGTATGGCGAGACATATGTACAGCCAGATAGTAGCCACCTTAGCTGTGGCTCTCCACGCTCACCACGCTAATGTGGTCTCAATCCAAGAGCCCTCTTCATCGCTCATGAAATCCATGGCTGGCCCTTAGGTAGCTGTATGTCTTGCTGTATGTCCAGTTGTATGGCACACGGCAAGTAGCCGCATTAGGGCTCCTCCCCTGTTCCGGCCGAAGCGACAGACCGTAATAGGGTCGCCCGTTGGGCGTTCGAGGTAGCTGTATGGTCGGTCGTATGTACAGCCATATGGCACCCGCATCGCCATTCACTGCGGGGCATCTCCGCTTACAGCGAGTTGGCCGATCAGAGCGGGGCTGTATGGCTCGCCATACAGCCAGACCGTATCAACATGTGTACGCCTTTGTACCCGCACTGCCGTATGACGTTCTATATGGCATGTCGTACAGCTATACATATGTCATGGCCATAACGATTGCGATCGCCAATCAAAAAGGCGGATGTGGCAAAACCACTACATGTATGAACCTTGCAGGCGGGCTATCCGCCACGGGCATGCGGGTCCTCGTTGTAGATGCGGACCCGCAGGGGAGCGCAACAGAGTGGCGCAACCGCTCCGAGGATTCTCGCCTGAACTTCGACGTCATCGCGATGTCGACGTCATCGATCCACAAAGAACTTCCCAAGGTGATCAGAAACTCTTCATATGAGATCGCCATCATTGACTGCCCCCCAGGAACCGAAACTAAAGGCTTCGGTGCGGTCACGCGCTCAGCCCTGTTAGCCGCGGATTATGTGATCATTCCAAGTCGCCCGACTCCGATCGATTTCCTGGCGACTGCAATCATGCTCCCGGTTCTAACGGACGTTTCAACGATCAGGCCTGAGCAGAGAGTCTTCTTGCTCCTGAACGCCAAGCACTCCACCAGCCGACTCGGTCGAACTGCTAAAGAAGGAGCGATTGCTATGTTTACGGATCAGGGCGTCGAAATATCGATTTTCGCTACCGAGATTCACGATCGCACGGCTTTCGCTGAAGCACCAGCATCCGGACAAACGGTCGTTGAGTTCGCGCCGTCTTCGAAGGCGGCTGATGAGATTTTGTCACTCACGAAGGAGGTAATTGCAAGATGCCTGGTCGCACAGCCGTAACGTCAGCCTTTCAAAACCTAAGACCTACGATCATGCGGGAGCCTGCGCGCTCCACGGTCTCACCTGAAGCTGAAGCTCGCCTCTTCGAAATACCTGAGATTGGCCGAGATCCGAATGAGGTGACCGAGGCGGAGCGCTCAGGTTCTGAGAAGGAAGCCTCCACCAACATCTCAATTTCAAACAACCCACCGGTCCCTCTATTGCACAAGAAGAAGCGTGAGCGTCTCCTACTTGTCAGTTTCCGAATGCCACAAGGTTTGAAAGAAAAATTGGAACTCGTCGCAAAAACGCACGAGATCAATCAAACGGACATCATAAATGAAGGTCTCATTATGAATCTTCAGAGGTATCTGTAGCCGGGAGCTTGTATGCCGAAAAAGACCTGGGACATCGAGAAGAAGCGCGACCGACAAGCTGAAGATTCGGTCAGCAAAGATCGCTTCATCGAAGAACTGGTGAGGCTGCGCGAGAAGCGGGATGCAGGGGCGCTCGGCGTGCAAATGACTCAGATTGCGCAAGCCATGGTTCTGTGCGGCTTGCCGTACAGCCCGACAAAGGAAACCAAGATCGTTCGTCGCGCAAGATTGGGTGACGGCTCCACGGTGTCCGTGACGTTTAGCGCTGGTCTAGATGGGATTCAAATGCCGTATGGATCGGATCGCACGCTCCTGCATTGGATGATTGATAAAGCAATCAAGACCAAGTCGGCGATCGTGAGTTGGGATACCGCGACCGAGTTTCTGAAGGATGTTGGAATGGCCGACAGCGGCAAGAATCGAAAGGACTTGAAGCAGCGTTATTTACGCCTGACCGGCTTGACCATAGGAGTGGTCCGCAAGGGAAGTACCGAATCGACCGTGCTCGTTCCTTTCATTGAGGAATCTCATCTCCCGACCTCTGTCGACATCAAGGCAGCCAGACAAGGACAGGCCTTACTCCACCTTGACTCACCCACATTCGGCTTCCGCTTGGGCGAGAGGATCTTCCGCGAAATTCTGCAGTACCATGTGCCGGTTCCGTTTGAATTGCTCCAAGCAACGAAGAAGAAATCTCAATTGCAAGACCACCTCATATTCCTGTATTGGCGGAGCTTTTCAGCACAGACAGAAACGCTTATTCCTTGGGAGAGTCTTCGCGAACAACTGTGGCAGGAAGACAGCGTCGCGAGCCGCATCCGTATCCGTTTCAAGGAAGCCATCACTGTGTTCAGGACGATCTGGCCTGAACTGAACGCTGAGGCCGAAAAAGCAGGGCTGCGCATTGGTCCTCCTCATGGAGGAATGCATTTTTTGCCTCAGGCACGGTCGGTACGACGGTTACCCGTGCCAAATGCTTTCCAAAAGTGACCTAGAAGTGCGGTCGATGATTCTGGATTCTGACTAGGTCGTCAATTGTTGGAATCGTAGTGGCTTCCTTTTCACCTCGACGCTCACCACCAAATGCCCGCAGACTCGGACCGCACTTCTAGGTCGTATGTCGGCACTTCCCAGTCACGGCTACTCCGCAAAATCATTCGAATGAACGCGTATGGGTCATTCCCGGTGACACATTACGCAGCATTGGCGGCACTTCCCGGTCATCACCATCAGCGAAAGCGCGCCGGCAGGTTAGGCCATGCCGAAGAGCCTAAACGCAGAAGAACCGCACTTCCCGGTCACCAGCTCGACTCTGTCACTTGTGCCGGGAGCATGCACGCCTCGGGTTGGACGTACCGACGGACCCGCACTTCCCGGTCAAGGCTCCGCACTTCCCGGTCAAGATCGGCCTGAATATGACCAACTTGTCAGACTACCGATTCCCATTCGGCGCCATTTCGAGGCCTCTAGCCTGGTGAAAGCACGCTGATCACGAGCACAGCACTTCCCGGTCATCCGGCTACGTTTTCAGCGATTTCTCCGTAAGCTTTGCCTTCGAAACTTTCCACAGCCCCTTGGTAAAGATGTATTCCTTCCACAATCCGCACTTCCCGGTCATGCATTGTTCCACAACGACTTCCGCGGTCACCGAGCTTTCAGAGGGGTCTCATTGATTTGGAAGGAACGCGTTCCTTCTTGCGCGGCACCCGCATCTGCAGGTGAGTGCAACCAGCGGTGCTGCGGGAGCAACGAAGGACTTCTTCCGAGTTCCCGATAAGCGGATGCGGGGTCAGCACTTCCCGGTCATTTCAGTGCACGCGATCCCCTTCAGAGTGGCTCTCCGGGACAAGGATTTGAGCTGATCGGCAGGTGCCATGACCCAAGACTTGTCGTTTTGCACAGAGAGGTGTGAATAGACCTAAATTTCCCAGCACTTCCCGGTTGAAGACCCCGAACCTCCCGGTCATTCGTCGTGAACCTCCCAGTCGTGGATAGCGCACTTCCCAGTCACAAATTCAGCACTTCCCGGTTCTGCTTAATAAGGAAGCAAGATGTATCAAGAGATTCAAGAAGGAATAGGAATCGTAGCAAGATGTTTATTGCACCGGACTGTTGATTTCCAGACAACCAAACCGAAACTCACAGCGACTAAGCGCTAGCGTTAGGGTAGTGGATGGGTACGCTCCGGTGAGCCGAAGAACACCGTCCCTGCCTCCAGAAGCTTCGAGGGCAGGGAAGAGAGCCTTAAGGCGAGCCTGAGGTCAAGCGGGGCCGCGTAAGAGGCAAGGAGGACGATCACCTGGAAGAGCCGACGTCTGGCTCTTCTGCATTGAATCGAAGCTACAAAGAGCCGCCACATCCTCAGACGAGGCGATCAGACCCCCGAACTGGGACAGATCAGACCGACCATTGACGTTAGCCGCTCTCAGCCGAATCTCATTCCGCTCAGGATCGCGCTCATCCCCAATCTCGGGGAAACTGCAACAAGGCCGATGGCTACAAGACGGCAGCGAGGCGCGGGTATCTGCCGGCGTGACTAGTCTGATAAAGAGCAAGCAGCCGTTGTGTCATTAGGTAGTAAGCACTTGCCGCCTCTTGAACATTGAAGGGGCCGCATACATCACCCTGCTGGGCCATAAACCCTAGCGAAAGCCTGAGCGCTGCTCGCCTCAAGGTAACGCCGTCACGGCGCATCCGTTCAGCGACAATTGCGCTCTCCTCAGGGTTCCAACGCTGGGCATAACCGGCAAGTGCGATCAAGACTTCCGCGTTCGCATACATCCTACGCACACCCTCATCGCCGCCTATCATGACCCAAAGCTCCGCAGTCCCAATCTGAAGTTGCCCTTTGCTTGGTTGTAGATAGTCGAGAGCGACGGTGGAGATCCCGCGCACTGGAACGGGCTCCAATCTTCCAAGAAGTTCATCCCAGCTCAGACGAGACAACTTGGAGGCCTTCAAGTACGTTCGCAGATATGCGAACGCGGCGAATAGGATTGCAAGGCCAAATAGGACAAAAAATCTCATAGGCGACGTTCGTCAATACTGGTCAGATCGTATTGCACCCTGCGATGCAGAGCAACGAGATAAGCGTTCATCTCTGCGGAAAGCGGTAAGCGTGCCCTTTCGGGAAGCCAGAAGATCACCGTCCAATACAGCAGCACTGACAGGTAGACACCCTCCCTGATGTGAACAAAGATCACGGATCCTAAATTCCACCCGAACATCGCACGCCCGAACTCTTCGAGCAATGAGCTAAACATCCAAACGAAGAAGCCACGACCTAGCGCGAAAACATAAGTGCGCTGCTGAAGACCGAGGCGGTTGGCAGCGGCCGACATCGCAATAAAAAGCTCACACGTCAGCAGAGATGTGAAGACAGTGATGCGCACGTCCCAGAGGTCAAAGCCCTGGGATTGTGGCGGGCCGATCTGGAAGGCGAGCGCCGCGGCAGCAATCAGACCTGCAAGACCCCAACTCACGAAGGCGTTGCGGGCATCGCGCACCCACGCTCCGGTCGGACGGAGAACGTCTCGCGCGACTTCCCAAACCACCGCCACCTGAAAGATGTAATCGACAAGTCCTGTGGCCCAGTACGCCAAGAAGTATCCATGACGGCTTCCGTGCTTCGAGACGAGGAACAGGAGGATAGTGGTTAAGGCTTCGAAAGCGATAAAGCCCGTAAACACCGGAAACTCCTGCACGCGCTTTCTCAGAACAAGAACAAGCACTAGGGAGACGTGGCCTATAAAGCCTGCCGCCCATAGTGCATTGTCCAAGTTGGAGAGGTTCATGCCAGGTGATTCCTTCTCCCCGGATCTTTACCTGAGATAGCTGAGGACAGTGTACGCAATAACCTGCAGCATCGTCCCCGACGGCTCCGCTGCGACGACCTGAGGGTGGGGGTTCGTTCCGGCGCGCTCTCCGAGTAGTGACGAAGCTGAGAGCAGGCAAAGGACGACGATGAGGGCGAACGAACGGGTAGCGTTCTGCATGGGTGTAGCTCCTTAGGCGCAACGCGCGCTCCCTAAGCGTAGCTGTCGTACCCCCGCAGATACAGCGATTCCTTTCAATGTCAACCAGAAGGAGCAAGGCATTGATGACGAAAAGGGAACTCGTCCCGTGCCTCAAGTCACCTTTCACGCAATGTAGAAACCAATATGCGCCGTCTAGCTCGATAGGTGGTCCAGCCGTGCCATCGCTATTGATAGACGTGGATCCGTATGGGAAGGGCCTAGACGTCCACGCAAGGAGTCAGCCGAAACGGCAGGTCTCGTCGAACTTTGGTTGGGATGTACCCGCAGGCCAAGCGATTAAGTCGCGTCGAGAGCGCGGTCAAGGCGGCTTGGAAGGAGGGCTGAGAAACACCGCAACGCGCCTACTATCAAAGCGTTTCGTTGTCGTGGCTATTTTCGTCTAGTCTCAGATCCTGAGCCGGTCTCCCCCGTCTGCGGGATGTTCGCCTCACCACCTATCTCTGTCTTCGAACGGATACGTTTCGTCGCGGCTTGCTTCTTCTGGATCTGGGCGACACTTACGGTCGGGTGTTCGCCCAAGCCGTCGAGCAGGATGGAAACTGATGTGTTGAAAGCTTTCGCAATCTTTAGAAGCGAGTTCAGGCTTCCGGCTCCGCTGCGTTCGAATCTTCGCCATTGTGAATCGTGGTAATCGTGTTTGACGACCATATCGCGAAGCGACAAACCGCGTTCTTTTCGAAATTGTTTGATGCGGGCACCAAGAGCTTTCATGAACTGCTGATAGTCCACGTCCAACTCATCTGTCATAACAACCGCCTCAATCGCAACCTGGAGAGTCCTCCGCTGACCTTGGAGTGCCTGGCTTGATTTGTACCAGTGTAGAAGAGACACACTGGACAAGGAGAGCGTATGGGACGAGGGAAGAAGTACCAGCCTGAGCAGGTGGTGAACCTGTTGCGGCAGATCGAAGTGGC
>JAABUK010002939.1_pt1 | contig 29692 bp, 32 predicted proteins | sample 5559141 | NCBI WGS metagenome assembly JAABUK01 (sample SAMN10711869, study PRJNA513367) | rock metagenome | isolation source: Antarctica rocks | place: Antarctica: Victoria Land, Pudding Butte nord | collected 2016-01-03
ATCGCGAGCAAGTGAAAGCAAGGAAAGAAGAAAGGAGAAGGAACAACGGCAAGTAACCAAGCAAGTAACCAAGCATAGCAACGGACCCAGCCACACCAAACCAGCCAGTCACGCCAGTCTGGCAAGTCGTCTGTCGAATGGATGGCGATTCGATTCGATTCAATTCAAGCCCTGCCTTCCCTCCTCGCGTAATAGCGTTCATGATATTCCCCCTTCTCCCTACCTGATTCCACTGGCGGACTGATGATTTCCCATCCGCCACGCTCCCCTCCGCCTTCTCCTCCTCGTCTTCCCTCAACATCCCCGTCCTCATCGTCCCCACCGATTCCCATCCCCTCAAACCTCTCCAGCATAGCCATGCTACTTCGGAAGGCTTTCTTGTCGGAGCTGGATGTGCTGGTGCTGTTTGGACTCTGGGATTGGGACTGGGCTTGGGCGGAGCTCGAGGGTGCGGGTGCGTTGTTGCCGGTACTCTCTTCAAAAGATCGTTCGGTTATGCCGCTCAGGACGCGGGAGCGTTCGCGGGCGGGGTTCCGGGGGCTGATTGGGGGGGGCATTGCTCTTGAGGTGGTGGGTGGGACCGTATGGGAAGATACGGCAGGGAGTTGGTGGTCATCGCCCTCATTTTCGTTGTGGAGGTGGTGGATATTTTGGGATGGGTAGGCTGGAGGAGGGGGGCTAGGGAGGGCTTTTTCGCGGTCGATAGGATTCAAGAGCATACTTGCGGGTCTGCCATCTGCTACCCCAGTTGTTGGCGTTGCTGTTTTTGGTGATTGGTCTGTGGTTGCGCAAAGAGAGTCTTTTCGGGGGCGGAATACTGGAATATTGCTGGTGCGGATGGCGGTCTGAGGTGGATTCATTCGGAGACCACTTAGCCATCTGCCGCTGTTTTGGGAGCTGGAGGAATCACCTGATGGTCTGGCAGTGTCGGAGAGCGGACTAGGGGCGTTGCGACGTGCTGAAAGTTTGTCTGGTCCGAGATTTGCCTGAGGTGTGTTGAGGGAGAGCATGCTTTGGCTTGCGGGGAGTTTTCCGCCCAACAATGCCCTACGCATATTGATGGGCAAGTTCCGGTCTTGAGCTGTGGAATTCCTTCCCAAGTGCAAGGGATTCTTGAACCGTGACGACACACTGATAGATGTGGGTTGTGAAACGGCCAATTTCGCCTCTGCTTTGTGTGCGGCTGCTTCCAACACAGAATCTCCTAATCGCTGACGCAGGGTGAAGATCTCGGTCTCTCGGTCTTCGAGTTGTTTCTTGAAGCAATTTTTTATGCTTTGCAGAGTCCACTCCAGGTCTGTACAATGCTTTCCAAGACTCTCGTTCGACTCTTTCAGGATGTTGTAAGCTTCGACGGTCTCTTTAGCTTCACTCAACTCTCTCCCGATTGCCTCAAGTTTCGACTCGAGTTCAACAATCCTATTGTGACGCTTTTCAAGAATTACCAAGCATTCTCCATACCCTTCCATCCGTTTATCGAGATCAGCAGACTGGGATTTGATGAGCTCAAGTTGTTCGTTTGCAATTTTGCTGTAAGTCTCGACCTTTTGCTGGTTGTTGCGAAACTCTTGAAGGCACGAGTTGTATTCGTTCTCAGGAATGCGGATATAGCGACCTGGCGTATGTGTTCCATTGTCCGGCGATTGATGTTGTTCACCTTTGATGAGCTGCCTGATCTCCTGCGTGCGGATGTCGTGAAGATTGTCAATGCGACTGCCAACATGATCTTGGATGAAACCACTGAAAGTTTGAGAGTTTGCCGTGATTGTTTCGTGTAATCGCTGGATAAGGTCATCCTTGTCGGAGATGATGTCTTTGTTCTCTTCAACCACAGCCAGAGCGGTTTGTAGTTCTGCTTGAGTGAACTCGAGCTGGTCGTTAATCGCTTTTGCATCTCGGTCGGCCAATGGTCGAACTCTCTGCATCGCATCAAAATAAGTTCTTGATATATCTCTCGCCGACACAGCAATCGAGTTGACATCCTGGCAAAAGTTGGTTGGTGAGAGACATTCATATGACTTCAAACTCACCCCTCCAAAATTTTCGAACCTTGCTTGAGATTGAAGTCGCAGTTCCGCAGCTTCTTGCAATAGTGCTTTGATTCGCTTGAGCTCACCCTCCATTGCTGGAACCCAGCTATGAGACACAGTCGACATGTTGAGTTCAGGTAGACACTGCATAAGTTCCTCCACGGTCATGGCGGTGAAAGGCTTGCTGGCATTTTTCATGGGAGAGACAGGAAGTGTGTTTACTCTGCCCGATCTCTTTTGCGGAGATGTCAAATTCTTGAGGATGTCCATTTCACCGTCAGTCGATGACGAAGTATACAGACTTGGTGTCGAGCTTCGTTCAGATTCCTCTGAACTACGAATATGAGATATGTCCCTTGCAGGAGTGATCGGAGGGTTTGTTTGCGGAAAGCCTTGACTTGGAAGCAAAATCGAACCAGGCAGCTCAACAGGTGAAGTCGCTGTTTGTTCTGGTGTTGGCGGTGTTTGAGGTCGATTGACAAACACAGGCGATATTCTACCCATTTCGAGTGCTCCAATGGGTGACGGAGACTCCACCACTCTCTCTTCTGATTGTGACACTTTCGTATGGTCGTCAAACGGAGTACCTAAATCTCCATACATCGTCTCATCGTGCAACACAACTGAAGTCGGCGTCATTGTGCTGAAGGAGATGTCTCGAGCCTCCAAATTGACGTTTATTGCAGAGGGGAGGATCTTCCTTCGCAAAGGCCACGTTGGCCGGCCCATTTCTCCAAAGGGTTTCTCTTGGGGTCCTATCTGTACGCAACCACCGAGGCCTCCATTGGAGAGTTTACGATTTCGCTTTGGAACGGGTCTTGATCGCTTGGGAATCGCCTTTGAAGGAAGGAATGATGCCATGATACATCAAGAAAATTTGAACATTGACATCATGAGAGAGTTTCACAGCTGAAAAGGACGGAAACCAACCTTTGAAGAACGGGTGCTTGAAATCCATTGACACGGGCAACAATCCCATATAAAGGATCTCAATATTGTTGTGTCGGCATAATTGCTCATTTAGCAAAGGCATGATTGATCTCGACTTCGGTTAATGAATTGTATTGTCCGAAAAGAGCCACTGGCCCAAGCAGAGGCCGATCGCATGACACGAGACTTGAAACGGAACATGATGACTGTCCCGCATGAGGTCGCAGCTTCAACACACGGACCGGCGGACCTGTGGCAAAGGGTACTTTGCTATTTACGAAGCTGTATTGTTCAAAAAGTCGGCCTGCAACGAGGGTAGCTCGGAGCTTGATTGTGTGCATTGCAGGGCGACTGATCGGCATCGTTGGGAATTGCACCTCGGCCAAAAGAGCAGCATCGAAGCATCAACGGGAGAGAAAGCGCAGGCTGACAACAGGCTCAGAGTCTCCAAGTTGGTTGATGTGCTTCCTGCTGGCATGTACCTTCAGTTGAGGAGAGCGAGCGGTGGGAGATAGGCGGAGGGCAAGAAGAGGGTTGGACTTTCAGCCACATGAAGTTATCCCAGCCACATTTGGCTGTGCTTCTACCTACTTGCCTGGCCGATGTTTCTCCGGATAACAGTAATCAAGGTTCAATGCCAATATCATTTGGATGTGTCCTGATCAGCATAGGTAAATCTTGAATTCTATTCGCTGCACCATAAGTTTGTGGAAGAAATAGACCACTTTCTCCTTGACGCCTTTTGGTGGCAGCATTCCTCCGTAGCCGGCATTGTCATCTCGTCATTCCTTCGTAGCCTCTATAAACTGCTGCCTTTTCAACCTACTGCTGGTCCTCTGCTACTATCACCAGAAACTCTAGGTCTGATGCCAAGTTCTCCGCTCTTGCGCATGCTGCTGCTGCTTGACCGTCTTCTGCCTCTCCGGATTTCATTAGGATCATTTGGATGCAGCCCACTTGCTCTCGCGAACAGGTTCAGTACGTCTGTGAGGCTGATCACGCCAACCAAGACTCCGCTGATGCTCGCACCTGGCATTGCACTTGCTGAAATCGAAGGGGCACTGGGTGCAGTAAACGGTGATGCGGAGTTCGAGGACACGCCATGGGAGCTGGGTGGGGGAGAGGGCGCGATCAGATTCGATTGTGCTGAAGGAGAAGAGATGGAGGAGCCGTGGGATGAAGTAGGTACCAAAGTGGCTGGGTGGGTCGAGGGTGTAGGAGGACCAGAGGAAGATGGGGACGCAGTCTCCGTAATCCACAATCGATGACTCTTAGTTGCTACTAGCTTAGCAACAGTATGTGCCAATGTGCTGAATGGCGTCACGTAGAAGACTGGGAATGAGTCCTTGCCATCCTGCATGCCTCTTGTTGAGAGAATCACGCTGATGAAGTGTATGCAAGTGTTTCGTAGTAGAGGCAGGGAGGATGACTTCGTCAGGAGCTTGACATCGACTGTGGATATGTTGCCGATGACGTTGCGAGCGTTGTCGAGAATCGCCAGCGATGAGACCCCTTCATTAAGAAGGAGAGTAAGGGCATCGGTCAAAGGCTTGTCACCACTATCATCAACAAGTCAGCATCCTTCCTGCCTCACAGCTGAACTAGCTCACCTAATGGAAACGACTTGGTGCGAACCAAGCTTCAGGTCTCGTAGGTATTGAGGATATAGTTGGTCGATGACCGGAAAACTTCTACCGTTCTCCCATAGGAATTTGACCAGACGACTTTGACTCAGGATTCCCACAACCTCATCTGTGTGCTGTTCGACTACGATCACTCGGTGTACTCCTCCTCCAAACGTTTCGATAGCCTGAATCAAGTTGGCGGTGCGCGGAAGCTTGACCAGGGGATCCTTCTTTCCAAGGTCTTTGACGTCCTTCAATGGTATCTCTGCTCCTGTCCGTGCTTTTCTTGCTAGCTCTCGGAAGTCTTCAATATGCGCTTCGTCTGGCTGGGCTAGTCCAACCACTAGTAGGAGATATGCATTGAGGTCTGCATAATCAAAAGTGCCTAAGACGGATCGTGATGATGAATTCTCACGTACGAGAAGGACAGGAGCTCCGGAATCGATGAGTAACTGTGAATATCATCCATCAGCAGATTGGACCTAGGTCGAAGTAGGATCTACCTACATTTGTCGCAGCCTCCACTCCGGTATTGACTTCCGCAAACTTCAGGTCTTCCGGACTGACAAGCTCAGCGACGTTGACTGTCCTCCAATCTCTGCCAGCAAAAACGGGGTCATTTCTTGCGGGTGGATTGTCTATCAGGTCCTGGACAGCTAGCTGCGAGAAAGATGGCTGTCTTTGAGCTCTTGGACTGGGAGGTAGACCACGGAGGCTTTCGCTGAAACTTTGACGATGTTGTGACGCTGGGCTCGGCATGTGGGCTAGGTGAAGAGATGGGTTTCGGGAATGAGGTGATCTTGAATTTGAGAAGCCCTGACGGGTAGGGGTCGGGACCGCAGACTTATTCGAGGGGGAAATGGGAGACACGTGGTTTCCAGACATCGTGAATTGGGGGTGATCTGATTCAAGGTGCTGCTGCGGCCAGGTCCTTTGGGAAGGAGCTCCCTAAGGCTATTCGACTCTACATTGGCAGAATCAGCAGTTCAGTAAACTGAGCCGTTCATTTGCAGTTGGTACCAAAGTGTGGGATTGGCGCGGCCCCAAGACGGGTGACAAAAGGATTGAAGCACTTTTTGGTACAGCTGACTAGGAAAGGGTCGCATTATTTCCGTCAGTGCATATCGCCTAGTCCGGATCGAGACTTCGGACAGGCTCACAATTGAAAGAAAGATTTAGATGTATACGTATCATCCACCTGTGGCCTAATCCCGAATCACTCATATGTACAATGTCCTCAAGCGATCTCAATGCTACCTGTGCTCGGCAACATGATTGCTGAAAACTGCGACATAAACTAGCGCAGCTCGTGCCAGCAATTATGCCGAGTCAGACCTCCCCATATCTAGACAATCAGCGACTCGTGGGGCGGCATCTCTATGTCATTGACAGAGACAAATTCCTTCGACCTCAAACCGATTGCATCGACCTGAGTTCTGTACATTCTCCTTGCCGTGGGGTACTGCAATCGACAAATTAGAAGCTTGTAAATATCCTTAGACTGTCACGTTCTCGATGGCTGTCTCCATCCACAGCTTTGTGTACTGCCGATGTAGGAACTCGACGTGCACTGGCATCGGTGCCCCTGTCGCCTTTCCGAGCCCATAGTAGAATACACTCTTCAATCCGAACTCTGCAACGCCCTCAGCCCTCTTAATTACAGCCGACGTCTCAAACAATCCGTCTGAGTCTCTTACATCTTGCTTCAACGGTGAGTCTCCACAACGAAAAATGATACTGCTAGGTGTATGCGCCACAACCTCAAAGTGGTCAGTGATCTGCGTTCCGACTGGATAATTGGATGTTTTCAAATCGAACGGGGACCAGAGCTGGTGCTCAGTCGATGGGCCATGGTACTTCTTGAACAAGTAGCGACGTTGATAGGCGTACCCTGTTGAGCGTGAGAGTCTGCCAGGAGCCGTGACAGAGTCAAGAACGTACCGAGGCCTGACCAAACGCCAGCACCGAATGCTTCAACTAACCTGCCATCTTCTCTTTGAAGCGATGGCTTGATCTTTGAAAGGGGGACTTTCCTCACGCAAAGGTCATGCGTAGTAGGATTCTGATTTGGATTGAATCTTGTGTAGAACGATGACTGAAAAATAGGATCTGTGTTTGGCGAAACCGGCACGAAGATCGACTTTCTTGTCATCAAGAAGAATGTCCCCGTCGTAGCTGCTGCTCCTACCATAGTGGCCTTGACAGCCTTGGAAAGAATTCCCATGATTCGAAGGCAAGAGTCACAGATTGGTTAGCTTGGAACAGAGCAAGCATTGACAAAGAGCTATTGAATATCCCAATGATTACCTACTCGAGAGACAAGAGGTTCATGTTTCGGACCTGGCAAAGGTTGGCCCAGAACTGAATTTCAGCCCCTAATTTCGGCTCCCAGACCTTCGGGCCGAGGGATCGGAGAACTGATGAAGGAGTGGCATTAATAGCATCGGAGCCGGTACAAAATACGGCAGCCAGTAACATTTCTCCTGCTAACGTGAAATTGATGAATGAGTGTATGAAGAAGAAGCTATCTACGCAAACTAGCAAGGAAGAAGGAAATAGGCCTGTGCTGAGTAAGCCGCCAAGGAGGACCTACAACAGAAATTCCAAGGTTCTGCCGGACTCATCATAGCTCAAGGATTGAAGAAGGCATGTCTTGAAGAAGAAGAAGAATGGGATTTGCTCTGATACGGACAGAGTGGAATACCCTACAAAGTGTGTGGACAAGCTGCCGCGCTTGGAGCTCGACCACGAGACCGGAAATTTGGCATCTACTGGGCACAGTCCAGATTTCAGCATTGCCTACCAAAGGAGCTCTATGACCGCCTCGTAGACGCTCAGGTGGACTCCTTGACGCCAGGACCGAAGGATGTCCTTCCCATGTTCAATGGCGAAATTGGAGACCATGTAACGGATTTTACTGTGCCATTCGCTCTTCGTCTACAGAGAAGGATGCTTCAAGAATTATTAGCAATTGGGATAGACATTCGCGTCAGCTATTCCCCACATGCCCGCTTTCACTCACGCAACTTCGAGTCTGACCAGCAAGCAGTGTGGCAAACGTATCAAGCAAATCGAAGCGAGCGGCACATCTGCAACAGCAATCTTCGAGGACGGCTCGAAGGAAATAGCAGACCTGATCATCGGTGCCGACGGCGCGCGATCCGCCGTACGAGAAATCCTCCTCGGACCCGAGAAAGCAGCACTGCACATGTCACCTATGGTGGCTACTGTGGGCTTGGTCCAACTTCCTGCTGACTCCGCTCAACTAATTGCTGAGAAACATCCCCGTTTCCTAATTGCTCCCCATCCTAGCGGCGACCTTGTTCGGATGAGTGGTAAGTGGTTCATAATTCACCAATTCCTAGGCCTCCTCTGTGGCTCATACACTGAACAACTCTAGGACACGCTAAGTACCATGACACCAAACTCGGAAACGCCATCCATATGATAGTCATGACCTGGCTCTCGGACAAAGAAGCAAAAGAGCTACAAGGATCAGCAATCCTATCCGATTTGAAAGAACGAGCGGTGAAATATGCAGAACCCTTCAGGCAGGTCATGCTATCCATCGCCGTCGTCTGGCACAACAGACTCTCGTACTGGCCTTCAGAACGATGGGATAATCGAAACGGCACGATAACATTTGCAGGCGACGCTTCCCATCCCATGACATTTCGTATGTAGCATCTGCCCCCACCTCCTATCTCCATATTTTAAGACTCTGAGTAAGAGTGACTTACACGCGACAATGATACATCAGACTGCGGCCAAGGCCTCAACGACGCAATCGACGACGCAGCACAGCTTGTTCAGCAACTTCAGGGCGTTGATCGAACATCACACCAGAAAACCGCAGCAGCTATCGACCGGTACGATGCCGAGGTCCAACACAGAGGCAAGACGGCCCTTTTCTGTCGACTCTGGAAAACAGCTTGATGATGCATGATTGGGACCGGCTGACACAGTCCGCCATTTCCACAAAAGGTATACAGAAAGACAAGAGCTAGTCGTATTGGTGTTGGAATGTCAAGAGTGGTTGGGTAGGTGGTCGTGAGTCTACCATCGCTGACAGCTGTCGGGAACGTTGATTGAAGTCTGCTTCTTTGAGAACACCCTTGAATCTGTCGAATTCTAGGCCGAAAACAGGCTCAATTGTCTGCATTTTCTACGCTATTTTAAGCTATTTGGGGCTGCCTCCGCTCATTCTCCTTTGTATTTTCAGTTCAGCTCTAGATATACGAATATACATCGATTATTCTGCATAGAACTTAACAGAATCTTTTTGCGGGCCAGTGCCTCGGCATTCTGCCGAGGTCCCCCCGCCAGCTGTCACATGATGACTCGCATGCGACTTTCTTGCCCAAAACGTGCTTTGCGCTCTATCAGCCGAACTTCTTCACGCTATACCCTACCCTTTCACAATCGTTTTGTGTGCCGAAGCTTTGAAACGGCGTAGCAAAAGATTACCCTATTGAGTAATGTCCGTGATCTTTAGTGACTTCACGTTCTGTTTCAGATTTCTGAGATCTCTCGATTCCGCATCACACTGTACTACTGCAGAGACCTTGGACCTGCAGCGTCAGGATTGAGTTCCAGATCCTGCAAATGAGTTCTCCAACCTTATAGTGATGTTTGTTTCTTATCTCATCATGTTCCGCTTGTGTGTGGGTCCCAGATTCTCTCACCTTGTCAAGTACTTCCATATTTAATCTTCCTCGAAAAAAGCCTTCAACATGCAGAAGGCCGTCGAAGGCGGCATCTTCACATCCCAAGGGATCCTTTCCCAAAGTCTGCTCCTTCCTCACTATCACAGGCAAACAGAAAATGCAACTAGTGGAGAGCCTCCCCGTCGTGCCCAAAGGCCACCCACTCATCCGGGCATCTCCACTCAGCCGCGAGGCAATACTTTAGCCAGAACCGAGGCTTCAAGACGAGCCATTGCGGCCCCAAATGACTCTGGAAATGGCATTCCCATTCGCAGCACTGAGCGCGGCCTCGCACAATCGACCCCAAACGGCCCACCTCCTCCACGGCCAGGTGCGCCTCTCGCATCTTCCGGTTCCTCCTCAAACAAACCACCATCCTCGCCTCCCAAGCCGACAACGTCTGCCAGGTCGGACCGGTTCTTTATCGCCATTGAAACCAAGCTCCGGCTGGAGGCTCCAGAGCGAGGTTCCAATCCAATTGAGAGCCGCGAGCTCTTGACGAACATGGCAGCTCTCCACAACCGGGAAGTCAATGGAAGATACCCGCGGATGGAGACGCGATCTGTTGTAGAGACTTGGTGGCAAAAGGGAAGCAACTATAGGAGGTGGACAGTGATGGATGATCCTTTGAATGACGACAGACGTAAGTACTTCCCTTTGCAAAACAGCCTGTCTTTCTCTATCTAACACACTCTCCGTAGTGAGTATCCAGCTGAGATCGCCCAATATCGAGGTAACCAATGATCCCAACTGGAGAGAGCAAATCAGAATCACTTGGACATTTCTTTACAGAAATTATGTGATAAAGCCGGATATGAATAGTCACACATTCATCCATGTCTCTCTGGCACGTGGAGGAGCACGTCCAGGTGGAAGCATAATGGATCTTCAGGATATAAAGAAGATTGCTCAATGTGTCATACATTTCGAAACGGCCCTGCAGGTGTTGATCCCCCAAACACGCCGAGGTGATCACAGCGCAATGAGCAATTGGATCGACAACGACAAATTTTTGGAGAAAGCCTTTTCACGACGTAAAGCGATTGAGATGATTGAATCGTGCAATTCAACCAGAGAAGTTGTTGAACTTACATCTCCTGACAAGCTGCTTCGTCCCTGGACCGATCAGATATGTTTCTCGTGGAACTTTCGCACCCTATCCAAATACAAAAGTATCGAATTTCGCAGCGCTGGTACAGATCTGGGTTCTGATACGGCAACTGCATGGGCTGAGCTGGTCCTGTTATTTGTCCGAGCTGCGATACAGATATCAGGGCCGGAATTCTTGAGACAGATACCGGCGAATGTTGGAGAGCTGAAGAAGTTTCTCGGTCTTGACAAGCTCAAGAATCTCAAACCAATCTTTGACGGCAAGAAAGACGATGAGAGCATGCAACCTGAGATAACGCGATTTCAGGGTACGAGAGAGCAGGGAAAGCTGCAAACAAGATTGAAGGCGGACGAGGAGCTGGTCCGGAGACTGGCTGAGGGGCAGATGATTTGACAATGTTGCTGAGCGCTTTGGAGATATGGGCAAGCGAATGCCATTTCCGGATCGGAGGGGTTTCAAAAACACGCGCCAAAATACAGGTGCTACGAATTTCGTGTCATGGCCCAGGCTGGAGCAAGATGTCTGATGGGCTCCGCTTTTTGGATGGGCTTGCACAAGACCTTTGTGATGATGGATAAGGACCGAAGTTTCTGCAATTGAGCCCGGCAAAGCATCCTGTTCTGTAAAGGGGAAATGGATAACCTTAAGTGGAGTCCGGCAAAAGGACTAAGATGATAAAGCCACTGCAAAAAGTTGACGTATACTTGGTAGAGTTGGGGTCAGTCCTTGTAAATGTGATACAGTCGTTGCTGGAGCTCCTCCTATTTACTGCAAGGTGACGGACTTGCCAAAAGCTTTGATGAGGATGAGATGCATTTCGTCGATGGTTGTACACAAAGCCTCCCAGCTGCTACTACTGGTCTGTGCCTACTTAGTCGCAGTAGAAGGGCCCCAAGTTCTTGGTGATATCCCTTTCGAAAGACCACAAGTACGAGCTATTGACGTATCAGGTTCGCACAGCACCAGATCGATGATATGGCGTGGAGGCTAAAATGAATGGCTGAGCTAGAAAAGTCATAACTATACCTGCTGAATGAGAAGGCCTAGTTAGAGAGCGACATGAAGGACATTATCCAATTGACGAAGCGGGCGGTCTGGTAATATACTTGGAAAGGGCTTTGAAGAGGTTTTGCTTGGGGTGGTAAGTTGCAGAGGGACGGCGACTAACTAAGTACTGGCTATCTCTATGCTCAGCGGTCAGTGCTCTCTCTCTCTCTCTCTCTCTCTCTCCCTCCCCCCCTCTCTCCTCACTTTTGGAGATTGCCGAAGCGGAAACCGAAATCGAAATTGGGGGATGATAGATTCCAAGACAAGAATAGCGTCAGTCGGGCGTTGATAGAGAGGTACCGACTGCTTGCAAGCGGAGGAAGCTTTGCTTTCTGAGCAAGAAAAGTCTCTGGGAGGAATGGCAGACTGTTGATTACGAACCGAATGCTGGTCTGGTCGGCCGAGCTTGTCTCAGAAGTGGGGAGAGTGTCTCTCAGATTGCTGAGCTGGCTCTCGAGGAGGTGGAGGTTCTTGCCAAGATGGCCCAGGTGGAACAAATGTGTCTCTGGTCACTGGTCCCCCAACTGACTTTTCTCTCCCAACAGCTCTCTGTATTCCTTCTTCGCGTCTTCGATCATTTTCCTCCTCCTGGCCGACTTTGGGCCCGTGAGACTGGCAATGAAAGTCTGCAGCTGGGCTAGCCGCGCGTCGATCTGCTGGACGAAAGTTTTGGCTGCCATACGCACCTGCCGCTTGTCGTCTGTATGCCATTCTCGCGAGCTGAGTGTGACGACGGTCTAGCTCTCGCGCTATAACGACAATAAAAAGGCAGCCTTAGCAAGTTGCTTGTAAAGTGTGAAGCAGGTTCCTTAAGGATTCAAGGACGAATTCTTGACTTCTTCCTGACGTCTGTTCTGTACCCATGCTTTTCGTCTTGCCCGTGTCATTACTGGCCTTTCACTTACCTTTGTGCTTGCCAGACTCGGCTTGAGGAGGAGGAGGAGGAGGAGGAGGAGGATCAGAGGAAGACATAGTCAATATATTTGCCCTTTTGCGAAAAACTGTCAAAGATACACCACTCATGGGAAGGGAAGGAAAACACAAGAAATGGAGCCGATCAGACAAAGTGAGATCTTTGCGGAATGTAAAATGGGATATATTCTGAAGATAGTGGGATGCTAGATGTGACCACTGCATTGGGATGGGTTCGAAATCAGACCTCCTGCATTGCGCTATCCCTTGTCCTGTTTCGAGAAGATGGATTATGTGAGAAGCATCGGCTTTGATGAAAGCAACCATAGACTTGTAGCTGAGGGTGAGAAGATAGGACGAAGTTGCAGACGTTTGGGAGAATGGGCGCCTGAAACAGATCGCATCTGATGGTGCAACTTTCGGAATTGGTGCGACGAGGATAAGGCCTCTCTGCCACGCCGCACTTCCCTTTACGGCAACGTTGTCTATTATCCTCCGCTCAACGACCTGAAGAAAGCACAGAGATTCAAGGACCACGTCAAGGACACCGAAATGTATTTCAGTCCCTTATTGGCGAGCCCTTCTACAAGCACGAAGGATGCCAAGACTAAGGGGCCAAAGTTTTCGTGTTTCGCCTACGATGGTTCGGAGTTGAGACACGCATAGGAAGGGGGAAGCGGCAAATGACCATTCGACCACAAACGCGCCATCAGGAATTGAACCCGTCTGTCATTGAACCCGTCTGTCTTTTGCACTTCCGACTGACTCTCCCTTGTGGCAGTGCTGAGTCAGGAGAGCCTGCGTAAAGAGTTGATTCCTTGGCACGACTCAGGGGTATCTGGACTATAAAGCTCTGAGGTGGCGTTGAGCCTTCTGAGAGGGTAGGCATCATTATCAGACCAAGCTGTGCCGACCTTCGATGTGATCTCTAGAATGTTTAGTCGCGGACGATTCTCGGGGTGGCAAGATGTGGTGGCCGCGAGCAAGTATTGGACTTCTGATCGAATGGTGCCAAACTACATCTTCGTGTATACGCACGCTACATGCTCCCATTCCTCGACAAGCTCCTACTCTCTTCACCACTGTCATCCTCAGCTTGCGCTGCGATTCCAAAGACCCTTTTCGTCCACTCCACGAAGGTATCGACATCCCACACGTCATCCTCCCTCCCCTTCCCCTTCGGCTTAGCCTTCGTCTTCCCCTTCAAGCTTCCCTTCTCAGCCCCCCCACCCATCCCACCCAAAAAGTCCTCATAACCTTGCACAACCGCCTCCCTAAGAGCAACGACTAGCGTCTCCCTTGTCCTCTTATCTTGGATCCACTCTTCCAGCCTCCGTCTCAGCAGCACCACTTCCCTCTCCACCGCCTCCCTCATCTCACTGACCGCCTTCCGTGCCTTCTCCTCATTCCCCATCACTCCATTCCCCATAAGCAGACGCGTCATCTTTCCAGCCTCCCACCCCGTAAAATCCGAGATGACTTTCCTCAGCCGCCCATCTAATTCAACCTTGGCATCGAGCATGTTCTCCACGACTCTAGGGAGGAGATCGCGACCGCGCCCTACCAGGCGGACGAGGTTGATTGGGTTGAAGAGGCCGCCGCGCTCGGCTTGAAGTTCGTAGAATGTATTCGTCAGGTTGGAGAAGTCGAAGCTTACTTCGGGTTGCGAGGAGAATTCGATATCGAAGGCTATTATTTGCGATTTTAGGAGGAGGAGGTGGGTTAGAAGGAAGAGGTGGGCGGTGGATGTTGGGTCTAACGTGGTGGTACTTTGGCTGACGGATTTGTTGGGTTGGGGTTTCTTTTGAGATTTTAGGAGGACGGAGGCCTGGATGAGGGAGAGAGTCGTGGCGTGGACGATGCGGTGGGCTAGGTCGTCGAAGATGGTTGGGTCGAGGAGGCGGTAGATCAGGGAGAGGAGAGAGATTGCACGGGTGAGGGTTGGGTAGGGCGTTGAAAGGTTTGTGGAAGTAGTGGTCGAGAGCGGCCAGCGGTCTTGGGTCGATTCAAAGTCATCCGTTGATTCGAGCGGAGGGGAAATTGCTTGTGAGTTTTTTCGTCCTGATGTTGGGGTCTTCTTGGATCTGAGGAGAGCCGGATAATCGAGGTCGCTGGGTTTGGGCTTGAAACTCTCGATTTCGTCGCGAAGAATGGCTTGTGCGCGGAAGACGATGCGGGATTGTGTGTCCTCGAGGGCCGATTCTATGAGTTGGCCGAAATCTAGTTCGTTGAGGTCTGGTGGTTCATATTCGTCTTCTCCGTCATTTATATATCGAGTTTGGAGGAAAGTGCAAAGCTGGCAGAGCTTAGGCAGCTTGACTTCGTGTATAATGCGAGGTCGCAGGTGGTCATACAGAGGCTCGCAAATCGACTCGAGGAAGTCATACAGTCCTCTTTGGCCATGGAACCATTCGCCCCAGAGCTCGAATTCGTCCAAGCAGATGCCTCGAATATAGCTGATACTCGATCTTGCGAATGCAACTGGATCTTTCGATGTGCTAGGTGCTTGTGCTATTTCTGCAAGCTTTGTGCGCACCAAAGGTATAACCAACCTTCCCCGACATGCAGCAAAACTTGTGTGAAGCTCATCCATTAGGCTCTGATATTCCCCTTCCGTACCTGGTTCTGCATCAGCAGGAGGATTGGCCCTTTTCTGAATCTCCAGGCCTAGCTCCTTCATATCTGCAGCACCGATTCTGAACTTGGCGTATAGCAATGCAGACATGGTCGTATCATTTAGTTGCTTGTCTGCTATTCTTTTCGCAACCTCGGCGGAAGTCTCTCGAACAGAGCCAACAAATTGAGTCCGTACCAACGTCAACGCCCGTGTCAGGAGAAGTCTATATCGAGAACGGTAGGTTTCTGCCTCTTTCTGTTGTGAATGTGTCTGCATGTAATCTATACATTCGTCTATCTGGAGTAGCATCTCGGAAAAGCCCTTGCTCCGAACAATGTTCCCTGCACCGGGGGCGTTGAGACGTCTCGTGATTCGTTCGAGCGGCTCATAGTATTGGAGGTTGTTTCGGATGCCATCTGCCGCAGCTTCATTCTGCCTTTGCTCCACAAACAGATCCTCAGATTGTCGCTGGAAAGCAGAGGTCTGGGACTCGACAGCTTTGAACGAAGCCGAGACTTCGGAAAGAAGATCCAGGGTGGCCGCAGTATTGCTCAGCAGCGTGTCGAGGTGAGCTCTTGCTGCATCCAATTGCTGAAGGTACAATCTGGGTAGACAAACATTTCAGCAATTGACCTGGGAGCAGTGCGCCTTAATGCTCACTGATATTCTTCCAAGCTGGCCTCCAGCAACTCGTCTGCGACATCTTGAGTGCATTCGGCAAATCCAAGCCGTGTGTCAATTTCTGATAAACGGGCAAGGTTTGTCTTTTGTTTACTGTGCTCCGGGTCGTCCTCTCGTGAGTCAGATGTTCTCTTTCCTGCATTTTGCTCCGACACCAGGGTAGGAACTGGGCCAATGTCACTGTGGGACATTGATCAGAGTAGCACCTTGTCCTCAAGCCTATTTCCTGGCTAAGTTCAGCCTCCCAACATCCGTAAAGCAAGTCCAGTAGACAAGTGAAGGAAAAAAGAATGCCCGAGGCCGACTGGTACTGCCCGTCGCCCTTGGAATTATTCTGCAGATCTAGCCGGTGAGCTCCAAAATTTAGTGCCTAACTACATATCATTCCGCGATTGCTCTCCCATGACGTCCTCGATCTCACGAAGACTAACTACTGAGTTCGACTGACCACGATTCTGCCCTGAGTTATTGTTGGAAATTGTGAGGTGTTGAATGTTGTGATGCTCATGCACTTGGTTCTAATCAGAAGATTGGTAATATACAAGCCAGAAGGCAGAGACGACCGCGATGTCGCTCCAAACAGCAAGCCGAAGTGCATTGGCGCAAACGTCTCGCAGGACAACAATACGGAGGCTTCAGCAATTCCGATCTGGAGCAAGACGATGCGTACATGACAGGAACATTTTGTCAGCTACGAAACACCAGATACGGACCCGTCCTTCCGCTATCACTCTAGCAGCTGTGGCTTCCCTTGCTCTGCTCTTTTCGTCCTCTGGACTTCGGGAAGCTAATGCCGAAGTAGCTCCTCCATCAGCAGAAATGACCATTGAGAAGTCGAAAAAGAGGAAGGGAGCTTCCAAAGAAGAGAACAGAGATCTCATAAGCTCTCAACATCTGCAGGTTAAAAGGAGTTGGGAAAACCCAGGAGTATATGTATGGGGCTCAAACACTGGCAAAGTAGCTGCACCAAATTCAGAAGAAGCCTACGTCAAGACACCACGAAGAATCCCCTACTTTGACGATATCCTCTTACGAGATATCAAGCTTGATCGGAATTTTGGAGCCGCGGTCAAAGAGAATGGAGATCTGGTGCAATGGGGCAAGGGCTATTCCGAGGAAAATGCACAGCCTACCATCACACTGACAGGCAAGGATCTGAAATCAATCGCTATCTCAAGAGACAGGATTGTCGGTCTTTCAAAGAACGGATCTGTATACTCAATACCTGTGTCGCAGATGGATCAAGAAATGGGGCCTAAACAATCCGAGGCTTCGTGGATTCCATTCTGGAACAGTCGTTTGAATATCAGCTACCGCAAACTGAAACCCAAGAACCTAGGTTATAATGAGAAGGTGACCGAAATTAGCGGAGGTCTTGAACATGTACTTCTCCTCACAAGCATGGGCCGAGTGTTTTCTGCAGCATCTGGAACGGAAGATTTTCCTGCACGGGGCCAACTCGGAGTGCCTGGTGTTACATGGTTGACACGACCGGAAGGACCGTATGACATGTGCCATGAGATTATAACATTGAAAGGATTCGATATTGCAAAGGTTGCTGCCGGAGATCATCACTCGTTGGTCCTCGACAAAGAAGGCCGCGCCTTTTCTTTTGGCGACAACTCGTGTGGTCAGCTTGGCTTCGACTACAGCTCCGAATCACCGTTTATTGACGCGCCATCTCTAATTCCAATGCAAAAGCTGTACTCTGGCACCAATCAGACGCCCAAGATAACTAATATTTCTGCGGGAGGCGTAAACAGTTTCTTTACTGTTGATGCTACACGTGTGGCAGCTCCGGGTGAGAAGGTCTCCGAGGCACGGGGACTGGGAAGAGTTACAGCGGACACGTGGAGTTGCGGACAAGGTATCAAGGGCGGTTTAGGTAATGGCAGGTGGACGCATATACAAGGGACGCCGACCAAGATTCAGTCACTGAGCGGTCTGTTCGAATATGATGAGAAGAAGAATCAGGTCATACCTATTCGAATGGCACAAATCAGTGTTGGCTCGAACCACGCCTCAGCTGTGATGGACAATGTCACATACCTCAATGCATCCGACAAGAGCTCGGAAAATGACACAAACTGGGGAGCTGATGTACTTTGGTGGGGTGGAAATGAGTATTACCAGCTGGGGACAGGCAAGCGAAATAATGTCACCAATCCGATCTATATCCGTCCTCTGGACGCGGCCGCTGAAGCCGAAGTTGGCCGAAAAGAAGAGCACAGGTTTCATATCACACCTCGTCATACCGTCAAATTGCAGGGTCGGAAAGCCAGCATGGAGCAGCGCATTGAGTGCGGAAGAAATGTGACTGCGGTCTATTCCGGCGTCTAAAACCACGCTCAGATTACAGACGTGGACAACTTTTGGCTCTTAGCTCGATCTCCAGGTGTCAAGTGGTACAAAGCCCCGCTGAAGAGACAGGACGAGTCTGCGGAACGCAGTTGTTGTCCTTTCTGTGTTCCTGAAAGCGCTGTTAGACCGCCAAGCAGTTAAAGACCTGGCTCCAATGCCCTGCCTCCTCAACATGGTCGAGCACGGCGCAACGCCCACTGTATCTGCGGACCAAGCGAGGGAGATGGGTTTCAAGGTTATCATCTTTCCCTTTGCGGCGCTAGCGCCGGCATATGCGGCGGTTAAAGGGGGGATGGAGACGCTGAAGCGGGATGGGAGGATGGGAAGTCAGGAGTGCTTGACGCCGCAAATGCTGTTTCGGGTTTGTGGACTGGATGGGAGGATGGGAAGTCAGGAGTGCTTGACGCCGCAAATGCTGTTTCGGGTTTGTGGGCTGGATGGGAGTGTGAAGGTTGATGTGGAGGCTGGGTGGGGGTGGGAGTTTTGAAGGGGGTGTGGATTGAATGTGCGGATGGTAGTGCTGCGGCCGCGTGCTTGTTCAGCAGTGCAGAATCGCCCGGAGAAATGGTGGTCATGGACTGGGAGAGTGGTTTTGACGTTGTTGTGAGAGGGAGCGCAACTTTGAAGACAGCTGTTGGACAACATTATGTGAAAGGACATTAGCCATATAAAGCATGCGTGTTATCTAAGAGGTGTATAGGGGTTTCACGCAAAAGCTCTCATCAATCAATGCACATTCAAGAAGCAGTCCGCTTCTCTACTCATATTCGCCGTGCACACCATGGACTCCGTCGTAGCAATCAGAGCGTTGTAGCAATCAGCGGTTCAGCCAAGATGTTTAATGCACCATAACCTCCGCATTTCCCTGTCGCTGGATCGGCTTCTGCTCCCCATTAGTCGTAGCGCCCTCCTCTGCAGCCTTTCCTTCACCGTCCCCGTCACCCATCTCCATATCCTCATCCCCCTCCGCCTCGCCCTCGCCCTCACCCTCTTCCTCCTCATCGTCGTCGTCACTACCGCTGCTCTCCGCCTCGAGATCTTCGCTTCCAGCTTCACTCCCCTCTTCTTCTTCTTTTTTTCTCGTCGGTTCCGGCTGCTCGATTCCTGCCATTTTAGAATCGCCGTCTGGCGTCGGCTCCACTTTCGCTGTAGCTAGCTTGGCTTCTGTGTCTTCGAGTTCACGTTCGAGCGCGGCTTGTAGTTCTGCTTCTTCGGCACCGTAGGCTGCTCCATCGTCATCTGAGACGTCGGCTTCGGGTTGTTCGGGCGGATATTCTGCTGGCGCTGAGTCTTCAGAATCCCTGGAGAAACACACATGGATTAGTCTTTTTGTGTACGATGGTGAGTTTTGATGGTCTGTGTGACTCACCACTTGATCGCAAACCTTGTGACTCTCGGCTTCTCTGCAAGTACATTTCTCCTCACCCTTTCAATGATGGGCTTCGCTGGGGGCTCGGCATTCAGCTCCTCGCTGTCGTATTCGTTGTTGACGTAGTATCCGACACGGACAAATTCGCGCGAGTCGTAGGAACAGGTGAGCAGGATGACAGTAACGCCCAGGATCTCGGAGGAAGGGAGACGAGCTAGACTGGGTGGATCAGCTTCGAAGATGAATTTGTTGACGCCGATTGGGATGGGCCCGACGAGGAGGGAGTCGAGTTCTTGGTCGTGTTCGGAGCTGCAGAGAATGTCAGAGGATGACGTGCCGGTGAGAGATAGGCGGATGCTCACGAGGTTGCAGAACCAACATAGGTTAACTTCCACTCAAGATCTGGGGTCCGTTAGGTTTGGCTTCGTCATAAGAAGCTAGCTACTGACCTTCTCGTAGTTGTTCAAGGCATTCGAATGTGATCTCAAATTCGTAGGGCACGTTGAAAGGGGCAGGATTATTCAGGACTTTGACGCCCAATAATGAGACGACAGACATTGTCGGTTGTGCAAGGAAGCGGTCTGCTTGCGTTGGAGCAGGATGGTAAGGAAATCGGGTTCGTTCAAAGAGATGGTGCTATAGTAAAAGCCTGGTTTTCGAGTGGTATGAGACGATCATCTGTTGGATGTGAATCAGATCAAGGCAACAGTTCAGAACAGATATACAGACGCGTCCAAAGTGTTTGGCGATTTGGGACGTGTAAATTGAGGCCAAGACCGGGCAGCAGCGGCGGCTGGTTTTTCCGTGGCAGAAATTCGTTCATTCTTCAAGCGGGCGACAAACAGAGATCTAGATCTACAAACATCACTCTTTCTCTCACCGCTCTTCTCCTTCATGCTTAGGATTGCAGCAATATCACCTCAGATACCTAACCAAGTGATGTATAGCATTCATGCCGATACCATGCAGGGATTGTGTTGACAGAAGTTCCAGATCTGCTTAGGCCAACTTTCCGGTCGCAGCTCACTCTCTCCTTGCACAACCAGCCACTCATCATGGCCGATGACGCTGAGAAATCATTTTTAGCTGCACAGAAGGCCGCGATGCAAGAACCAGGTGCAGATGATGGTGTAATTGAGGATAGCGCAGATACTCCAGATTCAGATGATTATGATCCTTCAGCAACATTGCCGCAAGACTTCTCTGTTCCCACCGAGGTTCCGCAAGAGCGCTCTGCTTCTGCTCGTCCCATTTCTACTCTGCCTGAAGATGCCTCTGCCCCTCATGCACTTCTCTCACCCATACAAAATCGTCCATCGTCTACGCCTGCAACTCAAGATATTTCTTCTGAGGCCCAATTTCCTACTTCTAAAGCTTCTGCACAGACACAACCACGCCTTAAGGGTGGCTTCGTCATCGATGATGAGGATGAAGAAGTTGAAGAAGATGAAATGAAGGATGGAGACGTCTATGACTCAGTTGACGGAATGGAGGCTCCCATTACTGCGACTGTCACTGGTCCCCAGAATTTCCTCAGTAGCACTGATTCTCCTCAAGTATCAATACAAGGGGGCATTCAAGCCTCTCAAAAAGCAAGCAATGTGTCAAATGGCGCTTCCGATGTTGTTTCTTCCTCTACTTTTGTGCAGAATGGAGATGCTTTACCTCGTGATAGCACTGCTACACCTGCTCAATCTCTGCCAAATATTCAGGTGAAAATTGCTCAGTCTCATTCTAATGCTGGTACCCCTACATCAGCTTTGCCAAAGGCTCGCTTGGCTCATGACACTATTGGCATTCTTGAGGATCGAATCAAGGAAGATCCTCGCGGTGACATGGACGCTTGGCTTTCCCTACTTGGAGAGCTTCAAAGTCGTAACAAGAAAGACGAAGTGCGCCGGGTGTATAATGATTTCTTCAAAGAATTCCCATTAGCTGTAAGGTCCACCTTCTTCCAGTCTTCCAGTCTTCTGAATCCATGCTAACCAAAGACCAGGCGGAGCAATGGGCATCTTATGCGACATGGGAAAATGAGAACAACCATCTGTACGAGCTTGAGCAAATATTTTCTCGGTCTCTACTCCAAGTCCCAAATGTTCATTTATGGCATATCTATCTGAATTATATCAGACGGCGGAACAGCATGACTACAGGGGACACTGCAAAGGCTTACAAAATCATCTCTGAATCCTTCAATTTCGCTCTCGATGTTGTTGGCATGGACAAAGATTCCGGTCCAATCTGGCAAGAGTACATTAATTTTATCAAGACAGGGCCAGGAATCATTGGAGGTACGGGATGGCAAGATACCCAGAAAATGGACGCGCTTCGTGCAGCGTATCAGAAGGCTATTGCAGTTCCCACCTCCGCTCTAGCTCCATTATGGAAGGAATATGATGGATTCGAGACCGGTCTTAGCAAGATCAATGTACGTTGGTGTCTCTTTGTCTTTTCATTTGTTTGCTAAAAGCTGTAGGGCCGCAAATTCCTGCAGGAGAAATCGCCAGCGTACATGACGGCCAGGACTTGCTATACACAATTGCAAAACATGTCTCGAGACCTCAAGCGGACGAATTTGCCCCGACTGCCGCCTGCTCCTGGCTTTGATGGCGATGCAGACTTTATGAGACAGGTCCAAATCTGGAAAGAATGGATCGAATGGGAGAAGGAAGACAGCCTGGTCTTGAAAGATGATGACCCGAAAACATTCCGAAAACGCATTCTCTTCACCTACAAACAGGCACTTATGGCATTACAGTTCTGGCCTGAGATGTGGTATGATGCTGCAGAGTACTCCTTCGAAAACGGCATTGAGAAGGAAGGTCTCGATTTCCTCAAACAAGGCATCGCGGCCAATCCCGAATCATGTCTGCTGGCCTTTAAGCTGGCTGATCGTACCGAGCTGACGACCACGAATGACGATGGAAATGATCCTGGTGCAAAAGTGAGAATGGCCAAAGTTCGCGATCCATACGACAAGGTTCTGAATGCACTTTACGACCTTGCGACCAAGACGAAGACTAAGGAAAGCCTTGAGATCGCGAGGATCGAAGAGAACAATAAGACTAGGACTAACGCGGCTTATTTAAACAATGATCCAGATGAAGAGAATGATGAGGACCCAGTTGAAACAGAGTCGAAGCGAGCAGCAGTCCAAGCTCAGATCGATGCTGTCAAGCAAGATACCGCCACTCAGACCACCCTTTTGCAGAAGACCATTTCGTACGCTTGGATAGCTCTGATTCGTGCCGCTCGTCGAATCCAAGGCAAGGGAATGCCAGGTGAGAAGAGTGGTGGTTTCCGTGTGGTTTTTGGTGACGCCCGCAAAAGAGGTAAAATCACTAGCGACGTGTACGTGGAAAATGCTCTCATTGAGTATCACTGTTACAAGGATCCGGTTGGCACGAAGATTTTCGAACGCGGTATGAAGCTATTTCCAGAGGATGAGAACTTCGCCTTGGAGTACTTGAAGCACTTAACTGCCATCAACGATATAACCAGTACGTCGCTCCGTTATCTTGAGAAGTTCAGCATTGACATTTCTTTAGATGCCAGAGCGGTCTTCGAGACGACCGTTGGTAAGCTGATCGCCAACCCAGCAACCGGTTACAGAGCGAAACCAATCTTCGCCTTTCTCCATGAGTATGAGTCACATTTTGGAGAGTTATCTCAAGTGGCGCGCTTGGAGAAACGCATGAGAGAGTTGTACCCCGAGGACGCGATAGGGCTTAAGCACTTCGCACAGCGATACGGTTCTCGAAATTTCGATCCTACCAGTGTTCGTCTCGTCGTCTCCCCAACGCAGACGAAGCCGTCTGCTTTTGTCTATCGTTCAATCGAGGGCGATCACCCAACCAACGACTCCCCTCCCACCCGAATGTCAGACACTATGGCGACCAACTCTCCAAAGCGACCTCTGCCAATTGAGGACTTTGAAGACACTCAACCTCGCAAATTTGCTCGTGGAGAATCCCCTCTCAAGGGGGCGGCTGGCAGACGGATGAATCAGCAGCAGCGCGCGGTTGGTGCGAATGGAAACTTTCAACCTACTCCGCTGTCACATGTTCAGATTCCTCCACCACCACCACTTCCAGGCCATCTCGCTTTTCTGCTCAGCATTATTCCCAAGGCGTCCACATACGAATTCAGACGTTTTGATGCCTCCAAAATGATCGAACTTCTGAGAAACGTCCAAATTCCCAGCTCAGCGCCAGCTCGGCAGGGCCCACCACAGCAGCAGGTACAACAATGGCCACAGTATCCGCCACAAGCGCAGCAACAGCACCACCAGCAACCGCCGGGGATGGCGCCGGGGATGCCCCCGGGCGTGCCAGGAATGGTTCCTCCCCCTTATGCAGGTAAGCATTGCTTAGCCTCCTCGTCCACTCTGGTTCCTCATTGTGCCTTTCTGTCTGCTCCCGCATGTGATCTTGGAATCTCCCTCGTGCAGCTCGACTTCAAGCTCTCACATGGCAGAGCATGGCTAACCATCTCTACAGGTAATTTCAGATATCCGTGATGCGAGTGCATGGTTTTCTGTGGCTTTCTAGGTGCACATACCGAGCGAGGTGTTCTGGCGAAGCGGCCTGGCGACTGCATGCGAATGGCACAGGAGCGATTGCAGCACCATCTGAGGATGATGCCAAAGTGTAAACGGGTTCATAGCAAAGTGCGTGGTGCGGGTGTGGTTCAGGAGGCTCCACGTATTGTCCCGGCGATGTCGTTGGAGCTCGAGGGCATCACGCTCTCTGGCTAGGTCCACAGCTTGCAAATGTACTGTTGAGGCGTAGCCCATGCCTCGTGGCTCGCTCGTCCCGAACGTCCTCCCATCATCATCAAGGCTCTGGTACTTCTGAGCTGGGTCTCGCTTCTGGTGTTCCGTCTTTGGCGAAGTCCGCCCCGAACTTGGACGGCGCCGTGATCTTCTGGCTTGGAAGTGCCACACCACCGATTCACTTCCCCCACTGCCCTCACTTCCCTCACTTCCCTCACTGCCCTCACTTCCCTCACTGCCCTCACTTCCCTCACTGCCCTCATAGCAAACCGAGGCTTTCAAACGGTAAGCAATCCTCACTTATCCCACATCCCACTCCCATCCCACGCACATGGCGCCTGCTGCATTGCCAAGCTCGACTGGTGGCCCGTGAGCACGCTTCCAGAAGGGTAAGGCTCAGCACTTGGAGCTTGGGCCCTCTGCCTCAACTTCATAACGCGCTCCACCACCACGTCCAAACCTTCCCCTCTACAACCAACACACCACACCAGCCTTGTCCATCAACGCTGCTCTTCCTCACCTTCCCTTCCGCTTGAAGTGACCAGTCGGCGTTCAGGTATCTCGTCATCCCGATCTCAACCCGCCGCCTCCCCCTCCTCCTCCTCCTCCTCCTCCTCCTCCTCCTCCTCGTCCTCCTCGTCCTCGTTAGCAACCCACAAAACTAAGTCAGCAGCCCTCAAATCACTCCAAGCTTGAGTGTGGTCTGTCTGCACCGTTGGCGTCGAGGTAAGCAACATTTCTCTGGCAACGATTTCTTGGTGGTCGTTCCTGCCCTCGAAACATAGCCACCCCAACGTTACTTTGATCTCAACTGTTGTGACCTTTCTACGTCTCCAATCCATCCTCACTCACACCTGTCGTCACATCTCTGCATCTCGTTGTCTTTCTCCTTGCCCAATCTGTTGTTATCCATTCACATACCAGCTCCTCATCTAGCGATCAGAGTGATTGCCAGCCGCTCCTTACTCGACACTGCCACTACTCTTCGCTCGAGGCACGTCTCAGCTTTCCCCCTCGCCGGCTCACCTTCTCTGCATGCATCCCGAACTCTTGTCATTCTCTCAGGGCCCCCGCCTTGCCTTGCTCTCATCTCTATGTTCTGCCACTTTTGCTCCGCTGTCTCTGCAGAGTCGCGCCTCATCTTCCGGTCGAACCTTGACTGACTCTAGCTGGACAGACATCTCGCTCCTTCATCACCATGTCGAACCCAGCCAGACGCCGTGGAAGAGGCGGCAATCCCCAACCGCAATCCGACACATCGTCCGCTCGCGGCGGTGGACTCGCTCCTGGAGCCTACGATGGTCCTGCCTCTGGTGGGGGAGCCTCGAGCAATCCTAGTTCAGGTGGTCGAGCTCCGTCAAACCCAGCATCTCCAACTTCTGCCGCCGGGTCTCAATCTGGGTCGCCATCCACCTCTCCCAGGCTAGCGCAACCAGGCTCTTTCGCTCCAACTTCTGGTCCACCAAGCTCTGCCGGCACCGCCACACCACCACCTTTGACCGATCCCGCTAGAGAGCCCGAACGTCGAGCCCGTGCTACCGATGGTCTCAAAAATGTCGACCTGCCTGCTTCATTCTATAATATGGACAATCTGGTACGTTGCTCGGTGGGATTGCTCGTTCTATCTTCACACAGTGCCATCCTTTCTGTCTTCACCTGTTCGCTTCGAAAATTAGCTGGGTCGCAGTTGGTATTCAATACTGCCATCCCTTCCCTGCTGGAAGACCCCCAACCCTGTCACCGTTTCAATCCACCATTACATCGCATCTCACTTCAAGCATTCCTGCGCTGGTGACTTATGGGCATCATGGCACCGCAGTATTTAGTATCGTCGTTTTCCGGCCCCCGTTGGTTCTTTTTTGCATCTGTTGCTGCAGCGAATCCTCTTTCATCATGTTATCCCGATCCGGCTCGACTGGCAGCACACGGCCTCCATCTGGTCAAGCTTCGCGTTCAAGCTCTACTTCAAGCAATTATCCACCATCAGGCCTTCTTTTCCAGTCCAGATTCGTGACTGCTCCAGGTACTGATTATGATCAACAGTACCGTCTTCCAACCGAATTCAAAACTCGTCCCGGCTACAACACCACGGGAAAGGAAGTTAACGTCAAGTTGAATTCATTCTCCGTTGACCAATTTCCTGTAACTGCTGTCTACCAGTACGACGTCCAGATTGGCAATGGCGCTGAGAAAAGAGCAGTCATCAGAAAAGTATGGGCGTCTCAAGCTCGTAAGAATGCTACTGGCGAGTACTTCATCTTCGATGGCAACAAGCTAGGATGGAGTGGACAAAAATTTGAACGCGAGATTCATGTCATGGTAGATCTAGACGCAGAAGATGGTCGCCCAGCGGGAAGAACTTCTAACACCTTCCGCATTGTCATTCGCATGGCTAAAACCCTCGATCTTTCCTTGATCAGGGCATACTTCAGCCGGCAGATTCAAATGGGAACGGAGATTCTCGAGGGCATCAGTAAGTCATGTTAAAGTGATATAGAGTCATGGTCATCTAGCTCACCGATGATAGACTTCCTTGATCACCTGCTTCGCGAAGGACCCTCTAGGAACCCGCGATTCATCCCCATTAGACGTCAGTTCTTTATTCGTGACGGTCAGCGCGCTGCCCTAGGTGGAGGCATCGAAGTGTTCCGTGGAGTCTACCAAACCCTACGACTCGCCGAAGGTCAGCGAGCAATCATCAATCTCGACGTTGCCAATTGTTGCTTCTGGCAGCCCACTTCTCTCATCGCCGCGATCATGGCCAAAATGAGACTGCGCGATCCTCAAGGCATTCAACAGCAATGCAGGCCAGCGCAAGATAATGGAACGGTGAAGCCTTCGCAATTTCAAAAGCTGATGTCCAAGAACTTTCGCAAAGTCTTGTGCAAGTCCGTCTACAAAGGCAACCCGCTACCGAACAAAGAGTGGAACATCAAGGACTTCTCAGTCCAAAATGCACAACAGTACATGATCGACATCAAGGACAACAACAGACAACCTACTGGCAAGAAGCAATCCATCCAGCAGTACTTTAAGACAAAGTACAATCTTACTCTCCAGTTTCCAGGTCTTCCCCTTGTCGAAATGACTAAGAAAAACGTAATGTATCCTATGGAACTTCTCCATCTCCTTGAGAATCAAAGATATCCGTTCAAACTGGATGAGACGCAGACGGCCAACATGATCAAATTTGCGGTAACACGTCCGGAAGTACGCAACGCATCCATCAACGAAGGCAAAGGTTGGCTCAACTGGGGCGAGGACAAATTCCTCAAGCAATATGGGCTCAAGGTTAACCCAACAATGCTTCGCACCAAGGCTCGTGTCCTTCCACCTCCCGAAGTCCAATTCGGCGGCGCCGCCGCAAAACCGGGAACTGCGGGTCGTTGGGATCTTCGAGGCAAGAAGTTTCTCCTCGCCAATCCTCAAGAGCTCAATGCATGGGGCATCGGAGTCTTCGGCACCGCTGACAAGCCAATGCTGGAGAAGTTTGCCAAAGACTTTGCTCAAGCTTACCGACAGCACGGCGGCAAGGTTGCCAGTGCCCCTCCAAACATCATGAAACTTCCGAACGACCCAGCTCAAGCTGTTGAAGTACTCCATAACGGAACCGGAAACATGTTCAAAAAACGTCCGCAACTCTTGATCTTCATTGTTCAAGACAAGAACAGCTTCCACTACCTTCGCATCAAGAAGTCCTGCGATTGTCGATTCGGCGTGGTCTCTCAAGTCCTCCAATTTCAACAAGTCAGAAAAGGCAACCCTCAATACTATTCAAACGTCTTGATGAAGGTCAACGCGAAACTTGGTGGCACCACAGCACAAGCGAAACCCGACCGTACCAGTGGCTTCAGCGCCTTCCAAGGTCCTACCATGGTCATTGGCGCTGATGTCTCTCATGCATCTCCTGGAAGTGAGCAAGCTTCTATGGCTGCTCTTACTGTTTCATTTGACAAGTTCGGTGGTCGTTACGCTGCGGCTTGCCAGACGAACGGTAAGCGCGTCGAGATCATCACTGAAGCCAACTGGTCTTCCATGCTTGGTCCTCTGGCCTCGCAATGGGTCACAAATATTGGAGGAGGACGAGTCCCAGCCACAGTCTACTACTTCCGCGACGGTGTTTCTGAAGGTCAATTCGTTCACGTCATGCAACAGGAGGTTCCACACATCAAGGGTGTCCTCAGCAAGATCCAAGGCTCCGAGTGGAAGGGCAAGATTACTGTCGTCATCGCTGCGAAACGTCATCATGTTCGAGCTTTCCCCGAAGACAAAGCTGGCGCTGATAAAAATGGCAACCCTCTACCGGGTACTCTCATCGAGCATGATTGTACCATGCCGTTCGAGTGGGACTTCTTCCTATACTCGCATATTGCCTTGCAAGGGACTGCTCGACCAGTTCATTACACCATCATTCATGACGAATCCAACCACCCTCCCAATGTCATTCAAAACATGATCTACGAGCATTGCTATCAATACATGCGATCCACTACGTCCGTCTCCATGTTCCCGGCTGTGTACTATGCACATCTTGCATCTAACCGGGCCAAAGCTCACGAAAACATTCCCTCATCTGAAGGACCGCAAGGTGGCCCAGGATTCAAGCAAAACCAGCCCGCTGGTGGTAGCAGTACGTCTGACACCGAGGTTCGTCCATTGATGGCAATGTTCCCGGTCAATAACATTCAATTTGCCATGTGGTACATTTGATCACGGCGATCGGGATAGGCGAGGTCTAGCATTTGGCTTGATGATGGCGGGCTCTTCCACAACCTCAACAGTATCGTCGTGCTCGAGCTCTCTGGCTCGTACCATTGCTTTCGGTCTATCTTCTGTGCTTTGCTTTTCGGCGGATTTCGGTATCACTCTGATGGAAAAAAGCCTGCGAGCGATGAAAACGGAGAAAAAAAAGCCAACAACCTGCAATGAACGGACAGATGGAAGGTCGACCTGTCTTTCTCGAACTGACTCGGAGGCGAGGGACATGGTCATGGACATGGACATGGATATGCACATTATGAGAGCATGAACTTACGAGCTACATGAGGATTGAACTTAGCATCTTAGAAGAAAACCCAACTACCAAAAAAAGCCTTTGTACGAAAAGCTGTTCGTTTCTTCCGCGTTCTGGTCTTGGGTTGACATTGTCAGGCTTACCTTGCTGCTTCCGGAATTTATATTGACGCTGGTCCTCGCACCTCATCCTCCGTTTCGCAAGTCGCTTTTGGTTCTGATCTTGTCCTTCTCGTCGTGTTTATATTTTGCTATTGCACACCTCACCTTACCGCACCGTGCCTTTTTGCATTTCGCTTCCGCATTTCCTTCTACATCCAATCCCGCGCTCTCCCAACTTTACACCTTTCTACTCTCGGCTTCCCCAACCCCCCCAACGCCGATCCACCGGGCTCTCAACTGCTGTCTTTGCACTCCACCTAGTGGTCTTTTAGCATATCGCTTTTCGACACGGCGTAATTACTGGTATTTGAGATTGCCTTGTACCTTTCGCCATGGACATTGACTTCCTCGGTG
>JAABUK010002940.1_pt1 | contig 29688 bp, 36 predicted proteins | sample 5559141 | NCBI WGS metagenome assembly JAABUK01 (sample SAMN10711869, study PRJNA513367) | rock metagenome | isolation source: Antarctica rocks | place: Antarctica: Victoria Land, Pudding Butte nord | collected 2016-01-03
TCCCCCTGACATGTCCTCCTTCTTCACTGCACGCTTCAGCTCTACAGTTTTGCCACTGAGGGAGTGCTGCATGACCAGGCACTTCTCCACCGACATCTCATCCTTGTAGGTGACAAACCCAAATCCCCGGGATCCACCGTCAGGCTTTCTGAGGATCTTCAGCAACCACGGCACAGCACACACCATCAGACAGGGCAATTGCAAAAGTTGCATAGCATTGCGCAATATTGTATAGAGCCTGCCTGAGATACATGAGGCCCAATAGATGCTGCTATATGACAGAGTGCAACTTATAGGTGAGCAAGACAAGGAGAGCTGATCCTTGGCTGCAAAGCACAAGAGTGAAGGGGCCTGAGAGTGTACAGCACAAACATGAACCAATGCTTGATGATGTTATCTGCAATTGGGAGTTGTAATCTGCACGTATGTGCTGAGGCAGCTAAATTGCTTTGGGCTTTTGAATGTGTTAACTTTGACTGAAAACCTCATTGTCAGTCACATCACATACTGAGTAGCTCAGTTGAGCTCAGCTGAAGGCAGAAAGAGGAACACAGAAAGACACTCACCACACAGTCCTCTATTTCTCCAAACTGGGAGAAGTACTGGGAGAACTCCTCGTCGGCAATGTCGCCCTGCATGCACCATGATATACACTGATGCACACTACGAGGATGCAGGCATTACCAACATGACACCCTTGCTGTCAGATGAAGCCGCAACCACAGTCTGATGCACCAAGTGGCAAGAAGCCCGCATTTCTTGCAGTCCATTCATTCTTGCAGCAGAAATAGGCAAAGGGGCAGATACTTTAGTCATGCTGTAGTCATGGTTCTCACCGTGCCCCCAACAAACATCTTCTTGGTGAGTGAGTTGCCGCTGCCTGAGTTTCTGGGAACAGCAGCTTTGGCTTCCACTTTCTTGCCATCAATGATGTGCTGCCGAGTCTGCAAGGACAACACAGACGATATATGGTGTCTGCCATTGCCAGACGCAAACCTTGATGCGCAAAGCTTGAAGTCATGGCTGAGCTTGTATTAGGTGTATGCAAATGAGGACCAACACCAAGCCAGGTCCTGGCTCTAGACAAAGTGACAAGCAATCTGTTTGCAAGGATGTATGCAGTCTAGAGCTCATAGACTCTGCAAGCCAGACATGCATTCTCTTGCCATGTAAACATACAGCTGTGCAACAGAAAAGCAGCTTGCCCTGTTAGGTTGTAAGTCAAACTTTTCTGGACCTTGATGCCTACCTCTAAGAATGACTGTGCATGTGCAGGGTCTGTAAAGGTGACAAATCCAAAGCCACGGCCTTCCATCAAGACATAGTCTGAAACGTCACCCCTAAGCAGACATTTTGCCTTAAGCCAAAATGCAACTCATGCTTTGGGTCAAACAGCAGCGCCCCAAACTACTGCTCAGACTTTAGATCAGAATACCAGGTCATACACACCATTGACGGCAGTAATTGAGTAGGGTATCCTTGGTTGTGGCATTGTCAAGTCCTCCCAGAAAAAGTTTGCCTTGTACGAACTCTTCTCGTCGTCCATTCGAAACACCGTCTTCAAGACCCATAGATCTGGCACCTCCGCCTCGTCCCATGCCTCCCATTCCACCCATAGCTCTACCTCCGCCAAATCCTCCTTGCTGAGGCATTCCCATGCCCGAGTTCATGCCGCCCATGCCAGGACCCATTCCTCCCATGCCCATGCCGCCGTACATACCGCCGTTGTTGTACATGTCAATCGGACGCAGGCTGTAATGTGGACGGGCGCAACAACTGCGGATCTCGCAGAAGCTCAAGTTGCACTTTTGGCCGACGGAAGGCGTGTGACCCTTTCCCATATTTTCCCAGAAAGTAAATCAGGTTATTCCTCGTCCTCCTCCTGGCTGCACGGCTGTGGCAACGTTGTTGCTTTGCGCGCGGATGCCGCGTCTTGCCGAGCCAGGTCATCCCAACTGCTTGAGGGTGCACTGAAGGTGCTTGTGCGCATTACTGTACAGCTCTGACTTGTTTCGGAGGTTCCCAGTGTGCTTTTAGCCGAGAAGCACACCGCCCTGCAGAGCCATTGTGATCCGCAACAATGGACACATTATCACTACACGAACAGAAGCTTCATCGCACCTTAATCCGCGAGCTGACCAAGGATGAGCTCTGCAACAAGGTACACTTCGCACAGATGTCAATCACGATAGGTCAAAGTGATTCACCTCTCGAATTAGTCCCTTTTTGCTGAAGGTCAAGCATGGAGCACGGGCACCAGCAAAACTTAGGTCCCTGGCTCTGGACACGCACGACTGTCTGCCGGTATATGGAGCTCCAAAAGTACGAAGAGCACCTCACGAGCAAGTACCAGTCAACCGCAGACAGGTATGTGGTGCCAACAGTACTGTCTACACGCTGTAATGCTGCCCAGTGGCGATTCTTTGCCCTACTTCGGCCCAGACAGCCGGTTGAGACTGCTGTTTTATGTCTCCAGCTTTCAAAAAAACAAACCACAGTGGCGCTTGGTCCCTTTGGTCCTGAGGATCCTCACCAGCATGACATGTCACATGCCAATAAGCTGGCTCAGCTTGCTTACAGCAAACGCGCACACAGTGAATGGTCGCTGCTGCAAAAATGGGAAGCAGATGTGGAGAAGCTGAGCGTACAGGAGCGCAAAGAGCTTCTTGCAAAGCTGAAGGTGCGCTTCTGCCTTTGCAATGTCCCATTCGATGCCATAATGATGAGCATGGTATGTAGCATGCCTGACATGCAGCACACAGTTGCACTGCACGATGTTGAGCAACTGACTGTAAGGCTTCCTGCTTGATTTGTTCAGCATGCAAGGTCTGTCCTGCTGCTGTAACTGTTGCAACTGCACACACACGGACAGAGGTCACTGGCAGTGGCTGTGCCAGTTCAACACTGTTCAGTCTTGTCGCTGATGTCTGTCATCAATCAGGTTGCTGCAGACACCCAAGCTCGCCACATCTGTTTTTTGACATTTGGAATTTTCCCTCAGGAGGAACAGCGGGTGGTGTTGGACGAACAGGTGCTAGACAAACAAAAGGCAAAGCTGCAGCTGCAGCAAGACAAGGTGCAGGATGCACAAGACCTGGCAGCTGCCCTGAAGCAGCACAAGATTGATGAAGCCAAGGCCGCAGCTGCCAGACGGAGTGCTGCTCTGCAGACCAAGGCTTTGATGGCCGGCCAGGTGGGTCAAACGCATCATCATGTATTCACATTCCTGTACCATTCTCACCTGCTTGTGCACCATTTTCACCTATTCATGTATTCATATCCTTCATACGCATTGATGATCCTGGTGCTGTTACTGAATGAAAATACTCTACTCACAGAGTGTTTTAACTCGCATGTCACGAATGTCCTGTTTGGGAGGGGGGGGGGGCCATGACAACAGCATTTACTTTGCATTGAAAACAATAGTCTACCTTTTGTGCAATCATGATGGGAGTTTCATGAGGCGGCAGCTCAAAGGCCTGAACATTGCTCTTCGTGCATCAGCACTGTGTACACCTCATGTACCTGAGGTCACATGGTAACGTTGCAAAATTCTGCACAGAGAGTCTGCGGCAGGAGTGGCCACAGGCACAGCATGTTTGCTGTGAAATACCATTCTCTTCACTGGCTGCCAGAAACGTGTAATCTGTAAAACTCATGACCGTTTCTTCCTGGAGAGGTGGTGGCACATATACATTGAGCAAGCAGATGTTGTGCAAAGCAGTCCATTTGTCAGTCACCCAAAACTACAAGAATTTGCTGGTACATGTCACCAGCAGAGGAAAGAGGATTCTGCGTATGTGTGTAACTCAGCAACCAGTCTGTGTACCTGGACACATCCATGTTCTAGCATATCTGCTTGCAGACACAGAGTACATTCTTGTCGACATAGGCATCAATGGGATTTCTGTTCAGCACGATGAATCCATGTGTGTGTGTGTGTGTGTGTGTGTGTGTGCAGGTGGCTCAGTATCGCAGCAACAAACAAGAGGCAAGGAGAGCAAAGCTGACGGAGGAGCAGGCTGAGCTGGATGACATGTACAAGAAACAGGCAGAAGAAGACGTATGCTTCCTCTCAGCTTGATCAAAACTCTGTCTGTCTGTTGCATCTGTCTGTGTGTGCATGCTGCATGGCAAAAGCGTGACAGGCACTGGGTTAAGTGGGTGCCCTGTATAAAGCACGAGCACTTTTCCTTGACTGTACAACTGCAATCGTGGAAGTGTTGCTTCTGTTTTGTACAGGGCTCTCAAGTGTTCCAGTTCCGTTTGTCATGCTTTCACAGCAGCATTGTACCAAAGCACATTGTGTGCATGCATATTTGCAGGCATGCAGCAGCGCACAACACATCAGACTGACATCTGCTCAGACGGAACCGTTGCAGAACAGGATTTACACACAGTGAGGTCTCACAAATGTCAGTCTGCATTTCCAGTAGCAGTTTCAGACCCTCTGACTTCATGTCTGCTGCCTGCTCAGGCCAAGAACGCTGCTGTGCAGGCGTGACAGGCACTGTATTACTTGAGTGCCCTGTATAAACCACCAGCAACTTCTTCATGACTGCAAACGCATTCATCAAGAAGTTGCTCGGGTTTTATACTGGGCACTCAAGTAATCCAGTTCTTGTCATGATTCGACAGCAGCGGTGTAGCAATGCACACTCTATGCATACATCTTGCAGGCATGCAGCAGTGCACAAACACAATAAACTGACAGCTGAAGTGCGCAACAATGCTAAGACAGCATCATTGCACAATAGGAATTCACACACAACACGGGCTCACAGTTGTTAGCCTGCGCTTTTAGCGGTAGTGTCAGACCTGTTGACTTCATGTCTGCTGCCTGCTCAGGCCAAGAAGGCTGCTGTGTTAGCGTGACAGGCACTGGATTACTTGATTTGCCTGTGTATAAAACACAAGCACTACTGCATTCATGAAAGTACTTGCTTATGGTTTGTACAGGGCACTCAAGTAAACCAGTTCATGTCATGCTTTCACAGCAGCGTTGTACCAATGCACACTGAATGCATACATATAGTTGCAGGCATGCAGCAGCGCACAAACATGTTAGACTGATATCTGAAATGGTGCTGGGACAGTGCACTGAAGGAACTGTACACAATAAGATCAACTCAAATGCCAGCCTGCACTTCTAGCAGCAGATTCACACTTTCTGACTTCATGATTGGTGTGTGCTCAGGCGAAGAAGGCGCAGCAGCTGCATGATGACAGGATTGCCATGGCCAAGACTCTGGCAGAGAATGACGCCAACATCAAGGCCAAGAAGAAGGCTGCCAAGCAGCAGGTATGCTGCATTGCCCACCTGCTTGTGATTAATCTCATTCCATGTATTTGATCGCTTGCTCCCTCCCTCACTCCCTTGCTCACCCACCCACCCACCCACCCACCCACCCACCCACTCAGACATTCTTTCATGACAGACATGCATCCCCTGGGTCAGGCATGTATGGCTCAGGGTTGCTCTTCGTGTGAGATCTTGTTTGGCAGTCGGCCTACCAATAGCATCATGTATTGATGTGCTCAACATCGGACTGGACAATTTCATACTGCACTATGACCTGGGTGTCTTTTGCCCTTGGGTTGACTCAACAAAAGCTTTCAAACGTTTGTTCCGCATCTGAATTTGAAGCTGTTGTGCAGCATCCTTGGAGCTGCCTGTGCAAATGCATAGAAAGCATGTCAACATGGGGCCAGAGCACTGCTGTCGTCAGTGAGGATGCAGCGCTGGCGTGCGATTTAGCTCCTTGTGTGCAGGCCTTGGATGATGATGAGATGATGAGGCAGTATGCAGCCCTGCTGCTGAGGCAGGACACTGCCAGAGAAGAAGCCCTGCTTGCTCTTCAGGCCAGAACAGCCATGCGAGCTGAGGTAGCTGGACTTGAGGTGGGTCTTATGAAGTTCTGAGCTCTTGAGGTATTGCATTTCTGTCTCCACTTACAATTGTTATGAGTCTCTACATGGCTGAAGAAGCACATGCTTTCTTGGCCCTGATGATGCTCAGTTGTGATCCTTGCTCAATTTTGCTCAGAGTGCTGAGCTCAGCTGAAGGTGACCTGATTTTGCTCTTTACAGGCACGACACTTGTTATCAGCACTTTTTGCGCACATTGCAATCTTTTTGCAAGATTGCACTTGCCGTTAGGTACTGTAACAGCATAGCTGCAAGGTCTGATGTGGTTGAAACCAGGTTGTATCAAGAGTGCAAGGTACATGCTCAGAGTGTGGCATTTTAGTGCAGGATGGCAACCACTAGCCTGAAAAACCCCAGCATGGCAAACCCTAGCATGGCAAACCCTAGTATGGCAAACCCTGGTATGGCAAATTCCAACAAGCTGATGACCATGTGAGTTTTCTTTAGGTAAAGAAAGCCAGAGATGAAAGGGAGGCAGCTGAGAATGCACGTATTGCAGCAGCTGTTGCAGAAGCTGACAGAAAGGCAGGGGAAGCTGCTCAGAAGCTTGCAGATATGCGGCGCCAGATGCAGCAGGACTGCGACAAGGTATACATCACCAGGGTGGCAAGCTGCCCATTCTAAACCCTTTAAACTTCTTAACTGCTGTGATCATACACCTCACAGCATCAATGCATGATGGTATGTTAAACCATGTGTGTTATGGACCTTCTATTGGTTCAGTTATGCTGGGCCAATCTGCAGGATCTTTGACAACACTTAGCTGCAGGTCAAGCACCTGCGTTGCTGGCCCACCACCACTGAAATTGTGTTTGCAGCTGGTTTGTCTGCAGCCAGCAATCAACTGATCTCCAGGAGAGTAGGTAGCATTCAGCATTGCAGGAAGCCGGCTCACGCTGATCTGGTGGTGCCACTCGCTTGTTGCAGACAGCAAACATGCGCTTTGATGTGTATGCGGCGATTGAGTCAGCCCAACACAGTCCATCCATGCAGTGTCTAGTGACGAGCCCATCACAAACAAGTTTGTGCACCTGTACCATATTGAAGACCTGATGTAGGCCAGGTTTTCCTGAGCATGCTGGAACAAGGTCTTTATGTCATGCAGGCAAGGCAGCAACAAATGCAGTTGAAGGCAAAGAGGAGAGCGGCTGAGGAGCAACAGGACTCTGATTTCATCAACAGCCTTTCCGCTCGCGAGGCCTATCTTAGCAAGCTTGAGCAAGCTCACCAGGCTGCTGTCAAGGCTCACAATAACAAGATCAAGTAAGTTTGTGCATTTTGGGGCTTGCATGGGCCTTGCATCAGTCACAGCAGCCTATGCCTTGACAATGGCAACAATCTGTTGTGAAAGTGCATAATCTGCAACCTATGTGGCTTAAGACACAACAGAGCAAAGCTCGAAATAGTTCAAAACGCAGCTCAATACAGTCTAAGATATCATCTGAGGCGCCTCAGGCTGCAGTTATATTGTGAAGTGTGGCAATAGCTTGCACCTCAAAAGCTTATTACCAGGTCAACTCAATGCTGGCTGCAGCTTGTTGTGCAAGAAGCTTCTGCATATGACTCTGCACCGTGCATGTGTAGCAACGCAGCAGCCAATGTGGTCGTGCCAATAATAATGTCAAAGCAAAGCATTGTCTTGTGCAGGATGGAGCTGGAAAGGCAGATTGCTGAAAGGGAGGAGAGCATGGTGAATGAAGACACAGCCATGACTGCTGCTGAGCGCAAAATCAATGCCCCTGTGCTGAGCAAAGCAATTGCTGCCAGTCCTGCCTGCTGTGTTTGTGGCCAGTGTGCTGATTGCTGTGCCTGGCAGCAGACTCGTACCAAGCTAGGCAGCAGCAGACGCAGCAGATGACAGCAAGAAGTTTATGAGTAACATCGCTGCTCATGATGACGCCTCAGCTTCTTCATTTGCTGAATGTGACTAATCTCGTGACCAAACTGATACAAGTTACGAATCTCACATTCAGGTACTACTCGCGGGTCACAACACCCTACCTTTTGCTAGTCCGTAGCGGAGACCAGGCAACCTCTGCTGCTTACGCTGCCACAAAATCGTTGCAACAATTGTTGGTGCCTTCTTCCTTTATGCAGCATCAGCACCGTTACCCGACAAGGAGCAGAACTCTGCCCTCTGCCGAATCAGCAGGTCAGAGCGCGACATCACGATATGCCTGCGCTGCGTGCTTTTGAGCATTCTTCCGTTTATGCTTCACGTGCAGCAAGCCAATTGCTTCCGTTTTTTCGCAGACTGGGCCAACCTTACTAAGCAGATCTGTCAACAGATTTTGGGTGTTGACGCGCGAACCTACCTCAACGGTGTCCAAGTGTGCAAGACATGGCACGTTCACAGACTTGACATTGGGCCCAAACATATATAATACTTCGGATGGGCAGTACAGGACGAGATGGATGACATGGAAAGACTAGCTTTAGCTCTTGGGGACATAGTTTGGCAGGGACGCCCAAATCTATCTAGTCTCATGCTGGATATTGGTATGGTTGGTAATGCTGAAGAGGCCATGCAGCGCATATACAGTGTGACCTCTGCTGCTCGTTTCCCCTTTCTGGTCAAGCTAGACATCACTTTGGCCTATTTGACTGACTGGACACTGCTCAACGAATTACCGAACAGCTTGAAGGAGCTGAGCTTTGGAACATTGGTGGGGGGTGCATATGATGACATAGATGGCACGACGTGTGGAGAGCTCTACCTGCATGATCTGCCGCATCTTGAAAAGATACAGTTGACCTTTGAGAGTGATGAGGAGGAGTCAATTAGGATATACCATGACTTGAGTTTGCCCTCCCTGCAACATGTCGTTCACTTCAGCAGCAATGATGACTTTGTTATTCAGCCAGTCACGTTCGTGGACTTGGGTCCAGACTCATTTGCTGACTCTTGTGTCGTAGTCTGTAATTTGAATGTTTCGTATAGCAGGTGTGACATGTCCCACCATGTGTGGACCTTGGTCGATCATGGCGATGTTCTGCGTTTGTCCAAGGATGACGACGAGGACATATACAACATATCAGCTGCTATGGTATTAAAGCACTTGCCATTCTAGTTTGGATGTTAAGAGGGTTGGATTTGCTGACATTCGGCCCAATGAGTGTGTGCTACAAGTCAAGACATCTGCGCATTATGATTTTCTGCTCTACATGAATCAATTATGTTGCGAAAACATATTGCTTTTGACACCAAAAGCGCATTCGTGCAATTGTTGAGTGGAACTTCCCTTCCTGACTAGGTCCCAAACATGTCAAAACATTGGGGGCATGGAATGCAAAATCATTTTGCATTATGGTGTTGTGTAGGACCCAACTTGTTGAACAAAAAAATATTAAATGTTGTCTCTGCTTATGAACAGTAATCTTTTTGTTTCTAGACAAACCTAAGTAGGAAAATGAATTGACCCAAACACTAAAAGGACCAGGGGACTGAATATTGTTGAGAACCCCATGCCAATCGCTTCCAAGGTCGCAAGCCTTTCTGCGACCAAGCGACACAAGGTATCCCGGCATCCCTTCTGGCTTTGTCGCCCAGAGCTGCAAAGCTCCAGCACCCTCTAACTCGTCATACACAAACTGTTGCCCATTTGTGTCATGACCATACCTGATCAGTAAAACGGCGCACATCAGATCTCCAATTGCCTGAAAGTGCAAAAATGGGAAGCAGGTGTGGAGAAGCTGAGCGTACAGGAGCGCAAAGAGCTTTTTGCAAAGCTGAAGGTGCGCTTCTGCCTTTGCAATGTCCCTTCATGTGGCATAATCATGAGCGTGGTATCTAGCATTTCTGTCATGCAGCACACTGCTGTATTGCACACTGCTGTACTGTATTAGCTCCTGACTGTGCGGCTTCCTGCTTGGCATGACTGATTTATTCAGCGTGCAAGGTCTGTCTTGCTGCTGCAACTGTTGCAACTCTGCCCATGCACTGATAAATGTCACTGTCAGTGACTGTGCCCACTTGACAATATTGACATTAATGTGCAAGCTTGTTGCTGGTTTTTGTCACCAATCAGGTTGCTGCAGACATCCAAGCTCGTCACATCTGCTTTTTGCCTTTGCATTTTCCCCACAGCAGGAACAGCCTTTGCATTTTCCCCACAGGAGGAACAGCGGTTGGTGTTGGACAAACAGGTGCCAGACAAACAAAAGGCAAAGCTGCAGCTGCAGCAAGACAAGTGGCAGAATGCACAAGACCTTACGGCTGCCTTGAAGCAGCACAAGGTTGATGAAGCCAAGGCTGCAGAGCAGCACTGCAGACGGAGGCTTTGATGGCAGGCCAGGTTGGACAAACGCATTGTCATGGATCTGCATTCCGCATGTGCTTTAGCAACTGCTCTGTTCTGAACAGGGGCAATGATGTCATGTCAGGTCACACTGTGTAAGCCTGCATTTTCAGCAGCAGCTTTAGACCTGCTGACTTCATGTCTGCTGTCTGCTCAGGCCAAGAAGTTGCAGCAGCTGCATGATGACAAGATTGTCATGGCCAAGACACTGGCAGAGAATGATGCCAACAGCAAGGCCAAGAAGAAGGCTGCCCAGCAACAGATGTGCTGTGCTGCCCATCTGCTTGTCATCACTCTCATTTCATGCATTCATGCCTTCATTCATTCACTTACCCACCGACTCACCAACTCACTCACTCACCCACCCAGCCATCCACCCACCCACTCACCCACTCACTTACTCATGAGACACCTGCCATCCCTCTGGTCAGATGTGGCCAGGCACGGTCTGAGTTGTTCTTTGTGTGAGATCATGTTTGACAGTCAGCCTACCAAAAGCATTGTGTAAGCACTAAGCAATGCACTAAGCAATGCACTAAGCAAAAGCATCCAAATGCCGCTTGAGCATCTGACTTTCAAGCTGCTGTACAGCATGCTCAGAGCTGTCCATGCACATGCACAGAGAGGCATGTCACATTGGGGAGAGCACTGTTATTGTCAGTGAGAAGGCAATCAAGCCCCTCTAGCGCAGGCCCTGGATGAGATGATGAGGCAGTATGCAGCCCTGCTGCTGAGGCATGACACTGCCAGAGGAGGAGCTCTGCTTGCTCTTCAGGCCAGAACAGCCATACCGGCTGAGGTGGCCGGACTGGAGGTGGGTCTCATGAAGTTCTGAGCTCTTGAGATTGCATGTCTAGGCAGATCTGTCCCCACTCAATGCTGTCAGTCTCTGCATGGCTGAAGAAGAGCATGGTTTCTTGGCCCTGATGATGGTCAGTTGTGCTTGTCGCTCAGTGCTCAGAGTGCTGAGCTCAGCCAAAGTGACCTGAATGTGCTCCTTAAAGGCATGCAAATGTTCCATTTTTTGCAGTGCTGTTTGAGCATGATTGGAAATTTTGTTGCGAGGTTGCATTTACTACCAGGCTCTGTAAAAGCATGGCTGCAATGTCTGATGTTGATGAAATCAGGTTGCATCACAGCTCAAGGAATATGCTCAGAGTGCGGCATTCTACAGATCAGGATGCAGCATTGCAAACCCTAGCATGGCAAACGCTAACAAGCTGATGCCCATGTGAATACTATGTAGGTAGAGAAAGCCAGAGACAAAAGGGAGGCAGCTGAGAATGCATGTGCTGCAGCTGTTGCACAAGCTGACGGAACGTAGAGGAAGCTGCTCAGAAGCTTGCAGATATGCGGCGCAACATGCAGCATGCATGACTATCATATGACTGCGGCAAGGTATACTTTCCCAGGAAGGACGACATGCCCATCCTGAACCCTAAAGCAGCAACTTAACCCCAAACCTTAGGCATCAAACCATCAATGCATAACACTCATTAGTTGTTGCAGTGTGTGTGTGTCTGACACAAGATGGCTGGAGATTCATCGGGACAATGTGTCAGATTTGCGGTAGATACTCAGATGCAATACAAGGATCTGCATATGCTGGTCTACTATGATAATCACTCAAACTGTGCCTGCATTTGTCTTCTCTGCAGCTAGCTGTCAATCAATCCAAAACAGAATACATGTGCATTCAGCATTGCAGGAAGCTGGCCTGGTTTGACGTGATCTTACAATTTGCCTGTCATAGACAGCATACACAAAACCAGTGTTGTCCTTGCAGTGTTCAGATGACAAGCCCACCACAAACAAACGAGCTCCCCTCGTTGATGATGTATGTGACATATCAAAGAGAGCGAGCTCACCAGGCTGTTGTCAAGGCTCACATTACTAACATCAAGTATGTTTGTGCGTTTTTGGCGCTTGCATGAGCATTACACAGCTCATGAGGACTAGTTATGATCATAACAGTCTGTGTCTTGACCTTTGCAACGACCTGCTGCCAAAATGCACAATTTGCACCCCACAACAATTTTAGCTCACCCCACAACAATTTTGGCTCAAGACACAACAGAGCACAAAACATTGCAAACCATAGCTCAAGACAGTTTAGGATGTCATCTGACTCGCCTCAAGACTGCAATTCACGATGTGAGCTGTGGCACCTGCTTGCACCTCCACGGAAAGCCTTTGTGGGGTGTCATATTTGGGCGTAACGCCCCTAGAACATGTTCGGGGTGCCGAGGTGTTTGTTCCAACGCATGTGGCGCAAAACAGGCATCGCGACTATGTCGAATCCGGCAGACTCGTCGCTTCGGAGATGCGTCCTAGCATAAGGCGAATAACAATAGTTTGTTGAGCAAGTGCTACCACGATCCGTTGGAGATCAGGCAAGTTAAATCCCGGCTCGGAGGTCGCACCATCACACCACCGCTGTCGTGCTCAAACTACGGCACAACAGAATTTCACGCTGTGTGTGACCACACTGTGACTGTTATGCCTTCTGCAGGGTTCTTTACGGCACACCCTTTTGGTTACACTCATGTGCTGGAAGGTTTGGACCCGAGGCCGGTGCCACGCAGACAACTCGGAGCCAGCAAGGTGCATATGCGAAGCTGCAGCAACAGAAGGGACAGGCCATGCCCAAGGTGAAGATGATGTGTTGCAGTCCAGGATAGACCACATAGCACTCAAAATTGCCAGACGAGCACACAAGCTATATAGACGAAGAAGGAAAAGTGACAGCGAAAGATACTTTACAGCCCTTGATCTCAGAGCTCGGGACCCAGTCCTGGACAGCGTTGAAGCACGACTTCAGCTAGATTTTGCAGTCATTCAGAAGCTCAAGGCAGCAGGGTATGTTGTTGGGGGGTCTAGAACCCAAGCTCCAGCCTGTATGCTCGATGTCGAGGATGAAGGCACTGAACTAGGTTGCGCTTCTAAGTGTTGCCTTCTTACGTGGTGCTGCATCCCAATAACTTGTGCAGTCGGGGTGTCAGAAGTGCGAGATCGAGAAACTACCACAGACGTGCAGCTAGCTAGACAATATTAAATCGTAATGTCAGTGCATCAGTCAATCACTGGTTTAGGCCTGCTACAGTAAAAGAAGATGGGTGCGAAGGGTTGAGAATGAGGGGTTGCTGTACACTGCTTGGCCTTGACTCCGTTTCATGTCAGTAAGCAAAAGCAATCATGCAACATATGTCTAGATACATGCACACCACGTTCCTGAGCAGTGATCAGGAGTGCAAACCTCAGCAGGGGTGGTAAAATTTTCACTGCTTCTGCTTTTTGGGTGAGATAAATGCCTGTTGGCGCATATTTTGTGATGTGTAAACCCCTAAATACAGAGCTTCAGGGTCATGCACGATGCTTTGATGAGAGTGTGTACGGCCCGCACATTGGGCCACGTATGCTTACTAAGTGTGCCCATAGCATTGTGCAATAGGTTCTTTTTCTTTGCTGCTCTTCCTTTAGGTTTTGTATGAAGATGGTTGGTACCCAGGAATTCACAGGCACCACATGTGCATTGCACACATTTCTGATCATGATATGACCACAGAGTATACTTTCCATTTACAGAAGGTGCCTCCAGGCCTGATATTTGGCTGTGATAACAGGACTGTGTATTACATGGTGTGTGTATTGATGACAGCTCTCCCAAGTGTATCTTGAACGCTGTGTACAAGCTTGCCTTAGGGCACATACTTATAAGGAACAGGGCACTAGCTGCGGAACCCGGCCTATGCATTATCAACTACCTGATGAATGTTCTGTCTATGAATGGTGTGACTGGATGTTGCTAAGTGCGCACTCTTTCAACAGCCGATCTACCAAGGCTGCAAGGTGATTTCATGATGGTAGGCACGTGCTGCTACCCATCTGAGTGTACACCTGTGCCTAGGCGCCTGTTGTGTGCCAAGATTTTTGACAGCAGCTCTCCTGATTATGTCATGTCATCGCGTACTGGCCGTGAGACGCTTGCGTCACACAGCATGTCAAATGTCTAGCACTGCTGCATGCGCAGTTTGACAAGGTGTTGGCCACCTATCTTGGGCGTATGCATACTACATATTTGCTCATATGGCAGCTGTAGAACACGAGATGACGCGTTTGCTACGGTAATGAGCATGAGCGTGGATGCAATGGTCGAAGGGCGTAATGCAGAGGGCAGGTAGGGACGGTCAAGGGCGCTATCACGCAAACTTTTGTTTGATGGAAACTTCCCATCGGAAAGCGGCACTTCGCATAAAATTGACTACGCACAAGGTGACGACGTATTCTGTATTCATTGTACAGCCACAACGGACCACACCTACTTGTCCATAGAGGTATCCTGGCCTTGTATATGCTGGAAGTGACCTGAAGTATTTCAAAGAGGGGCTGGGAGGATGGAGGTGATACACAAAAACAGCTGAAGTGGCCCGACGTGCAGCTGCCTGTTGAGCACGAGCTGTTGTGTCGCAGATATATCATCAGTATGTTAGGTTGCGGAAGGACTTTGGCCGATACCCGGTCTTTGTTGATGAGGGAGCTGAGGTAACTTTCAGCAATCACATAGCTGTTGTCCGTCCGCCAGTCCCCTGCACATTTGCTCAAGGGGCATGTTCAGCTTGCAGCATATTGTGTACAGATGTTGGCAGACATTCGGCCCAACGAGGAGCACGCAAAGGAACACATAGAGCGCAATCCTGTGACCACTGTGGCTCAAGTGGTTCCTGAAATGTCAGAGCACGAGGTGCGTTCACGTTCTGCTTTGCATGACGCAGAGGATCACGTGCTTCTCTGCAGACATAGCGATCCCACACAGCCATGCAAGGACTGTGTGCTCGCAACAGTTGTGTGATCAGCAGCTTGTTCACTGAGTGCTTGAGGCCAGTTTGCATCCCGTTCCAGGTGAACACTACAGCTGTAGTCTTTGCTACAAAAGCAATGAATCATGTGGAGGGTGGCTGGCCTAAGGAGGTGGACTACACTGAGGCTGAACACGTGATTCGATACCGCAAAAAGGTTGGTCAGGGCCACTACAGACTTTGTTTGTCATATTCACCGCTGCTTCCAGCAGCCTGCTATTATCAATGATTAGCAGCACCACCACTCACATCAGCATTACATTGCGAGCAGCAGTTGCAGCGTCTCAATGCAGGCACATTCCAGTCAGCAGCAGACCCAGCCGACTGATTTGTAGGACAGCCCATCATAGACACGATCTGCAAGCTTTAGCCTTGCATTTGGTCTGATGTCACAAAGAGAATGCACTGTGCATGCCAGCAGAACAGTAATGCTGTTCGACATAAACTGCCGTTCAAGCAATCTTTCTGGCCTCCGTGCCTGGCATGACATACTGTATCACACGGGGAAGTGACAGACAGAGTTGGTGACATGCACAGGTTGAGAAGGATGAGGAGTACATCAAGAGTGTGACTGCTCTTGGAGCTGTCATTGAAGACCTTGTGAAGGCCAATAATGCGGTGGACATCTACGAGGAGTACTTTGCTGGCAAGGTGTGCATATGACAGCATCTTGAACCTGTATCCTACTTTATCTTGGGATAGCCTGCTTCTTGCTGTTCAATCAACTCCAATCAATTACACCTCTGAGCATTGTTATGCGAATGCATTGGGGGATACTCAAGACTGAATATTCATTGTCGCATGCACTGCTTGCCATATGGTGTCCCATCATACACACAGATGGCACACCAACCCCCATGCCAGTCAAGTCTTGTTGTACCCTCAGCAGCTGACTAGGCCTGCTAGCGGCGTTGCAGACCTCCTGAAGCATCAAGCAGTGCAGAGCGTTGCCATTGCTTGTCAAAATCAAGAATTGTAATTTTTTCGTACATGCCACGTGCAGATTCTGGAGCAGAGTACAGAGGCACCGTCAGCAAAGACACTAGCGGTCCTGCGGGACCCCAGCAAGGGCAAGCGGGGTGCCCAGTACCTGTCATGGCATCCTGATGGCTCCCGCAAGGTGTGATCAGCTTGCAGCTGTGCTTGCATTGTGCTTGTGAGCTGTGACATGGTGTCATCATTCTGCAATTGTGCCTGCACTGTGCCTTTGACAGGCGCCTTTGACAGCTGCTGGCACTACGTGCTTAGGCAAGATAGAGTTGGGAAGTAGTGTACCTCACTGGAGGCTAAGAGGCTGTCTTAGGCTCAAGTCTCTCAGCAGCAGCTCTGCACAAGACAGCCAATGTCAGTTGTTTGTTTCTTCACAGCTGCATGCTTTGCAAGCCAGCATACCGCATCCTTTTCATTCAAGCACTCTGTGTGATAAGACAGTGCTGCCAGACTGCTGCCCTTCTTTGCCTGTGTCTGGCACTGTTCATCAGCACAAGCCAATAGCACCTACTCAATAGGTGATTCCCCAAGACACGAACAAGTTCAGCATTGAGAGTATGCCCTATTTGAGCCAGTGCTCTAAACACATGGGAATGCGACGCCAGCTCCGTTGCAGGTGGCTGTAGCCTACTCCATCTTGGAGTTCCAGCAGCAGCCAGACAACTGCCCCATGAGCAGTTACATCTGGGACGTCAGCAATCCCAACACGCCAGACTTTGAGCTGACGCCTCAGAGCCAGCTGACGTCCATCAACTTCAACCTGAAGGACACCAGCCTGGTGGGCGCTGGGCAGTATAACGGCCAGTTTGCCTATTTTGACATGCACAAGGGCAGCACACCTGTGGAGGCCTCACCCATTGAGCACAGTCACAGGTCAGTACAGAAAGAAAAGAAAGAAAAAGAAAAAACCTTACCTTTTGGCGTCAATTAAATGAGAAACCAGGTATTTTGACATGCGCAAGGGCAGTACACCTGTGGAGGCCTCACCCATTGAGCGCAGTCACAGGTCAGCATACATGAATTTCAGTTAAAATACGTAATAACTAAGTAAAATAAAATAATTGGTTTAGGCTTGATAGGCCTATTGTACAAGGCGCACCCCGACGGTTGCCAGCATAGATTACAAATCCTGCTGAGGCTAAGGTCCTACCCAATGCGGGGCAATCAGCTCTTGTGTCAGTACACACGATCCGCTGACTGAACCTGCATGCCTGCATGCATTCCCCAAGCATACGGACAAAGAGGTTAGAAGTCCATAGAACGAAAAGAAAAGAACAGTTTACACTTTCCAGCGATCATAACGGGAGCCTCCTAAGGCGGCAGCTCCGAGCTTAGAAGTCCGTAAGTACCTATTTTCAACATCACTCAAGCTGAAACAACAGAAGCTCCCCTGAAACAACAGAAACCCCTGCTGAAACTCTCTGTGCCTATTTGCACAAGGTTCAAGCATGCTGATGATGTTCTGAGCTGTGCGCCTGTCCACAGTCGAGGTCCAGAAGCATACAGATGAGAAGCTGCATGTCAAGCTATTGCTACACACACACTTAGGGGTGTAGTAGCTTGGGCAAACTCATTCACCTTGATGAATTGATCTCACATTGCTCAAGGCACTGACTTCAACCCGGTTTTAGTATTAGCAAGTCAGCATGGCTTGCTGCAAGCACACTGTCTATGACTCAGCGTGACTGCACCTACAGCTGATCTGCATGCCTGCTGCATCACCAACAAATGGGTAATTATCTGTGTACCCTGCAGGGATCCTGTGTACGACTTTGCCTGGCTGCAATCAAAGACTGGCACAGAGTGCATGTCAGTGTCCACAGACGGCAGTGTACTCTGGTGGGACATCAGGAAACTGGGGGAGCCCACTGAGAGCCTCACCCTCAAGGAGCGAGGCAGTGAGACCATTCTTGGAGCCATGAGGTATGCCCCATCTTCACAACAGCAAGGATATGCTACAGGCCTACCAACACAGCATATCCAGGACAACTGAATGAAGTGAAGATGCAGCAGAATAGCATTCAGAAGCTCTTGCACAGTCACTGTGTATAGGTGCATGCTGTAGCGCATTACAGGACAGCACAGCACTGCACAGCACAGCACAGCACAGCAGAGTCTCAATGTTCAAGGAAAGCAGGATGGCAGCAAAAGAGTCAATGAACAGGCATACAGAATATTGATGATGAGCATAGAGTCAACGCCATGTCTCAATATTTCACATAGAACCAAGCAGCAAGCAAAAGCAGCAAATTTTGCAGTCTATGTGAAATTCAGAATCTTTGAAAGACACTGGGGGAGAAGTTTGCAAAAAAACAGTGTTACATCCACAAGCATCGGCTTTTGCAGCACAAGTCGATATACTCATGTGTAGGTGATGCTGAACATCTACAAACGTATAGCAGCAAGCTGTCAACACAGCGCCGCAACAGCAGCAAACACATCACAACACAACTCACACCTTTGCAATTTACTCACAGCATGCATGAGATCCCTGCAATCTGTGGAGCGTCTCAAAATGTGACATTTCACCAGCGTGAGAGTGTGATTGAAACTGTGAGTTTCCCTTGGCATGGCTTTGCTCCATTGATGCTGACATAGCTGTTGCTAGGGAGGTTTAGGTCGCACCTACCTGATGCCTGCTGGCTAAATACACATTATTATTATTATCATTATTATTATTATTACTATTATTATTATTATTACTATTCTGAGCAGTGTGCCTGGCTTGCAGCTTGGAATACAACCCTCAGGCAGGGCCCACCAAGTTCATGATTGGCACAGAGCAGGGCAACATCATGACCTGCAACAGGAAGGCCAAGAACCCTCAAGACAGAGTGGGCGCCTCCTTTCCAGGTCTGTATCTGACTCTGCGGCTGTGTTCAATATCTCCATGATTTGGGCACTTTACCATGCTGTGCAAAGTAGTGCATCCTTGGGAAAGTGGACTTGGACGTTTGTTCATGTCGATGTCTTGAGCCTGTTATTGAGTCTGTAGCTGTGTCCTTGTCTATGTCTGAGCCTGTGTGTGGCTGTGGCTGTGGCTGCATCTGAGTCTGTCGTTGTATCCCTGTCTATATCTGAGCCTGCGCTTGTGGCTGTCTCTGAGTCTGTGACTGTGTCCGTGTCTGAGCCCAGTGGCTGTGGCGGTGTCTGATTGTGTGAGTGTCTGCGTCTGAGCCCATTGGCTGTGTCTGAGTGTGTGTGTGTCCGTGTCTGAGTGTGTGTGTGTGTCTGTGTCTGAGCCCACTGGCTGTGGCTGTGTTTTGTGTCCATGCTACAGAGTGCTGTGCAGCTGACTCTGCATCATGTCACCCAGACCTTGACTTCTTGTTAGTGTGCACAACGCTGTCACAACCACGCTGTACATTACATGCTTGGTTTACATCATATGCTTCAAATTAGCCAGGTTGATTGCAAAGTACTATGAGGAGTGCATGTATCAAGGCACAAATCCTTAGCAACCCTGACTGCTGCTGCTGTCATTGCACACCAGTACCCTGATGACTGCTGCGTAGCTGTTGTCATTCTCGAAAGCAGCGTGTCGCTATGAGGGCCCAAACCAGTACAAAATTCAAATTGCAATAACAAGGTTCTGCTGTTGGGGGGGGTTAACCCATGTAACCTATGCATCTGCATCCCACACCTCCTCCTCCACTTCCACCATCACCAAAACCTCTCACAACAGGCCACCTGCTCACCACTGCTGTGGTGAAAGACAGCCTAGCCTGCCTGACAGCATGCATATCACGCTCTAGGGCCTGACAGCCATGACAAAGTGCTGAATTGCAAACAATAACCACAACAGAATAATGCCAGTGCAGAACTGACCGCGACAATGCAGCGTCATGCAGGCACAGCATGGCTTGCAAAGCTCCCAGTCAACATGCTGCACAGTACTGAACCATCGCGGCACCTGAAAGTGCACAATTTGCAAAACATGTAAAACCAGCTCCCAGTCAACATGCTGCACAGGGCTGAACCATCGCAGCACCTGAAAATTGCACAATTTGCAAAGTGTATAAAGATCAGTGTTGATTTGACAGGTCACCATGGCCCAGTGTACGGCTTGGTAAGGAATCCCTTCTACCCCAAGTACTTCCTGTCCATTGGGGACTGGACAGCGCGCATCTGGAATGAGGATCTGAAGACGCCCATCATGACCTCCAAGTACCACAGCAGCTACCTGACAGGGGGCCGCTGGTCTCCTACCAGGTAAGCATGGGGCTCATGCTCATTGTGTCTTTTTCACTGTTGCTGTTACTGTTACTGTTAAACAACATGTGGGAGGAGCATATAACCATCACGAGTTCCAAGTGCCACAGGAGCTACTTGACAGCAGCAACTCAATGCACAGGGTGCCCGACTAACTGCACAGGGTCCTGTACCAAATGCACAGGGTCCCCGACAAAATGCACAGGGTCCCTTACTAAGTACATAGGTTTACCTATAAATGTACAGGGTCCCCTATTGAATGCACACGGTTTCCTACCGAATGCACAGACCCTCCTTGTGACACTGTTGCAATTTTCTGGTGTCTGCATATGTACCAGCGCAGCAAAGCAATGGCAGTGTTGATATGAAAGTCATGCTTCACACAATACCATGTGATGCATTGCAGGCCGGGCGTGTTTTACACCATCAAGATGGACGGCTGCCTGGATGTGTGGGACTACTTCTACAAGCAGAATGACCCAACACTGCAGGTATGCCCCAAGGCTGCCACAACCACCTGCAGCAAAGTATATAGACCTCTGTTGTCTCTGACATGCTTGACACTAATCATGCCAATCACACTATATATGCCACTTATACTAGTTACGCTAGTCACACTGTTTATGCTAGTCACAGTAGTTACGCTAGTCACACTAGTCACAGTGACTATGCTCTCTGCTTGACACATGTCCGCGCAGCTGATGGCTAGTCTCAAACACATGCATTGCTTACACATCTATACCTCGTGTTCCTGAAGCTTGTTTGTACAAATGAGCTGCCATCAGCGCTGGCGGTGAACTGTTTGACAGCACCAATGCAGTACATGTACAGTCACAGACAAGGCAAAATTGTAACAAAATGCAAGAGTTGCAGAATTGAGGGTGATGGACAGCGCCAAGGCAGTACATGTACAGTATCAAACAATGCAATTCTATAACAAACTGCAACATCTGCAGGTGCAAGTGACTGATCAGCTGCTGATCAGCCTGAGGGTGATGGACAGCGCCAATGCTATACATGTACAGTCACAAACAATACAATTCTGCAACAGCATGCAACAATTGCAGGTGCAAGACCTGGGCAGCCCGGTATGATACTTTACTTCTCAATAGATTGATGCCAAAAGGCTTAGTCTTTTCTTTTCTTTTCTTGCAGGTGCAAGTGACCGATCAGCCGCTGACCAGCCTGAGAGTGATGGACAGCGCCAATGCAGTGAATGAACAATGCAATGTTATAACAAAATGCAACATTTGCAGGTGCAAGTGACCGACCAGCCGCTGACCAGTCTGCGGGTGATGGACAGCGGGCGCATTGCAGCTGTGGGCAGCGCAGACGGCACCACCACCATTGTACAGTTCTCTGACGGCCTTGTGGACATCCAGCCCAATGAGAAGCAGGCCCTCACCTCTGTAAGCTGCTGTACCCTATCACTGCATGCTCCTCCATTGTACTGTGTATACAGTCTAAGCTGCTGTACCCTGTGACTGTGTGTTGCTCTTTCATACTGTACATTCAGCCCAATGGGAAGCAGGCCCTCACCTCTGTAAGCTGCTGTACCCTATAACTGCATGCTCCTCCATTGTACTGTACATACAGTCTAAGCTGCTGCACCGTGTAACTGCATGTTCCTCTGTCATACTGCACATACAGCCCAATGAGAAGCAGGCTCTCACCTCGGTAAGCTGCCATGTGACGAATGTCAGCTGCTCATGTGTCATCAGAAAAGCATCCATGCGTCACCAAGGCTCTGCTATGCTGCTGCACCCTGAAGAAGAAGACAACAAAGAAGATTACAGGCTTTCGCTTGCCAACGAGTCTAATTGTGTGTGGCGGAGCCTCAGCACAACTGCCTAGTGTCATCCTTGTCACATCAAGCTGCATGTTCTTCTGTTGCATTGTACATACAGACGAAGCTCCTGCATCGCTCTGCCCACTTGCATGCATATCTTGCCAGCTTCCTGCTGTTTCACACGCTGATCAGATATACTCAGTGCTCCTGCATTGTACCGTATGTTCGATGTGAGCTCCTCTGCTGTTCTGGCTGCTTGCATGCATGTCAATTTGCACTCACAATTGGGGAAATAGGTCAGACTGTTGCAGTCATTGCACAACAACTTGTGTCAGAATGCAGCTGCATCTTGGCTGTCAATTCATCATCACTGCGTCCAAGACAGATTCTACACACTGTGGTACAGTACCAGCAGTACCAGCATGACGTTGTGAAAACCCAGCACTGCCGCGGCTGACTAGCTTGCTATCTACGCCATGCAACAAGCACACAGCTGACAATATCTCTATGATCATATGAGGCACTTTCCCAAGCTCTTCAAAGCAGTGTATCCTTGGGCATGTATCTGAGGTCCAATCTATAAAAAAAGCATACAGCTGAAGCTGGGCTGCATGCTTGCCTGCAGGTATTTGAGCGTGAGACCAACAGGGAGAAGAACTTGGAGAAGGCTGTGAAGGAAGCCAAGGTGAAGGCGCGTAAGGAGGCAGCCAAAACGTCTGAGAGTGACAAGGACAGAGCGCTAGATGAGCAAGATATCCTCAAGGTATTGCTTCATGCGTCTGTTCGGCTTCATCACACACCTGTCTTGCAGGTTTGCGTAGTCCTGCGTAGCTCCCTGTATGAGGTTTCGTTTTGGCAGTCAGTGTATCAACAGGTCATGATCATGTGAGGTTGCAATGTGTCAGTTGTCAAGTCATCTAGCAAAGCTGCGAAGCATACATTTTAAAGTGAACGGCTTCAATGGTTGGAGCAACTAGCATGCCTGCCTGACGTTTTGTCACCTTATGCAGCTAAGCTGATCATTCAGACGGCTTGCACGAGCAGTGGTTTGATGCTGTGTGGTTTTGCAGTTGGAGAAAGAGTTCCACGACAGCATAGAGGGAGCGGCGCATTGAAGCATGCAATAGAGCCGAGAGCTTTGAGACTTAGATCTGAGACTCAGCTCTAGCAAGGCCTGCCAGCATAGCTGCACATCTAGCATCAGCATCTAGAATTCCTGGTGCAGCAGACATTTTTCAAGCATCAATCCTCTGCAGTATTCATCCAAAACCTGTTGTGGGGTAATGCAAGCTTCACCCTAACGGATGATCTTCTGACAGAAGTCTTTGATCCTGTGGTATCAAGTTTTGGCAGTGCAGCCACGACGTCTCGCAACCAAATTGAAGCATGATATCAGACGTTGCATCTGCATAAGCTTGTGAACATGTCAAAATTGAGCCAGTCAGTTTGGAGACCCTCATCAATCACTGAGCATCACACTGTAGGACAGCCTGTGACTCCCTAACAGGTAATGACTGGGTACGAAATTTGACGCTTCTGCCCGCATTTCAGCTCTGGTCTTGCATGCTCTTCAGAATCAAGACAATGGCCCGTGAAGAAACACACTGCAGAGTCATGACTACAGTGTACAGTCATGATTGCACTATACGATTATGATTGCACTGTACATTCATGATCACACTGTACAGTCATGGTTACACTGTACAATTAAGCAGGTACAGTCAGGACAATAGAACCAGTTTATCCTATACAATCATCGCTACCAACTCCCCTCACATCACACACGCGCATCTCCATGTACTGATTTGAAAGTGGCAATAAAAAAGCAGATATATAACAGCGTTGTTCAAGTTCATGCTGGAGCCCTTCGTTCATATAGTCTCACGCCCTACCTTCACCACTGCTGAATTGCAGTGCTGACTAATGTCCTTCCATGGTCCTTCAATCATGCATTGCTGTTGTCGAGTCATGTGGGCATTTAGCAATGTAAACTCGCCAGCTTATCCCCACAGAGCAGCGACTGCAGCCTTGTTCAAGTCAGCCATGTTGGGCTTGGCGACAAAGTTTGTCACAGCCTGGATCATGCTGACAGCATTCTTATGGTGCGATGACCAGAAGGGGGTAATGGGCATTCTCCAAGGTCCATACAGCACCCCCTTTTGGATGTTGTCAAACAGCAGGGTGTTGTGGGCAAAGCAATTGCCAGATTGGATGTCCTGCAGCGCACACAGCAGAGTTTGGACCACGAAACAAAGGAAACTCCTGTGCATATTGGGCTGAAGCAAGCACACAATGAAATGCTCCACACCTGCCACAGTGATCACAGCACACCACCTGTATTCTGATTCTGTGCATTCTGCAAACCTGTTTTGACTTGAGATGAAGCGCACCATCATGATTCACACATGATGTTGGTGTGAGGTGGACTGATGTCATCATCATCTACTGACAGAGTGATGTCATGTAACAGTGACGTAATTTCACACAGAAAAGTCACATGAACTGCCAGAGCATTACCTGAGGGGTAGACCCTGGGAAGCCCCCCCAAGCCATCTTCATGACAGCATACCCCAGTACGGTGGGTAAGTTCACATTTACGCTGCCGTATCTTAGGTCAGCAATGGCAGTGTCCACAGCTGTGGCGCTAGTCTTCTGAGTGACAGGGTCCACAATGAGAGCACATGACAGGGTGCCCCAGCATTTGTCATTGGCAAAACTGACTGCTTTGGGCAGGAAGGATTCTGGGTTCCCTCCCCCTGAGATGTCAACCTGTTGCAGAACGCCCACCCAGTTCTCATGAGTCACGTCAGCCTGTACACCCACAAGAATGTTGTCGGATGAAACTCATGGTGTTCAACAGACGGAACTTCCAAATTTTCGTCGAATATCTGAAGTCAGTAAACGTCTCGAAGTCTTTGATCGACATGACAGACCGAGATGTTTGAAGTACACGAGGTATGAGAGATATTGACAGCCTGGAATGTCCAGCATGTTGCATCTGTCTGTGCATCTGTGTGTCTGTCCGGACGTCCATGTGATGCCCTTGGAATAGGCAACATGCCAGTGTTCACCATCAGCTAAGTATGGCAGCTGCATGGTCATTGTGTCCAAATCTGCTACAGAGGGCAGCTGCACAACCTTCCAGTCTGCCAAACATGGGCCAAAGATGCTGACTGCAAGGCCCCATCTTGTGCAAGGCTGTGCATCTCAATCTTGCCACAACCTACCTCTTGAAGGGGCCTGACTAGTAGGTACTTGGCAAGAACGATTGGCTGGAACGCCTGCAAATTGTTGTTTACTATCTACCTGTTGAGGGGTGAGGCCAGTCTTGAGCAGCCAGGGCGCTGTCTTGAAGCCATTGGTCTGCATGGGCTGGGCGCCGTGCTCCTCCACTCCCTGGAAGGCCTTCTTGAAGCGCTGGAACTTGGTGTCGCTGTTGGGGTAATAGGCCACGCGCTGCTGCTCCTCATCAAGCGCTTTCCTGCACAGCAATCAGACTGTGATCCTGAACTGACATGTGCCACCATTTATGTGTTGTGCAAAAAAAGTACTGAATGTGAAGCACACACGACACATAAGTTTCTGAATGTAGGTAAGAACCAAAGGCTGAAACGCTGCTGCTCCTCATCCAGCGTTTTCCTGCACAGCAATCAGACTGTGATGCTGAACTGACCTGTGCCACCATTTATGTGTGTTACAATAACGATATTGATATGAAGCACACATGACACATGACATTCTGAATGTAGAAAAAAAGCAAAGGCTGAAATATGGCTAGTGACTGATGTCCATGGTGATTGCAGGCCACATGCTGCTGGTCTTGATCTGCAAAGTTCCCATACACGTACAGCCTTCCAGAAGTTGTGCTTGGCATTGTGACTCATGCCAGCATCCACAGAGAGAAGACAAAAGCAACTCAAACAACGACGCCTTTCGACATTGATTACAGAAAAGCCCAAGAACGAGATGGGTTGGGCTTTCCTGTGGGACAAAGAAGAAGAGCACCATCACAGAGATTTGACTGTACCTGAGCGCAGTCAGAAAGGCTTCCCTTTGGGGCCAGTCCTTATCTAGGAGCAGCACCTCAGCCTTGAGGCAGTTGTGGCCGGCGTTGTGGGTCATGCCAGCAACCACAGTGCCAGCATGGTAGTTCAAGTCTGCTTGGCTCCACTGGCCAGGGCACACAATGTAGGGTGTGATGCAGCCCAGCTCTGCTGTCACCTCCCTTGATTGCTGAGGCTGACCTGTCTGTAACAGCCACAGTCAATCAGTCAATCAATCAATCAATCAATCAATCAATCAATCAATCAATCAATCAATCAATCAATCAGCCAGTCAGCCAGTCAGCCAGCTAGCCAGCCAGCCAGTCAGTCAGTCAGTCAGTCAGTCAGTCAGTCAGTCAGTCAGTCAATCAAACAATATATCAATCAATAAATATTTTGGATGTGCTTTGTTCCACAAGAGAGTCGCTGACACAGCCTTGTCACATGGTGTCTACAAGACAGAATCTTGACACAGCCTTGCAGCAATCATGGTGTCAGGAAGATGCCTGATTTGAAAGACGCCCTGTCTGCGTGAGCCACAACCCAGTTCTCAACAATATCTTTTTTGCCTCATGTCAAGAAAAACAGAAGAAACCTGAGTTTCAGAGTATGCAAATTGATGTTTGCACAGCAGAGGAGTCACTCAGGTGCAGTACCCAACACTCTACATTCCAAACCACGTTGCCACACATTGCACAGTACACAAGCCATCACCACCATTGGACAGAAGAGAACTCACTGTGCCAGATCTTGCAGCATACACTGACCATCAAAACCTAGCAGACAGAGGTGAGTGGCAGACCTTAGGGTTGCCAGGGCCCCAGACGATGGCATCATATGTGGCCTCAGATCCTGTGAGGTGTATGCTGTGCACAGCAGGGTGGTTGCACAGGTGCTTGCCCTCCTCGCCCCCCCCATACACAAAGGCCAGGTAGCCTGCATCCACAAATGGCTTGAAAGCCTGCCTGCAACAACATGATACTCTATGTTAGTATCAGCATTTGCTACTGTTGATGGTACAAGCTTATTTGCTGTTGGTAGTGGCATGAGCAGTATCATAATGGTCATTACAAAGCTTATTATGATTACAATTCAGATTCCTGCCAATGTTACTGTCATTGCTATTGCTAATACCAATTGTGAAAGTACTGTTTTTACCATTATTGATACAATTCTTGTTGTGGTGATTGCTCTTCTTGCTGCCGTGAATACTTCTAAGGGAAGCCCAGATTACTGCACCCTAAGCTTTTCCACAGTCAATGCCAGAAAGCGTAGCATTCTCTCTCCGTTCTGATTGCTACTATCTATGTTGGCGTGTTAGACATGTGCATACAGCTGCTTGCGCGACTGATTCGACTGAGGCACAACAGTCTCCCTTGTCAAAATTGCCAGTCTTGGCAGCTAACAGCAATATGCCATAACATCTGCATTGTAACAGCGCAACAAGTACAGAGCAGGTAGATCATTTGAGAGCACAAGGATGACCCAACTGCTTCTGATATTTCCACTGATGCGCGTGAGAACATTGGCACAAGGCATCAGCACAAGCGCCCACAAGAACCTGTCTACAGACCCACTACAACTTGCTGAAGCTGATCAGGTGTATACTGCATGATACAGTGTTAAGCAGCATGGCAAGTGCTGCAGCCCAGGCAGTGCAAACTCACTCCAAATGCTTGCCAACATATTCATTGACTGGGTTGGTCTTGACAATGACCACTTCGTCTTCATGGATCAGCTTGAACAGGATGTCTCCAGCCACAACTGATGCCTGGTTGCCAGCACCCAGCACTAGGGACACCCCACCGTTTGCCTTCAGCCCCTTGGCCTTAGTTCTGTATATGGCTCCCTGCAGCCGAGACAACTTGTCAAAAACAGGCAGATTTGGGTTGACTCGGTGTCCTGCTATCACTGATGCCTGGTTGCCAGCACCCAGCACTAGAGACACCCCACTGTTTGCCTTCAGCCCCTTGGCCTTAGTCCTGTACATGGCTCCCTGCAGACAAGACAGCTGTTGTTCAAAACCAGGCAGATTTGAGTGTGTAGGTTGACTTGGTGGTTTGCCACCACTGCTGCCCGCTTGCCAGCACCCAGCACTAGAGACACCCCACCATGTGGCTTCAGCCCTTGTGTCTTGGTCCTGTATATGGCTCCCTGCAGCCAAGACAACTTCTGTCAAAACCAGGCAGATTTGAGCCCGTGTGGGTTGACTTGGTGTTCTGCCACCACTGATGCCTGACTGCCGCCACCAAGCACTTGAGGAGACCCCTGATAGGGCTTCAACAGCTGTGCCTTGGTCCTATTTGTGGCTCCCTGCAGCCAAGGCAAGTTGAGTGGTGCAAAGGTCTCAAGCACGCATGACTTGACTTGATGTACTGCCACAGTGTGCCGCATTGTCAATCAGCCCTCAGCACTACGAAGATCCCATCATAAGGCTGCAAACCAGGCTATGTCTTTTCATTCAATGCATGAAGTCACAATTTTGGAGTCTTGCAGTCAGTGATGCCTGTTTGCCAGCACCCAGCACTAGAGAAACCCCGCCATGTGGCTTCAGCCCCTTTTGCCTTGGTCCTTTAAACAGCTGTCTACACACAAAGCACTTTACGTCCAGTTCAAGGAGTCTTGACAAATGTGGCTTGACTGGGTGTTCTGCTGGCGATGATGCCTGGGCGTCAGCAACCAAAATCTGCATGAGATTATAATGAGCTTTCAAACTATTTGACTGTGTGCTGCCTCAATTTTCCTTTCGGCATTAGAGGCAGCAAGCTCACAACTCGAGTGCAGTCTGCTGACAGCCAATGTGATCTGCCCATGTTGTCAGCAACAGCATCAGGAACTTACATGTCACTGATACAATACTTTGGTTTCCATCTACGTATCATTCTATACCTGGGTTGGTTCCTTGCCGGGCTGCATCCACAACTCCCCCTTGAAGCCACCGTACAGGATGCCTTCCAGTCCTAGAGGGAAGACATCAGCTACCCATTGCCCATTGGGGCGCTGGTAAAGGGCATGGGGCTGTGGGGCACCCTCTGCCTCCATAGCTTCTGCCAGCTCCCTCATCTCTGTAATGATCACCATGTAAATCATCCTACATCACAGAAACCGAGTTTTGTTGCTGCATGAGATGGTGCTCATCTCTGTGATGATCACCATGTAAACCATCCTGCATCACATGAAAACACTTTTGTTGCTGCTTGAGATGGTACTCAGGACTGCACAGGTGCCCATCCTGTAGTCGGTACAGCCTAGAACCAGGCTTCCCACCAATCAAGGTTTATGTTTTGCCGGGTCCATCATTTCTGCAATGCTGTCATGTAGCTGACATAAGAGGAGACCACCTGCAAGCTTCCCATGACTTGTGATAATAATGCATCAGCAGCCATTGTTTGCCTGTTTACTTGTGCAGTTTAGGGGACTCTGGCAACTTGTGGTGAACACAGTTGCTTCCTGCACATACTATCCTTCCTGAAGTCAAGACTACATACACGTTCCTGTAACTAGCTGCCCGTAGTCAAGCAAACGAGTTTTCTAGATTTATTTGCAACTAACAGTTTCTGCCACAGGGCATG
>JAABUK010002942.1_pt1 | contig 29666 bp, 28 predicted proteins | sample 5559141 | NCBI WGS metagenome assembly JAABUK01 (sample SAMN10711869, study PRJNA513367) | rock metagenome | isolation source: Antarctica rocks | place: Antarctica: Victoria Land, Pudding Butte nord | collected 2016-01-03
GGGTTTTCCACTACGTAGTAGACTGTCTAGATTTCATGATGATTTGAACATGATTGCCATAATTGGCACAAGCGATCGGCTGTGTTGGCTGGCAGAAACTTGTAAAATCCTTCTTCTTCTTCTTCTTTTCTCAGAACAACTTCCGACATTGGCTTTGACATGCGCAACATGGTCATTGCTAGTGCTCGCACAAACTGTCTGAGGTGCCAATTAGGATTGCCGCAGCGCGCATCATTCAGGAGTGCAAAGCCTTTCACTTGCGGACCAAGAGGTGCTGCAAAATTGCGATCAAGCCCTGCGCACCGACGAAACAAGCACTCTTGTTCACCACAGGCCGCTGCACAGCAGGATCTTCCTGGTATGTCATTGATAGCAGTCTTGATATGCGTCGCTGAAACCCAGGCTCATACTGCTGCTGTAACTGCAGGAGCTCAAGCTCAGGACAAGCCTGTGTACAAAGGCATATACAGCGACTGGACCGTCGAGGACCAAGATGTACGTGAGGTTATTGCGTATAGAGCCGGCCTGAATGTCGCTGCTCTGGGTGAGTCACATAAGGCACATAACAGGGTTGTTTGTGCTGCTTCAGCTGCAGGCAGCAGCTGATGTAACTTTGTGGCGTATGCAGCTCTTCTTGTCGAGACAGCCATTGTACTCACCTCAGCAGACTCTATGCCAGATGTCTGGCAGAATGCGGTGGTTGCAGCTGGTGTTGCCGGTCTGGGTGCTTCATTGTATCTTGTGCATATGTACGTCACCCCAATCAAGCGCTTCATGCAGGTCAGTATGCTTTGTATCACATGCTGTGACCTTCTCTTCAGTGTGCAGCCTTGCACACATGCTCTCATGCTTTGCAGGGTTTATATGGTGTAGGTGCTGCTGGTGCTGTTGGCCTGGCACTCACACAGGTTGCTATTTCCTTCCCCTTTCTTGTCTCTTGCAATTCACCCCTTCACTGTGCACCACCCAGCATTCAGTCTAACTCTTTTGCGCAGGGTGGGCAATCTGTGCCCCAATACGTAGCTGAACACCCCTCGTCTGTGTGGCTTGTGGGGCCCTTCTTTGCTGCAGTCACTGGTCTTGCTTTCAAAGAGGTCTGTCCCTCAGACGCATCACCCTCATGCCAAGTTGCAAGCATTTCTTCCTATGTAATCTCCACATGCACAGCGCCTTGCAAGCCTGTATACTTACCATTCTTGGTCCCATCCTGCTTGTAAGTTGTCTTTGGTCAGAGTTCCCTGCTGCAGTTGCTTCTGACATGTGTCTTGACACATCAAACGTCACATCTTCCTGCATCTACATGCATGGTTTAATGTGCAGGGAGCATGTTATGGCAAACCAGAAGCAATTGCCTTGTTCTTTGTCACCCCTGTCTTGCTGCTGGGGCACTTGACAGGGCTAGTGCCCCAAGGGGGTGAGAAGGGCTTGCTGCTCACATTTGTGACCTTATGTACAATATTTGCTGGCCGCAAATGGACCCAAGCCATCAAAGACGACATTGGAGACAAGTCTGTATTCATGTGAGGCTCTTTTGCAGTCAGCACCTGCATTGTACGCATAGGATCAAAGTCTGTTATAGATTACGGGAAGCCACACTCAGCCACATTTGCGCATGGGCTTCCCTCACTTTCCTGATTAGCAGTGCTCTGACCAGTGTTCGTGAATTGATAAGAGACAGTGCTCTGACCAATGTGCAGTCACATTCAGCTTAGCAGTGTAAGGGTATTGAATGTGCCATGTTTAGCAGTGCTCTGACAAATGTCCCTGCATTGATTGCTGATTTTGGCTGTGCTTGTAGGTACCAAGCTTTGCCTGTAGAGGAGCAGCAGCAGCTGGATGCAGAACGCAGCATGCGACATTGAAGCACGAATACATGCAAGTTGCTTCTTGGTTCATGTCGTGCATGCACACAAAGCATCTGTTCATGACAGGTGTCTGCTTCAGTCTGGCTGAAAATCCCACTACAAGCCGTACCATATGAATTGAGGTATTTTTGATGGCAAACTTCCCACTCGATTTATACATGCTAGCATGCAATTAAAATTGCTTTGGAAATTACAATTGTTACTGCAATCGCGTCTCATAGCTTGATTCTTCGTCATGATGTTGAATGATGTTGAGTGGGACTGTCACAGTCAAAAAGTCGAGTAAGACATTACTAGTTTGGTGCACACCGGTTGAGCATCCATGGCAAGACGCCAGACATGGTCTGTCTGACACACCGTTTCGGACTCAACAGCAAAGGACACCAGGCTGGCATGACTACTCTCATTTTTTAACATACTCGACAATCATGCTCGTCACAATACTTTGTCCTGTACAACATATAGCAGGACTGTGTCAAGCTGCACATTGTGTCGCATCCTTTTCATGCGTTGCAAAAATGGGCCGTGTTGCAAGCACACCCAGGACCAAACAGTTGGTCAACTGGGCGCAAGCAGACACAAGCAATACCAAAATTTCGGGTGCCTGTTGATGAGCAAGCATGGAACGCAGGTTGCTCTGCACAGCTACATTTGACAATACGCATCTCTGACTGTCCATTTGTTGAGGCCAAAGGACAATGTTTGCCTTAAGCAGACTTCTGTTCACCATTGGGTCAATCCAGTGTCACTGTTGAACCGGTTCAACAGCCTCCCTGGCTAATGCTGTCTCAGGTGAACTTGAGTGCGAGCTGTTATTTGGCGAGCCTGTATCAGCACCAACATCAAATTCCCCTCCAGCTGGGGCCTGCACTGCTTCTGCTGCACCTCTGCTGCAGCCTTGCTCTAGTTCAACAGTGCCATTTTCCACTGCCTTTGTCTCTGCGGTCAGCTCTCCTGTTGCCTTACGCTTGCTGGGTTTGGAGTCAACAGGCTCGCCGTCCTCACCTTCGCTGCGCTCACGCTTGAGTGTGAGCTCGCTGCCGATGAGTTCCTCAGACGCCGCTTTAGGCTGTACCGAGCTGACAGGCAAGCTCTGACTCCAAGAAGATAGCCAGGGCCTCTGGGAGGAGCCCTGCACGCCAATGGCCCCAGCAGGGGGCTGTTGGGTGGCGTCCCAGAGCTGAGGGGCAGCGTGGGCAGAGGGCTGTTGGGGAGCAGCAAGGGTGGGAAGGGCGGCTGCCTTTAGCTGCAGCTGGTCAATGGGCAAGGGAGCTGAGCCAAGGCCTTCTAGGATACTGCTCTGGGATGACTGGATGTTTGAGGGGGATGGCACTCTGCTCCAAAAATTGCCTGAAGTTAGCCCCTCATCTGTCACCTGCACATCATCTCAGCAGCATTTCTACACTCGTTTGTATTTCCTAACAGCATCTTATGCTGGAAGCTCGGCTACAAAGGTGTGCTTTCAATGATGTGTGAGAATGCAGCAGCACAAGCGCGGTGTGTGAATGGTCAGCGTGACATGTGACAACACATGCCAGTATCAACCTAGGCTTGCTGCATACACTCTTGCCCCCTAACAAGGTATGAGCTACTGCAATGCTGGGCTACTGTGCACGATCCTCCATGGGAGATATGCTCAGTAAATTGCAAGTGTTAGAAAGCAGTTGAGGTATGCAACAGCCTCAAGGAGGTAAAATCAACGCCAGCCAACCAAGAAGGCTCCAAGCAGCAACAGCAGCATGCAGATGACGTCCGAGGACTCACGCATTGATGCAACAAATCGGCATTGCATTGCAATGTGTTGCATTGCATTTGCTGTCTTGCTGCAGATGCACAGCCTCAGGAGTAGCAAGCCATCTCACCCGGCTGCCCTGCTGCTGCGTGAGTGTGTCCACAACAGAGTTGGACCCCTCTCCGGTGAAGCCAGGCTTGGCAGACTCTGTGCCCTCCAGGTCTTGGAAGGGGGGGCCCGTGTGGGGTTGAGCCAGCATGCTGGCAGTCAGCACCCTGAGTGCTGCCACCTCCTGCTGACACTGCTGGGCTGCGGTTTCAGCAGCCAAGGCACGTGCCTCTGCACTGCGCTTGCCCTGGCTCAGCCGCTGCACATCCACCCTCAAGGCAGACACCTGTGTCACGTGACATGAAGGACTGCGTGAGCTGTACACTCTCTCTAAAGACCGGCAAAGTTCTTTGGTGATAGACAGGAAGCTGCCCAACACCACAAGTGCTTTTGGAAGATGCAGAACCACAAGGACAAGTATGACAATGAGCAGGTGAGGGGCAACAGTGAGGGCTGCAGATGCACACAAAACATGCAACTGCAAGACCAAGTGTAAGCTGCTATACCACAGACGGCAGCAATGCTTGCTCTTTCAAGAACAGGACGACAGCAACGCTTGCTCATGCATGACATGGACAGCAGATGATGCTTGTTCATGCATAGAAAGGATAGCAGCAATGCTTGTGCATTCATGAACATGTCAGCGGCAACGCTTCCTCATGCATGACATGGACGGCAGCAATGCTTGTTCATGCATGAAAAGGACAGCAGCAATGCTCACCCATTCATGCACAAGACAGCAGCAATGCTTGTTCATGCATGACAAGGACAGCAGCAATGCTTGTTCATGCATGCCAAGGACAGCGGCAATGCTTGCTCGTGTGTGAAATGGACGGCAGTCATGCTCACCCATTCATGCACAAGACAGCAGCAATGCTTGTTCATGCATGACAAGGACAGCAGCAATGCTTGTTCATGCACAGCAAGGACAGCAGCAGCTGCTGGTTGGCGAGGTGGGGGACAGCAGCAGTGCTTCTTCATGCACAACAAGGACAGCAGCAATGCTTGCTGATGCATGACAAGGTCAGCAGCAATGCTGGTTTATGCATGACAAAGACAGCAGCATTGCTTGCTTATGCACAACATGGACAGCAGCAATGCTTGTTCATGCACAAGGACAGCAGCAGCTGCTGGTTGGTGAGGGGGGGGACCTGGGTGAGGTGGCGCTGGACCTGGGCGCGCTGCAGCTCCACCTCCTGCTTCAGAGCCTCTGCTCGGCTGCGCTGCTCCATCTCTTTGGAGCGTGCCTCCTCCAGGGCTCCTTCTGCCACCAGCCTCTCCTCTTTCATCATGCGCACCTGGACCACAACCCAAGTTCCGCTACCTCTTCCTCAACTCGTGTGCACTAGAGATATGCACTGATTGTGAACTAGAGATGTGCACTGATTGCGCACTAGAAATTTCATCAACAACTCTGGAAGCAGACATGATGACGAGGACACCAAGAAGGCAACATGCTGAAGGTTTGATCGTTTCAGCGTCTGTCCTTCTTTGAGGGGTTTATGATGGGATGTTATCAAAATAATCCCAAGCAATGTAAATCACATTCAGCCAGCCAGCCTGCTCATTTTTGCGTCTGCACGACAGAGACAGACACTATGGCTCACACAACTGCACAAGCAGCACAAGCGCAGGCATTGAGTCTTGTCTGCATAGCAGCCGACCTCTTCAACAAGTCGTTTGAGGTCAGAGTCTGGGCCCAGCCTGTTGAGATTGACAGCACTGGACTGGCGCCCCACACCCACCAGTAGGCTGCACTTGCTGCCACTTGCCCGCCTCTGCCTCAACATCTCTCCGCCGTTCTCAATTCCTTCCACGTCCTGATCACTCACCTGTCGCACAGGACAGCAAGGTCTACAATGCAAGGTTTGAGATGCAAGGTTCGAAATGCACAATTTGAGATGCAAGGTTTGAAATGCAAGCTTTGAGATGCAAGATTTGAGCTGCAAAATTCACCATGTGTGTGACTGCTGCAAATGTAGCGTGCACTTGTGGAGACAGTATCGCAGAGAAAGGCCAGTGCAGTGAGTGTTTTAGGCCTTCTGTTCTCAGGCCCAAAAGTGGCGACAGTCTAGCAATCAGCAGCAGCAGCAGGATTGTGATGCAGCATTGTCAGCAGCACATTGTCTTGGCGCGACACAGGCAAGGCAGTCTGTTCACATCACGCTGGAGGCTGATCTGCAGAGCATACCACAAGCGCAGCCTCAGTGTCGCCCTCTTGGCTGTGCAAGCTGAAAGCGGGCTCCTCATCTGCAGACCTGTCGCCCTCATCCCCCTTGCACCCGTGCATGCCACCCCCAGAGTCCCCAGTGGGGCTCCATCTGTTGCCATTTGCACGGCCACATGCGTGGGGGCCGGTTGACAAAGTGCCCCTTGTGTTGCTCACATGGGCGCCGTCCTGCAGGTGTGCATTGGTGGACTAGTTGGTGGAATGAATGTTTAGATAACTGGTTGATGTTTGGATGGATGGATGGATTGATTGCTAGATTGCTTGCTTAATTGATTGTTATGTTGACTCCAAAACTGATGGCCTGAGTAAATGGTTGGATGGACAATGCACAGTTTTTCAACAGTAGAACTGATCTGTACATGTGGCCTGACAAACACTCAATATGTTTGCTTTGTGCTCATCTTCTGATACTGACATGCAAGCAAACACACACCCCAGAACCAAGAAATGTCAGCATATGCAACACGAAAGTATTCAATCCACATTTCAGAGCTTATCGACTAATGTTCATATGCATGCAACAGCAGCAACAACATCAGACTCTGTCATGATGTGTGAGGGAGCGACCTGATGGTCCAGCATGTTGGAGACACTGCCCCGGCGGGCTATGGGGGTGCAGGGCCGGGCCCTGCTAGATCGGGGGCCCGTCCTAGGATATGGTGACTCCATTTCAGATGGCCCAGATGCTATTTCATCATCTACCTATGAATTCACGACGGATGTGAATCTGCTGCTACGACAAGTGTGAATCTGCTGTTCAACCATGCAGCTACAAAACAAAGGCAGCATCACAATGTGTGCACAATGCCATACTGTTCAAGTCATAGCCATATTGCTCAAGTCTCATGGTGGGTCCTATTAGCTGTAGGGTGGGCTGTCAAATGTTTGACTGCGCCATCTGACTTCAGTAAACTCACACAAACACATTGCAGTGCAATTGCATCACCACAGCGCTCTTGTCTATCTTGCCCTGTGCAAACTGGGGACAGGTCTGAGTGAATGCGTCAACAGCATTCATGATGCATGAGCATTTTGCAGAACATACAGCCATGAGGCTGGCATGAGGTCGCAACAGTCATGTGCCCTGCCTGTCTGTCAACAGCTGCATAAAATGTACATGTGGCAGTGTGAAGCCTACTGTGAAGGCGTTGATGGCGTTCTGGAGACTGTCAGCTTCACCAACTGATGTGCCAATGTGGTTCCACAGTCGGCTGCGCGGCCGTGGCATGTGGGCAGACTGCTTGCTGTTCACCGGTGGCTCGCCCGTGGACACCCCTCGGTTGGTTGTCTCAGTGCCGCCTGCACAGTCACCAGCTATCAGTATTCAGTATCACCATGTGACTGACCAACAGCTGCGGCTGCCGTGCCACCGGCAGCGGGACTAGCTGGCTGGTCGGAGCCCACTTGTCAGCAGCACTCAGCAGTGCACAGTCGGCAGCTATCAGTATTGTCACTTGTCAGCAGCACTCAGCAGTGCACAGTCAGCAGCTATCAGCATTGACACTTGTCAGCAGCACTCAGCAGTGCATAGTCAGCAGCTATTACCACTGTCAAATGTCAGTAGCATGCAGAAGTGCAGAGTGGGCAACTGTCAGCACTGGCAGCACAGGGCAGGAATGTGCATTGAGCTTTTGCTAAGCTGAGTGCTGTGTTCACACCTCTGCAGTCCCTGTGCAAGACGCTTGCAGAAGCAGTCTGGCAGCACAGTCTGTGGCTTGCTACCATGATGCAAAACTTTGAGTAGTCAAAGTGACAGCTGATGCCCAGGAAGTGCCTTTGCTGGGGGCTGGCCATGCAGTACAGCACAAAGTGTTCCAGTCACAGCTGAGCCTGTCAGCCACATAAACAGGTGTTTTGAGTGCCACAGGGCATGTACTGTGTGCATAAGCTTTGAATGGCTGGGTTTTCTTGGCAAGCTTTTCCTCTGTTCATGCTTTCCCCTCTTTCCTGTGTATCTCTTACAGAGAAATGCACAGCAAACAAAAGCTGATTGACATTACATGCTGATGAACCAGGAGAGGCCCCCAGACTGGCGCTTACAGAGATGATGCGCTTACCAGTTGCAGCCATGAGCAGCGCATCAAACAGTTCGCTGCCACCACTCTTGGCAGGGGCTTCAAAGGCGGGCCCATCTGAAAGGTCTGCCTTCAGGGGTGGTCGGGGGTGAGTCTCATCGCTGCTGATGTCTGCATCTGGCGCTGCAAAGAATTTGGCAGGTGGTCCTGTGCTGCCTTTTGCTGCGCTGTCAGGCTGTCTCCTGTCCTGTTGGTTGTCCTGAGCAGGTAGAACAACTATGTGAATACTCAGGATAAGCAGGTAGTGCAACTAGGTGCATACTCATGACATGTACCAGGATGAACAGTATCAGCTGTGTGCATGTCTCCAGCCTGCAGTTGTCTGTTATGCAGTTGTCTGCTTTCAGACCATCATGTCAGATGATACAAGCACCGAGCGACGTATATGACAGAACAGTAGCAGTGTGAACACAACACCCATGCATGCACATAGCTTGTCACTTTGCAGCACACTCAGTGCTTGGGTTCAGCTCTGAGTGATAGTATATGTGGTGTCTGGTGTGAACGAAAGCTGAGGCACACCAGAGGCTTTGCTTGCCCTGAACAGCAGCAAAATTGGTCCCCAGCAGATACTATGACAGTACCACTTCCATTCTTGGCATCAATTATTTCCACGTCCACCAGGCAAGGGCACAAGCCAAGATAGTCCAGGTCATATCTGATGACAGTGGAGAGGTACTGGTTGTCTGTGCCGTATCTGTTGCGGTCCAGGTTGGTTGAGTACTGACTGCCAGCTTTGTCTAACAGAGAGTGTCTCTTCAACTCATCTGGCACCCTGTCAGATACAGGTATGGCTTCAGCATCAAGCATGCGTGTTGTATGTGCTGGAAATGGCTCTGAGATGGCAGTCAAGAGGCATAGCAACTAAAACATACCTGTGGGTTCCACTAGACAGCTCAACAACTTTGGTGCGTCTGGTGTTGTTAGATAGCAGCTGCAAGCACAGTGATCTGTGAGTGTAAGCATGCTTCATGCAGCTGCAAATGTCAATGAAACTGATTTTCTGTGTACTGCTGCTTTGGTAGCCCACAAAGAGAATTCTAATGGTGGCATGGCTTTTACCTCCAATATGTTGCGGTCTAGGTCTGCTCGCACGTTCTCTGCTGCATACAAAGTCGACAGGACCTGCAGTTCAAGCAAGGCTTCACTGTTGCATTCAGGTACTTCATTGAGGCCGCTGTACTCCAAATCGATCCAAGCTGCAAGTGTATCTGAATCAAAGCCTGCACCTGAAGAAATGCTGAAGTCACAGAAGCACAGGCTTCAGTCTCTTCTGGCAGATCATAGTCAGATGCAGCCTGGATTTGAGTGTAATGCCTCCACCTAAAGTGAGCCTTGTACCTGTGATAAGACACTGCAGTGATGAGCGCTGCATGGCAGCTTTTGTTAGGCTTGTTGTGAACAAGACTTTCGAAGGCAGTGATGCTCATTCTTCAGGCCGGCAATGAGTATAAAAATACGCAAATAGCTCAGAAGAAGACTCACAGCAGTTGATTGTTTGTGGGGCGGGTCCGAGATGGTTTTGCACTGGTCATCGCTCGTCTGCGACCTTGACTTTATCAAGGCCGTGCTGTCTGCCGTGACGGCCGCTCAATCAGCACTCGATGCTGAAAGAAGTATGTGAATGAGCGGTAGTCAGCAAGCGGCCAGAACGCTTGTTTGAAGTTGACATTTTTGATAACGGGGCTATCAGGATGCAGTCGCCAGGGCCTGCAGTTGCGAGATCAGAGGGCTTGAGCGAACTTTCACAGAGCAATACCTATGGCACACTTAGCAGCTGCTACATTCGAACCGAATGTACCCATTACGGCGTGTGAGGAAGGCAGATCGCAATCGCAAGGCTTACCGAGCGTACGATGCTTAGCTTAGCTTCCGAGATGGGAATAAAGCGGTTCCGGAACTCTTTCCGTGATTCGGCATGCACACCAGCCAAATGGCCATACAATTGAACTACCAGCCTCTTGTGATGAGCCAACGGGACCTGCCGCCCGACACCTGTGCGATATACGGAAAGTCACGAGAGCCAGCTTAAACAAACGAACGGGAGCTTGCTGCAGCTTATCCCTTGCCTTCAGCCCTTTGCGCTCAGAGACAAGCTTTTCCCACGGTAAAGACGTCAGCAATGCAACGAGAACTCAAAGGGGAGTTCGGACATAGCTCTGCCGCTTATTTATGTTGACAAAACATCGTTCCGGCGCTTGTGTGTGTGTGTCTCGCCGAGCTGGCGAAATCAGTCACCGAGACCTCTCTCACACACACACACACACACACACACACACACACACACACACACACACACACACACACACACACGCGCGGAATTTTCCCCATGAATGGCCGAATTGACAGCAACAGCAACCATTTATGCTGGATCTGCAGTCAACCTCAGCAACACTAATGCTGCGCAAGCCTGCTGCTGAAGTCATGAAGATTCATCACAAGTATGCTAAGTTGCCTGAACAACACAGGCAAGCTCTTGATAGAGGTCGAGAACAACTGTTGCAAGCAGCCACCATTGCTGCAATATGGAAGGGGCGGCATGGGGCTGTGTGAAAAACCTATTGCAGGAGGCTAAAAGCGACAGTAGACTGACCTTGCGTAGCACAGGAAAGGAGAGCAGAAAGTGAACACAGAGTTGTCTAACGAAGCCTGCCAGAGGCAATTGAAGCCCTCACTAAGTGGGGCTTGCCAGAACATGAGGCTGTGAGGCAGGTTGGTGAGCTGTTGCTGACGTTTGATGAGACAAGGATCTGCCCCGATTTTTGATGCCTTTCTGTACAAACATCAGATGAATCACCAAGAAGGGTGTGGGACATCAGATGAATCACCAAGAAGGGTGTGGGACATCAGATGAATCACCAAGAAGGATGTGGACCCCAAAAAGTTGGCAAAACAACAGCTGAATGCAGCGGATCCAGATTTCACCGTCAAGGCCTTTCATGAAGCTTTTGAGCGCCTTTTACAAGTTGCAACAGTAATTCAAAGTTGATTGGTCTTAGACAAGCTGAAACACATCTTGTGCTGCAACAGCACTGCCTTGGCAGTCTGTCTGCGTTCACTCAATGGGCCTCAAAGCCGCATATGCATGCCGAGCAAAGCATTTGCAGTGCCGACTGTCATGCGACTCCCAAACACCAAACACACATGTCTGAGCTGTGAGCTAGAACTCACAACCAGTTGTAGCTCAACGTGCAAAGTGTTTTCACTCTTGGACATCTGTGTCAATTGCCACTGCTTCTAGATCATTGAGCCCAACTGCTGCCCCTCCTAGCGTATGCCGTAGCCTTTCAAGCGCTGCACTGATATCAACTTTCATGACTCCTGTCTGGAATGGAGCTGGACCTTGCTTCTTTGCATTCTGCACACGCAAGCATGATTTATGACAAATGCTGCGGTCAAAGTACTGACAGCAAGCAGTGCTGTCCTAGCCTTCTTCAGCAACATGAAAGTTGATGCTGCTTTGGTGCCACAATACAAGCTATAGACAATGCCAAGACGCGGCCAAGTGGGATATGCAAGCAACATACAAGCAATGCTCACCTGCTTTTGGCAGCATGCATCAAATCTGTCAGGGGTAGTTACGATCATATGAAGGGGCCTCACACCATCATTCAAAGGAGGCTTCACATGGTTGTTGAGGTTACAAGCTGGCAGCCTTGCTGCCTTCAAGGCGGTGAAATCTGCCACCTTTTGAGAGTGGTTTTTGGCAACAGTGATCTGCAACCATACAAACACAAACAGTCATTTGCACACTGCCCGACAACCACTTATGCATGGCAACAGAAACAGTTTGTATTGCAGTGTACATGCTTGAATCAATGGGGTCAGCTCACCTGAAAGCACAATGTTCCACAGGTCAAGGCGTCAAATGTCGGGTGATCGCTGTACATTGGCTGAGCGTAGGTTGCCATAGAGTCAACCTCTTGAAACAAGTGTGCCAGCTCTGTGAGACTTGTGAAATCCCAGACCCTAGATGCAGGAGGCAGTCGCAGGGTGTAGCAGGTACTTGAGCCTGCATGTGATTGCCACATGTGTACAACAACTCCATACAAAAGACTTCAACTCTTAATGCAACAAACACCTGATGGTGACGCATGGTTAAGTGATGGTGACATCAATACTGGTAGCGATGACAGTACGATGCCAACAGAGGAACGCAACTTGAGTTGGTCTGGTGCAAAAGCCTCATTGACATGATGCCAGACTGAACATGCTAGAACACAACAACAGGTGAGCATGTCCGCATGTCAGAATGGGCCGAAGGACATGTAGTATGCAAACAAGCCAAACCATGCACTTACCCAGCAACCTGAAAGGAAACTCCCCACCACTGGACAAGACTTGGTGCATTAAACTTTTGAACCAATACTCTCTGGCAACCTGCGAATGCGTTTGATCAGAGGCACTGTGGAGCCAAGCAAGCTGTTGCCGCCGAGCTGCTTCTCCCAGCTTGTGATACACAAGCTGCGCTACAAACTGGCTTGCATACACAACTTGCGGGAGGCCATATTGAAGCACACCATGGCAACTCATGTGAAAAATTCTGTCGCTACTGTCATGATACCCGGTTGCATGGATCTGATTTGGGACCTCTTGCAAAGCCTGCAGGATCATCAACAACTTTACCAACAATTGTTAGGTATGTTCATGCAAGCTCAACTCGTTGCAGACACTTGTGGCAGAGCCATGAAACCAGACTGCTATGTGTTTATCATTCAAGTAGACCGTACACAAGCTGCAGTGATCCACACGGACTATGGTTGGTCAAAAAGACCAGCAGCCAACACTAAGCTTGCCGGTAAGGAGAGCCTTCTTACTTCTCTCGTGAGACTGTCAAGCAAAAGGTCCTTGACAGGAAAGCCAGATTGGCTTTGGTGAGCTGCAAGTTGCAGCACAGTACGAGGAACGCCTCCAGCAATTTCGTATGCCTCTGTCACTGCTTGTGAGCTGAGAGCCTCCTCAAAAGCGGTCACGAATGATCGACAGTCTTGCAACTCATCCAAGGTCCACAAGGGAAGGAACATAAGGTGAGCTGAGGGGGAACTCATTGCCCAGCGGTGTGCCTGGCGTTGGGGGCTCAGAAAAGCATAGCACCAGCATGCAGGACAGGGAATAAGTGGGGGGCCACCATCCACAAGGTAAATAGTATCAGCATCATTTGTGATGAGCTTGGCCTCTTCCCAACAATAGCTGCAAAATCCCTGGCTGCTGTCGGGTGGGAAATGATACCAGATAGTGGAGCTTGCCTCATTGATAGGGTGGAACTCACACACAACCCTGGTGCCTTGAGCAATGAAGTGGCTGGCCAAGTACAGCGCACAGAATGATTTGCCAATACCAGGTGTACCACTGACCAGCACAGTTTTGACCCCGGACAGATCTGCATCTTGGACAAGCTGCGCTAGTATGCTCCTCAACTTAGGGTAGCTAGGCCTCACATACAGCTGCCCTCCGTACCGAGGCATGCCCATCAAGCTGACTCCCATTGGCAAACTCAAACCTGATGCTGACTCTAGCTGCTGCTTCCCGGCCTCAGATTGCAGGTATGCAGCATACTTGCTAGCCTCTTCATCTGGAGAAGCTGCTTGCAGGTTTTTTGGCAACCTGGCCCACCCTGTAAGATATGAACACAGCACATGCAGCGGGTAGCTATGTATGTGCAGAAGCATGTGACAATGCCTTTTAGATATGCTGTAAGATTGACAGCAAACCCCTCGAGCCACACACAAGGCTGGCAGGTTGCATTGGCTAACTTCAAATGCCGTGAACATTTCACACTGAGTGTGCTTAAAATTCCACAGCAACACCTTAAACAGGCTAAGAGACCGCATTGGTCTCTTAGCCTGTTTAAGGTTTGAGCGAGAACGCATTGGTCTTGCTCAAATGCTGTCTCAAAATGCAGACAACAGGGTGTGCCTCATGCCACAGACCAGGCTGAGAAGCTGTGTTGATCTGCTCTATTGCAGTAAGACGCTGCCTTCTGAATGTGCTGTGAGATCAACAGTAATCCCTCAACCAAAGAGGAGGCCGAGAGACTGCAGTGTCTCTTCCTGTAAGCAAGGTGAAGATGCAGGCTGGGTATGCAGAGAAGTCAACAGCACATTCCTCAACACACAAAAGAGGCTGTGAGGCTGCCTTCTTCAAGCCCATAAGTCACAAGAGTAACAAGAGCAAACAGCAATCACCAGCATGACGTTGCAATGTAAGAACATAAGACAAGCCCGGCTTCAGTTGCTGATCACGGCCTACTCGTCTTGAGCTACCTTCTTCTTGCAGGACGCCAGTCCAGCTTGTGTCTTGCACCAGTAGTGCTTGCTTTGCTTTTGCAACACTCAGAGGACTACAATACTGCACAACAGCCAGGTCCTCTTGGCCTTGCCGTATCGTGATTGTGCTTACGCCCATGCTCTGCACAGCAGCCGTTTTAGATTGTAAACGTGTTGTGCACTGAGCACGCACGCCAGGAGACAATTTCGATAGTTACGCTCCTCAGCGCAATCTTTATCCAGTAGAGCAATACAAGCAGACCTGCCGATCAAACTAGCGCATAAAATTCAAGCTGGTCGTCCTTCAAGCCTCAGATCGCTGCACCCCATAGAAATCCTTGTGAAAACAGGAGGCGAGCGTCATGTGACTTCCAAACTTGCGGTGATCCAGGTACGCCTGTTGAGGCTAATCACGTATCAGGCGTCCGGCCATGCGGGTGAGTGGGTAGCAACTGCTTTGATTGCCAAAAAAAAATTGCACTGAACTGTTGAGTCAAAGTTGGCTGGAATCTGGTCAAAGTGGCTGTGCTGTACAATTGGGGCAAGGCCACAGCTGCTGGGTTGAGTTTAGCACAACCTCTAAACAGTTCAGATATGCGATTGATTTTAGATATACTCTAGAGATTTTAGATGTGCAACTCCAAAACATGTACATGTGCTACATGAACAAGAGCTGCGCAGTATGAACAATCTTCTGTCATCACAAATCCATATCCAGGAAAAAAAGCATTGAGATGAGCTAATGTGACATCCTGAACAGAAATCCAAAGTTGGCAGAAAGGCCTATACTTACGTGAGCGACGCCACCTTTACATTGATGGCCACAACAGATTCATTTGAATGCACAGTGTGACAAGTTGGTTATTGTGTTACCAGTGTCTATCAACTTTGCAGCACTTTTACAGCATCTGCAGAACACCCTTCACTACAGAGGACACAAGAGTCTGTCAACTTTTTCTGGGACGCAAGCTGACTCGAAGACCGCTACGGCGTCCATTTTCAACCTCATTTGTTGGTGCAACATTGCCTTCATCAGTCTGTCTAGCAGAACCCAATGATGGTCTCAAAGTCACTCTGATACCAGTTGAGCCTTGAGTAGCTCCGTCAACCTTGTCAACATCAACACTGGCAGGAGCAACCCTTACATGCGCCCTGGATGAGCGTCTCACAGTATGATTGATCCCTTCAGCTGGCCCCGCTGCAGCTGCTGCTGCAGATTCCGGTGACACATCACGCACATGCACCTGGTGCCTTCCAAGCAATCTGTGCTGAGCTTCAACCCCTGTCTCTGAAGGGCTGTCCTCTGCTTGTTGCCCTCTGAGTGACCTGTTTTGTGCTCTAGTCTCTCTAGTAGAAACAGGGCTCAAGCTAGCAGCTGGCTGACTGGGCCCAGCAGCTTCAGCAGCAGCTTCTTCCGACTTTGCAGGCTGACTAGATGGCTGGGCATGAGTGCGGCTGCTGCGCCGCAACCTGCTTTCTGATTGCTCTTTGTCATACGCTTCCTGCCACTCACTTGCCAGACGCGCATCACCTTCAGTGTTGACCTGGAAGCTGCTGCTGGGCTCTTGTGACTTGACCCTTCTGCTGCGCATGCTCCTGGCGTGACTCTGGTGACGTTGCTCAGGCAACATGGCATTGGCAGCATGATTGCCAAAGTGTCCACTCTCATCACTATCATGACGGTCTTCAGCAGCTGTTCGCCTAGCCTCCATCATTTCCTTTGCTTGACGCCTGGTCAGCCGTACAGCAGGCTGTTGTCCGTTGTGGGTCTCAGCATGGTTGCCAAAGTGTCTATTCTCATCACTGTTATAACGGTCTTCAGCAGCTGTTCGCCTAGCTTCCATTATTTCTTTTGCTTGCCTTCTGGTCAGCCGTACAGCAGCCTGGTGTCCATTGTGGGTCTCAGCATTGTCTTGACCAGCTTGGTGACCATTCCAGGAGCTTGGGCCAGCACCATCTGTTGCCGCGGCGTCTGCCCGTGTGTGTCTGCGCAGTTGGCGTTGGGATGATGGGTTTGAGTGGGGCAGCGGCAGGTGCCCCTCTCTGAGGACAGCAGTGCCATCTGAGGGAATGGGTGAGCCAAACCAGCGGCGGCTGCGGTTGGAACGCCGTGATCTTCTCACCTGGAAGCCACAGCAAACATCTCAAATGATACCTGCAGTCTTTGGGTATAGATGGGGTTGTTTGGATCAGCCTGTTCTTGTTCAGGTGTTCAGCACCTTGACACAATTGTGGCACCCTGTCTCCCTGTTGCTGCGAACCTGAGTGCATGGCTGCAGCTAGCATCAACTATAGCACCACTGACATGAGCATAAGCTGCAAGGCAAGCACCAGTCACAGGGCATTGCGCAACCGTACGCCCCTGGGCTGACATCATTACTGCCATGATGTGCTTGATGATGCAATGCATTTGGTAGAGCTGCATACACCATGGCAAGGCAGGGAACTCACATCTGTCCCCCACGGGCGCTCCAAGGGGCTGTTCATGATGTCTATCTCATCCTCCTCTTCATCGTCTTCTACATCCTCTTCTTTCCCCTTCTGGCCATGATGATCAGCAGGCTGCTCGGATGAATGAGCCCCTTGAGCTGCTGCTTGATCCAGGTCACTAATTTCAGCATCATCAGAGGTTAGTCCATCCTCATAGCTGCCGCCTTCAGCAGCTGCATGCAGCCTCCCTGCTAGATCTGCACCAGTGCCATTCCAGGTGAGCACATACCTCACATATGGTAGTATTAACCTAAACCCTAAACCCATAATCAAAGTGAGCACACTTCTTTACAAGCCAGATGTATACAATACGACACCTCAGAGCTGTGCAGTGCTACAGCCCAATAATGAAAGTGCAAGATCACTGAGCACTGGCTTGCTGAACTTGACACTGAACCTGCATGTGGGGGTTGAGCCCCACCGCAATGTTGCAGCAGCAATCAGATTGTGACAGCATACTGGTGATGTCAGAGTGAACCTGCAATGCAGACCTGAAGTGACAAGATCAGAGCACTCTGATGAGCATGGCACAGGTTCATCTTCCAGCCAGCTTTTGACTGACAACAGTCAAAAGCTGACAACACATCTGAAGTATTGAAGCAAACAATGGATTTGCTTGCCCAGTCATGAACCAAGCAAGGGCTGTCATGTTGACTTTTCTCAGTGAATGGGTGCATGGACGCAGCATGACAGGAGGTTGACCTGCTGCCATTTCAGCCACTTGACTGTCCTCCCCATTGAAGGCCTGGGCATTGCCTTGTATGGTGGCCACATCTCCCATCACGCCCTGCACCTGCCTGTAGTACCCCTGCTCCAGCCGGTCTTTGACCAAGGATAAGGACATGGGCAGGGCTACCATGGTGTTGTAGTACATCAACGCCCCTGCATAGCAATTCCATTCTTGCAAGTATGCCCTTGAATGAGATTGTCACTCATTTGTGGCGACCAAGTGAGCATGTTATGCATGCACTGCCTGTTCTGCTGTGAGGTGAGAGCCTCATCATTGCCATGTAACAGTCCAAACCCAATGCCAGGAGCTTGTCTATACAAGGAGAAGACAGGAGGACTTCTAATGGCAGATGCCTTAGATCACATGAACTTAGGAAGCACCCAAATAGGAAAGCAGGCAGGCTCCACTTGGTGGGTTTATGAGAAAGGAGGAGGAGGTTTTGAGGCATGGCAGAGAGCATGGCATTACCAAATACTGCTGAGGAAAGCAGAGTCCCACCTGTGTCAGAAGCTGGGTAGGCAGCATCCGGGTCTAGCAGGTCCACAAACAACTCAAAGTGCTCAGAAGCAGAGAGAGCCTGCACAGCATGCTTGAGGCGGTCTGCCACAGGGCTGTCCAGGGCTGGCCCTTCCTGAACGGCCTGCTGTGCATCCAGCCCCTCATCAAATAGCTCCCAAGGGCTTTGGTGAGTCGGCTGGGTGCTGTCATCCTCATCACTGTTATCTTGTGCACGGCCAGTCTGCAGGCAGTGACACGCATAATTCCAGCAAGTTAACTTACATGGCAGACAAAGCAGCAAAATTCTGGTGCCCAGGGCATCTGCGATCTTTTCAGCACACCTAACGCAAAGGCTTGAAATGGAAACCATGCTGCTCAGGGTACGTCGCACAAAGCTTGAAAGCATGGGTAGCACAACAGGCGGCACATTGGAAGTAAGGCTGACTTGTTGCGACAAAAGCAAAACACGCCAACAGGCTTTCAATGTGTATGCAAGCAAAATCAGTTCAAGGCTCATGCGTCATGCTGGCACCCTGCACCTGCCTAGCTTGCGCTGGCTTAGGATCTATGTATGAAAGTGTAACAAAGGTACATGCTACATCAACAAAAAGGTGGGCGCAGACCTGGGGCCGGGGCTGCCACCCCACCAAGAAGCGCTCCCAGAGCCCCCCACAACCATAGGGGTCAGCCTGCACCACCTCTTCGCCGTCACCTGCTTGGTCATGGCTCAGGACGCCGGTCACATCCCCGTGCCATGCCTCACATGTTGCTGCTGCCTCACTGTCCTCATCAGGGTAGAACACCTGCAGCACAACATGCAATTCCTGTAACTGACTCAGCAAATGCGCTGCGCATCATCAAGCAAGCAGTTGATTCACCTTTGCTGTCTTGTGGATTTGCCACGGGAGTCAATAGACAATGCATGATGAGAAAGCATTGTATGCATGTGAGCAGTAAAATGCGTGGCAGGTACACCTGGCTCCGGCAATCGTGCATTTCTGCAGTGCAAATAGGTGAGCATAGTATGAGCAGTCTGGAGCAACAAACGTGACAGCATTTGCGCCAAAACAGCTCACACAGCTAGTGACTCTGCACTGCAGCACTGTGTGGCAGAGTGAATACTGATAGCACCCATTGCAATCCAGAGTGCTTTGCTGTGGGGTACTGGGATGCTCTTGCAGACATTCGCCAACGCTACTAATACCAAGACCCAATGCAAATCATAATTATCAGCAGCAGATTCAGTGCCAGAGCAAGCACACACCTGACAGCAGTCTCCCACTTTCCATTTGCTGTGTACAGACGCCAGGAAGCGGTGCTTGGGGACAACAAACTCGGCATGGCCGCAGTTGGGTGGGGGCAGCTCTATGTCAAAGGTGCGCCCCTGAAGAGGGGAACCCGGGTCGCTGAGCTGCAGCCTGAGCTTGGCGCATGTGTTGCTGGTGCCGTCATCACTGATGATGTAGTCCAGGGCAACGACATGGGCCGGCTCAACCTCTCTCATGCGTTGACCCCTTGTCTCTGCCTGCCAAACACATCCCAGGTGAAATCAACATCCATGCAAGGCTAAAAGGCTAAGACCAGAAGCAGTAGAACAGACCAGCATAAGATCAGAGCTAGATACGCAAAGCAACATGCTTGATTTGTCTATGGATAAGTTTGCCTCAGGCCTCTTGCTGTAATGCTTGTTCACCCCAGCGATGCTAGTGTGGGATGATGGGGGTCAGATGGGAACATTCCCCAAGGCCATTGGGTAAGGTGATACCGCCCCAGAATTGTGGTGGACAAAAAAACATCATTAACACATTTGCAGCTCAAAGCATGTTGTCAGGGGAGGATAGACAGACAGACAGACAGACAGACAGACAGACAGACAGACAGACAGACAGACAGACAGGTCTGTTTGAAGTACTGACCAGGGTGCTGACGATGGAGTCCCAGGGACCTTGCAGCTTGTTGTTGTTGTGGGACAGGAACTTGCGGTGGCCCACTTGCAGGTACACCACCTCATCCCCCAGCTGTGGCACATACACACCCGGCGTTCGCCAGCTCACCTGCATACCCAATGCCAACACTCACTTGCAGCCTTCTGATGCCGTGCTTTGCTTGTAGAGCTTGCATGCGTAGGTGACACATGCTGCAGGGTCAGCAGCTTCAGGGAAGGCAGCCATCTTGCTGCATGACGAAGACATGCTGCATATTCACACAGGCGACTGACTGACTGTTGGGGCAGGTGGTACTGCCAGGGCGCTGCATAGCTTGACAATAAGCATAAGACACATTAGTGAAGCTGTTGCAACAAGGCCTTTCCTAGGGCCAAGCACATGTGCCAGATACAATGCTCAGACCCCAAGACAGACAAGGCATGTGACGAGGGAAGTGAATAACGCAGCTAGTAGTTACCTGGAGCCAGGCATATTTGTCCAGCTGACGACCTCCTTGAGCCACAGCCCCAGCTTGGGCCCGCCCTGTCTGCCGCCGCACCTTCTTCTTCTTCTGCTTGTTGGCCTTGGCGTCAGAGCGGCGGTTTGAAGTGCGGTGGGACCTAAGCAGGCGCTGCCCATCCTGCGCTTCATATTCCTGCTGTCACACCACAAGGCGTCAGGGCAATGCACTACTCAGGAATGTTATGTGAGCGTCCATGCTGACTTCAGTGTTTGCATGCAACAGGTTCAGAAGATGTGTGTGCTTGAATGTATGCATGCACCCAGGTTGGCAGAGAGGATAGAGACATTGTCTCAAAGTGACAGTCAGTTGCTTGCTGGTTGAGCGCATAAGGCAATGCAAGGGTGCTCAGAGGATCATGCTTGCTTGACACTCTGGAATCAGCAAGCATGATCCACTGCTCAAGCTGCAGTCTTCAGACCATTATGCTGGCAAGTCAGCTGTGCATGCTTGCTGAGCGTGACGGTCTAAGCAAGTGCATATTGAGCTTGCTGTGCACAGCAGACAGCAACAGGCTCAGCACATGCTGACTGCAAAGCAGCACCTCTTCAAATTCCTCCTCTTCATCCGAACCACCCTCTGCATACTGGCTACGCTGCAGCCTCTGCCTTTTCCGGGCCCTCTGACCCCTGCGGTCCGGGGAGGGGCGGGGGCGCTTGTCAGCCCGCCGACCCCGCCGCTGGGCACGGGTACGGGCACCCCCTGCCCCCTCAGAGTACATGGAGTCATCACTGTCAGAGCCTGCTGCATTGCCGTCTGAGCTGCTTATGTCCACATCACCATCCTGCCACTGTTCCCATTCTTCTGCCTCTTCCATGTTGTCCTGCAGCAGAAGGTGTTTGTGTAGGCCACTCCTTAAGCAAGTTGTCATCAGGATTGATCCCGCTTAGTTGAGCTTAGAATTGAAGGCATATCCTTGGATTGCAGACACGTACAGGTCAGCAGTGCTTCACACTTGCTTGTGGGATTGCATAGCTGGAAAAGCCTAGCAAAAACCACAGGCAAGCAAGCTGGTTTAGATAGGGATCAGGAATGAAAGTGCATGAAGCTGAAGCTACTATTGATAGGGCTATAAAACAAATGACAGAAGTGCCTCTGCAGCACGGTACACCTACCTGCATCCTTATTGCAGATGCAGACAGCAAATACGATGTGCAGATCTGCAGACGTTTGTACCTCTACATCATCATCAGTGCGCAGAGGGGCGCTTCTTCGAGTCCCCACCCCCGCCCTGCTGCCGCCTGCACCCTCTGCTTGGTCATCACCTTCTACGTCACCTGCCTGTACCTGCTCTCCTTCTTCTTCATTGTCCACAGCTGTGAGGTCCACCTGGCCTGCTACCACAGCAGCTGCAAGGGCCGCCTCAGCTGCAATGGCCCTTTGCATGGCTCTCTGAATTGCCCTGTCGATGTCCTCGTCATTGCCCTCTGCTTCCTACACCACAGTATGCAGAGCAAACATGGAATCTAGCACAAGCTCGGTTGCATGCAAGGTTACACATGCACACGGTGCAGACTGTAGCCAAGACCAAATGAGCTGCACATCTTCCTTGATGCCACAGACACCCAGAAATGCCTCGCCCAAAAGCAGACTGAACATGTGTTCTGATCTGCTGCATACTATGTAAAGCACGCAGGATGTTGTGCATCATGCACCGCTTACTGACTTTCTTGCATCGTTGCAGCAGATCAACAGGTACATTGATTTGGGAGACAGACTAACTGGCACATGATGCCAAGCAGCCAGCAGCCGAATCACAGAATGGTTCATGTTTTGGATGCAAACAGCTGAAGGCAGTGACAATGACTGATAGAGGCAGCTTGGTGGCAAGAAGCAAGAGAAAGAGACCTGTGCCATCCAGCCAGCAGCTGTGACGGTGGGGGGGTACTCCCTGAGGGCTTGAGGCAGACCCATGGTGTCCCATTCACCCTCCCCTTGAGCCACCCTCAAGGGCAGCTGCAGCACTTGATCTGAGCGATAGGCTGACTGATATGGCTCTGCGTACCGCCCTGCCACATAATCTACCAAGTAGTCCCTGCATTTGCCATACAATGCTTCTGTTAGCGCACCAAGCTCTCATGAACTGTTACAACCGTATTGCAACAATCTTGTGTTACAACCGTATTGCAACAATTTTGAAGGTGCCACAGTGCCCACAATTGCAAGCCAAATGCAATTGTGGGCATGGCATCATGGTCAGGTGGTGTGCCTTGGCCAGACAGCCTTTTTGTACCACTGAACAGGTCTGGCCAACACATGGCATTTGGTGCATCTGAAAGGCTTCTAATGGGGTGAAGATCGAAGTGCACCGAGCAGCCATCAGCTGACCACAGCGTTTAGAGCAACAGATCAAGGATTGGGAGCATTGATCTGCGTGTACTGGATGCAGTCCAGCACAGCCTCTGACACAGACAGACAAGTCACACAAGCATAAGCTGCATGACAGGGGTACCTGGTGGGCCTGAGGTGGGGTGGCTGCTGGGTATTGTCATCAATGACAGCATTGTTGACATCCCTTGTCAGGCGGTCATAGTCTGATTCCAGAAACTGATCGTATCTGGCATGCTTGACCATGGTAGGGGCTCCCACACTGTACATGTGCCACTGCCCTGCCACATCACTCACCACAAGGCTGCTGCCATCTGGAGACCAGTGACCGTCTACCAACTGGATGTGGTCTGTCCAGCTGCCGTGCATGTCTGGCCTGGTGTCCTTTGTTGATAAGCTGCAAGGCACAGACTGCGAGGTCAACAGGAAGCAGCAAAGATACTGAGGAGATGACTCTGGCTTGCCTGTTAATCATGGCAAATTGCAAAAGTGTTACAGGCGCAGGGTGTAACGCATGTTGCACATGGGTACATATAGCAAGTGAAAAGAGCATGAAGTCTGGGCTGATGAATAGAGCCACTCAAACCAGTACATGCACATTGAGCTGAAGGCAGGCTAAGTACGAGGTACCAGTCTGCATTGATTGACTGATTGGTTGACTGATTGGTTGATTGGTTGATTGGTTGATTGATTGCTTGCTTGCTTGCTTGCTTGATTGATTGATTGATTGATTGATTGACAGATTGATTGTTTGCTTGATTCACTGACTGATCAACTCATTGACTGATTGACTTGAGCCTGCGCCAGCCTTTGCTCTCACATCAGCCTGGCAGGTGTCAGGTATGCCTCATCCAGATTCCAAAGCACAACTCTGCATGATGCCATACAGTAGCGTATCTGATGGCATGCACATGATGGGCTTACAAGAGGGGTGCAGCCAGGCGTGTTCATTGTACCTGGCAAGAGCTTGACCAGTGTAGAGGTTCCACAGCCTGGTGGTGCCATCATAGGAGGCAGACATGGCCAGGCGGTGGTCCAGAGGGTGGCACTCCAGAATGTGCACCTGAGCCTCATGCCCCACCAGGCGCTGCACCTCCAGCCCCGTGTGGCTGTCCCATACCCTGATGGTGTGATCACTCACTGATGATATGACCTGGAGGGCAATGACAAGACGAGCGCAGGGAGTCACAGACCAGAGCTTGGCTGCCAGATCAGCAGATGAGTCACCAGTGAACAGATGCGTGCCAGAGCCATGCAGGTTGTGGTAACGCAACAAACAGCAAATGTATGGCACCTTTCTGCTCAAACGCAGCAGTGCCTGTACATGCTTTCTTTAAGGAAAGTATGGCATACAACCATGCAACTGCATGACGTAAGCAGTGACACACGGTAAAGCTTGTATTGCAGTTTGGGTGACAAGTCAGACCAGCATGTCATCATGGCTCCAGGCCAGCTGGTTGACAGAGGGCACAGGAGGCGCTCTGCGCTTCTGCTTAGCCTTGCGCACAACAGCATCATCCAGCTCGCACTTGAGCGCGTGTTTGTTCTCCCAGTTGTTCAGCAGCTTGTTGCGGCGCCGCATGCGCTGCCAGATCTGCATTGCACACAGTGTTTATGATTGCCAGAAAACTCCTGGAGCTTTGCAGGTATTGAGCTGTATGGTGTATGCTGTCAGCTTGGAGTGACATGCATGTAGCAGATATGCTGCAAAGGGGTTGACAGCCTGCAGACATGTTGTAAGGCTATAAAGCACAGAGTGGCAACACAATTTCCACTAGCTGCAGGGTAGCAAGGCCATGAAGCACAGAGTGGCAACACAATTTTCACTGGCTATAGGGTTGAAAGGCTATGAAGCACAGAGTGGCAACACAATTCCCACTGGCTGTAGGGTTGAAAGGCTATAAAGCACAGAGCGACAACAGCCGCAGTGGCAATGGGCGCAGAGAAATGTGAAATGGAGGGCGGGAGGAGGGCCAAGGGGGGCTCACCCGCATGGTGCCATCCTTAGAGCCTGTGGCAATGGAATGTCCATCATGACTGAACTGCAGCAGCAGAACATCATTCACATGGCCCCCAAGCCTGCAGGTCTCCTGAGGCTCAGGCCAGTCCCCAGCTTCCAGGTCAACTGCTGCAGCAGGTGCCAGGTTCCTGGCAGCATCCTCCTCCGACACCACATTGTAGAAGCCCTGCTTGGCTGCCGCCTTGCCCTTGTCTGCTGCTGATGCAATGTCCCAGAACCAGGCATAGATGTGGCAGTCGTTAGAGCCAGCCACAATGTGGCTGCCGTCTGGACTGAAGCCACAGACAAGAAGCCCAGTCTGGTCTGCTGACTGCTCCTGCACTCACAGCTGGAAGATTGTCAGCAGCAGGCGTTGGCTGTTGCCTGACGTACTGTTGCCGAGCATATATGTATCAGCAGTGCCAAGCACAGCGAATGTGCATGGTCTTGTGTGGTGGGTGCTTGCAGCACGCTCTGAGGTGTGAGTCGCAGAGAGTACAACAAAGCTGCATGGTCACCAGCAGCAAAGCATTTGAGCATGTGGCATTCAAAGCGGCAGGCAGACCTGGTCATTGGTTGCAGCAGCAGCACCACCAGATGATCCAGCAACTTCAATGGGATCATGGGACCTGAGACTGTGTTCCATTGCACCAGCAGTAGCGGCTTCAAGAGCAGCAACTCTGGCATTGACTGATGCTTCCAGGCTTCTGGTGTTGGGCTTGGTGCCTTGGCCAGCGTTGAAGGGCCCAAAAGTGCCTCCGAAGCGCGTGATGCCCTTCATGGGGCCGAACAATGGGCAGGCGCGCATGACTTTAGCGGGCCAGGCTGAGTTGGTGGCGTCCCAGATGCGGCAGGTGCCGTCAAAGGAAGAGGACAGCAGCGCATTGGGAATGGTCCTATTGAAGTCTACATAAGTGACTGGGCCTTGATGGCCCACCAGCACAGAGACTGGGTGACCCAGCTTGTCACCCTGCAGCCATCAACAAGGTGTATGTGAATGGACACATTAGTGCTGGGTGCTGCAGCCACTGGACACGCGTTGTATGCCAGGCATGGCGGCAAGAGCACTGGTGTGAAAGAGGTAGCATTCAAGGTGCAGCAGGGTGTGTGCAGAAGTACAGACCCTGTGTGACTTATCAGATCTGTGTTTGCCACAAACATTGTGTTTGCTGGCATGCAAGCATTGTATCCACTGTTGGCCATGACAAAGTCAGGGTAGATTGCCGCAAAGCAGTGGCTTCTCTGGCAGTAGTCATCATTCCATAAGACACGCTTGCTTGCTTTTGAACTGTACATAGACATAAATTCATAAGCAGAGTACATGCCTCAAGACTCCAGCATCGGATGGTGGTATCATTTGAGGAGCTGGCGACCATGGTGCTGTTCAGATTGATAGCCAGGTCTGTCACCTCACCATCATGACCTCGGCAAGACCTCAGCAACAAGGCAGTCTGCACGCTCCAGATCTGCATTGCAACCATTGCTTGAGCTGTGTGTGTGTGTGTGTCTATGCCTGCCTACTGACTTGCCCAGCGCAGCTGAGCTCTTGCATGAGCATGTATACGCTGGGAAGCAGGCTGCAAAGGTGTGGTGTATCCTGCTGGCGTGTGCTGTTTCTTGCTGGCATATGTTGCACGTTCATGAAGGCTCTAGGCAGCATGTGAGATAGGCAAGAAAGCATGATGCAGTGACTAAGCATGTCATGACTAAAGGCATGTGGACCAAGTTCAGATTCCCAAACTAGCAACCAGTTAGAGCAGGAGAGTTGACATGGTCAACAGACCTTGACCAAGCGATCATCAGAGCCTGTGACAATATGCTTGCCAACTCTATCAAAGGCTATGCAATAGACTGCCAGCTTGTGTCCGCGTATTGTCTTGTGATGCTGTATTTGCTGAACATGCTCCTGAGTGGAGGCAATGCGTCGTCCCGGGCTACCAAAACGGCCTTGCTGTTGCAAGCCTTGCTTGTGGCACAGTGACAGGTCTTGAAGCTTGACTGGGTGCCCGGGCGCATCAACCTGACCATGCTGAGCGCCTGTGAAAGTGAACACTGCTGGTCAAGCAAAGCATTGTCGGATGACAAAACTATCCAAGCTGGATGACTACATGACTGTCTTATGCAAGTCACTTTGGCAATCATTGTCTGGTGTGAATGCACCTGATGTAAGCAGGCTGCAATCTCCTTCCAAATTGAGAGCAGTACTGGCCCTTCTAGCGGTGAGTGCGTGCTGTAACAATCTTGGCAGCGCCTCTGCAGCTATGTGTGCATACTTGTGCTGCAGATCGCTATAGCTTAGTCTGTGCTCGTTTCCTGCAGGCACAAGCGGGCTGAGTGCCGAGTCTGAGCTATTTCACGACCACATCGGCAGATCAGGTTGTTGGATCTCTCTCACCAAAAATGTCGTGCCTGCAGGGTAGCAGACCATTGGCTACGGCTTGCTGTTCTAGCGTCTTAGCAGCGTTGTGGCAAGGGCCGGCAGCTAAGTAGTGCAGTATGAGGAAGTGGAGCTCAGTTGGGTCGATCTGCGAGACGTGAACCTGTCAGATGACCGTAATGCATGTGCTTCGCGCGCGGGACATCGTCAGACTGCCGGAGTGTTCAAGCACTTGCGCCACAGTTAGTGCGCACGGCTTCTCGAAACGCAGCCTCATAGCATAACGGTCAGGAACGTATAACATGACAACCATAAAGAGAGCACGCAAAAGGCTGGCCTGCATGTGCAGAAATGTACCTCAGTATCCGTCATTCGGCCGATGTCGGAGTGATCTGCACTACATGCAAACTCCAGCAAGGTACAGCAGCAGACCTCAAAGCAGCAACGTCTAGCGCGCCTGGTGTTGACAGCGGCTCACATTTGCAGCCGCTGCAACAAGCACCCTCCTGTCTAAACAAAGTCACCCTGCTCCGACTACAGCTTGGCTGTCGTGAGAGCTTGTATCTCCGGAAGCGGCAGAAGAAGAGGTAATTAGAGGTGGCTTAAGAAAATTGATGTCGGCTGCAATTCATGCAACGCCACTATAGGATGCATGCATCTGCGGGGTGTATTTGTACTGGCTGTTACAGAATCATCTATATGGGAAAATGCTGGAATGCTGTGATGCATACGCCATGGTGTTTTGAGGTATCGGTGATTGAAATGGCAGGTGTCCAGTGAGGTCACACGGCAAGCCTGCTTGTAGCTAGCCGTTCCAAACCAAACTGATGAAATCTAAGATGTGGCTTCAGAATGCAGCAGACTTCTTCAAGATGCAGCAGACTGGTGGCTGGCGACAACATATGGCATGCAAATATATATAATGTGCACCATGCATTTCTCCCATCTCGCCGCTGATACTCCAACAACGGAAGTGGCTACAGCCAACACATGTAGTCTGACATTATGCTTGGATGTGGCACACAGAAGGAACCAGTGCATGCAGCTTGAAAGAGCTAGGACCAGCTGACAGCACACAGACTCCCATCCTTATGCACTGTGCGGACATGCTGCACAAATTGTCTTGAGGTTGAGAGCTGTGCTACACACAAAGTGCTTACCATGGCTTCTGACATGCACCACTGATAGGGTGTAGAGCCACTTGCAGCAGTTGGAGTTGTGAAGGCCTTACTGGCGCCACTCTTGCCACTTGTGTCTGGGCCAGGCTTGCTGCCTTTCTTGGTATTCGCTTTTTTGCCAGCAGCTCGGTGATTGCTGCTCCCCTGGCAAAACTCAAATGCTGATAAGCTATCATTAATCTGTGAACACACAGTACAAACAGCTAGGAGGTGCCACAGTCTGACAACAGTTCAAACATGTTGGTCAAAGACAGGCTGCAAGAATCCCTTGCTCAGTTTGGTGACAAAACCACATAGAATGGGGCAAAGGGGGTTCCAGTTTATTACAACAGTACACAGACCCGTATCTCAGTTCAGTTGGTGACGATACGCACCTTGAGCACAGCCTGACTGTTGTCTGTCAAGCAATGTTCAGGAACGCTTTGACGACTGGTGGCTGCCTGAAAAAACTAGGCTCGGCTGACTATGCAGACCTGGAGGCAGCTGCACTTCACTGAGTGTGTGACGAGGTGCATGAGCATGGTGCGTGTCAGCCTCAGCATGCTGGATGGCCTCTGCCTTGAAGGGTAGCTGTGGCCTTTCAGTTGCATGCGTACCAGCCATCTGCTGATGCTGATGTCACCTTGCAGGCCTTTCACGTCGCGAAGCTTTGCTTGACGTGGCAGGCATCCTGATGCTGCTTCTGAGTCTGCAATACACACTGTGGCTGGGTATTGTGCTTTTGTCCAGCGTGAATGCCTAATTTTGTATGTAAAGCTATGATTGTTGACAATGTGCATGTTGGACGTGACCAAGATGCAATTACTAATTAGTAAGAAGCAGAGCAAGGTTGGCAGCAGGTGATACCCGGACGTAAAAAGCTATCCCTATGTAACTAATCAGACGCAATGTACCATCGCAGACTCCTTGCCTTGCGACTCGCTTGAGGAGGCAGTGCTAGCTGCAGCAGTCAACGCTTCTGCAGCCTATGCAGCCTGCTAGAAGTCCAGCGTGAGCGTCAATACAAACACTCTGGATGCGACTTTCAAGGCACCAAATGCTCACGGGCACAGGTCATGAGTCTTCGATGCGTGTGTGCCGCGCGCTATGCAGGAAATATTGCCGGACTAAGCTGGCATGCTTTGACTTTCACCATGCATTGCATGTTACTAAACTTAGTCATAACCCCCTCTTGCAGAGCACGGTGATCAACTTCACCACCTGGATCGGCCAATGCTCACGAGCACTGGTCGTCATGTTTGGGAACTTCAATCTGAATGCCGGATTGAGTCAGCTACAGGACTTGGGTGGTCGCTTCCAGAAAATAAAAGAGGATTTGGAGCAAAACATTGAAAGCTCGCTGCGA
>JAABUK010002943.1_pt1 | contig 29664 bp, 38 predicted proteins | sample 5559141 | NCBI WGS metagenome assembly JAABUK01 (sample SAMN10711869, study PRJNA513367) | rock metagenome | isolation source: Antarctica rocks | place: Antarctica: Victoria Land, Pudding Butte nord | collected 2016-01-03
CACCCTGTTGTCCTACCCTATTGATCCGCCCTATTCTCTCACCCTGTTCTCTCACCCTGTTGTCCCACCCTATTGTCCTGTGTCCCACCCTGCTGTGTCTTGTCTTTTGTCCTGCACTGTACTTGAGGACCCTGTCCCTCTTTCAATGATGGTGGTGTGCCTCCGTTTTGCCTTCCACTGTCTTACTGCCCCAAGCTGTTGTGTCAGGTCCATGTGTTCAGTAACTTGCAGCATCGCAGGTATATACCATTTACCAACCACATACTGATTATATCATTGGACATTAAATGGCTTTTTGGCTGTGTTTCTGCTGTGAAAGCATTATACATGGATGCTGCTGCAAAGTTCGTTGAGGAGGGTCATGATACCACTGCACGCCCTGCTGCGCAGGCTACTGGCAGAAAGAAGACAGCAGCCAAGGAGAAGAACAAGAAGAGCGACAGTGCTGAATCAGTAGGCCAGGGGCTGGTCCTTGTGGGTGACATAGGCTTTGAGAAGTACAAGACTGCATCAGGCTACCTCAAGGCTAAGAAGCAGTCAAATCACGGTCGTTTCAGTGAAGCCTCTGTTGGGTTTGGGAACTTGTCAGCAATAGCCATTATTCTTGAGCAGCAGCAGGATGAACAAGGCAAATTGTAGCCTTACAAGGCACGTTCTGAACTATCAGCAGACAGCAGATTTAGATTGCCTGCCTTTATTGCAAAGCGCAAGCTACATCTGGTACTCTGTCCATCTCATGGATGCCTTGTTACCCCTCAGGATAGTGTGCAAAAGCAGACTATGCAATCTGCAGCATGACCGGTTCTGTAAATGTTTGCTGGCGTTATAGGCAGATCATCGTAAATGATGGGCAGGGTGATGGTGTGGACTGAGTGGTGGATTACCACGTCTGCACGTCTTGGCCATGAAAGCTGCTGCGCTGTTTGTCCCAAAATTTGAAGGTTTGAAGCCTGCTTGCTGTTCCATGACTGTGTTCCGACCAGCCACTTGTGGACGTACAGCATACCATGTGGTCATTACCTGAAGGAGGTTCGCATGTTGCCATACCTTTGGCACCCACATAGACAGTATTGACATTCATGTTTGTGAAGCACATCTCAAACTGCAGACACACACAAACTTTGTGTCACAAAGACAAGAGATGCAAGGCAGCCCCAATGCCCTTGACAAGCGCACTGAGGCACATCAATACATTGCGCAGCCTAACACAGCCGTGCTTGAATGCACATTGTATCTCTTGGTGATCCAGGCATTTCATAAGCCTTGTGATCTGTAGGTCAGTGCATCCCTGAGTGTGTATCTCAGATAGAGTCTATGCATTCAGTAATCAAGGAGGCATGCTGTTGACTAGTCACTATGTTCAAAAAACAGACCATGATCACTCTTGTCTAGCAGACTGTCCAAAATTAAATACAAGAAGTGGGCTCAGCTCCGGCAGGTCAATGCAGCAGCTACTTCACTGTCAAAGTCTAGTTTTTGTTTCAGGAATTAGTGTCACGACATTGAAAGCTAAAATCTTCAGGAAGGAAACAAGGGATTCGTAGCTTGCATACTAGGACTATTGCAAAAAACTGTTTGCAGCAAGCATTGCAAAGGTTGCTTGCAGCAAGCATTTTTTGTTGGGAAATAAGCACAAGACTCAGCAAGAAAAGTTTATTTGTATCCCTGGCTCGCTTATACTTGATCACAAACACCTACATTGCACTGTTCTAAATAATTATTGTATCATACTTGGCATCCCATTCTGTTGCTATTTGAACAGTGTCCTTGTACACTTTGTCCCAGCCACCATCTGACATATCACGTGGGCCCCCATGCTCTTCTACTTTCAGCATACAGTTTGTGCCATCCCATACGCCTGTGTCAGGCGCCCAAACCACAGGATTCATCCAAAGGCGTTGAGGCTTTGGCGCCCTTTTGCTGCGATAAAGTGAGCCATTGTACCACAAGGGCTTGCCTTGATGGTCCAGATGTAATAGATGACTTGGGCACAGCAGGGGCTTCTGATCAGTGGATGACTTGGTCACGTGACCAATGGCAGAGGCATACACATCATCAAAGAAATAAGGTATTTTGGCGAGCTCAAAGGCCATCCAGTATGATTCCTTATCACCTGCACAGCCAAACACATGGGCATCATCACCATGTACCACATATACAATGAGTGCCCAAAGGTACAAAGCTCACTTTGCATGCAAAAAAGGGAGTAAACAGCCATCAGCAGATTCAAGAAATGCAGAACCATGAAGCCATGGCTTTGCGCATATGGATTTGCCAAGACATCAGCTGCAGGAAAGGGGGTGATACCTAGGGTACGCCTGTAAGTGGCCTCAGATCTGATGCGCCTGGTGTTCATCCAAGCAGCATACAGCAGGCCAATAAGCACGCTTCTGTTGTCTTTGTTGAAGAGAACAACCCCGCTTTCTTGCTCATGTATAGTCTTGCCTGCCCAGAAAGCAGACTTGGCCATCATTGGACTGGGAGTTCTGTCTTGCATGATGTTCTGCCACCAATTGTGCACATCATCGCTGCCTGGTACAATGCGGTCATGGAAATACAGCGTGCCAGTGCTGATGTAACCAGGATGGCTGAACGCAGCCTCTGGAGTTTGAAGGAACACAACGTCTGAATCCGCAATGATGACCTGTTCGAAAGAAGACGCGAGGACTGCAAAAGGTTTGATGGCCCAACCACCACCAAGCAGCCCTACTGTATCTTCGTCAAAAAAGTGGAGGATGTCCACGCTTCTGATGTCTGTGCCGACAGACTCAAGAGCATCCCTCTGATCTGCTGAAAGATCGCTGTCGCCAGCATACATGACCTCTATTGGCAGAGTGGAGTTGAAGACATGTCTGACAGCTGCCACCAAATGAAGAGCAAAGTGGAAGTCTGAGGTGCCGCAAGGAATGACGAGCCCCCTTGTGCGGCTCTCGTGGTGCTCCAGATCAGCTAAGGCATTCTGGTATCGAGACGAGACAAAGGGAAACAGGTGCAGCACTGCAACCTTCACTTGCTGCGCGAGTGTCTGCCAGGCCTCCGGCTCCAGCTGCGTGGCGTCTGCTGAATGCTGATAATCAAACAAGTCAACCAGTTTTGCGACGGAGTCTCCCATGGATGCGAAGTCATCTGGTCCTGTTGCGCTTTGTGACACAGAGTCTGCCTGAAAACTGATTTCTGGCGGCAGCTTGACTTGGGGCGATGTAGACTGCGACAGCGTGCTTTTTGGAGAGAAGCAAGCTGTACTACCGTCACAGTTCTGCTGTATAACGAAATGACAGAGAAGCAGTACTGCTAGCAGAGCGATCACTGTGAGAAACAAGCATCTTGAATAAGCTGACGATCGCAACATGAAACTGGGTGAACAGGTGGCCGTCCTCTGACGCCTTACGCATCAGGCACGGTCAAGTACGACGTGCAGCCACCTAAGCTCGTGATCCGCGCTGCAGACGATTCACACGTCGAAATCAATCTGGTGAAACAAGTCAACTTCTGCAGCAGGCTCACCTAACACAAAATTACCCTTACGGTGGGTAAGGGGTTGTTAGCTCACACGTCGAGATCCATTGTCTGCTGCTGTCATTGTTGTCTTCTGCTGTCTTTCCGCAACATGATCAGACGAAGGCGTACCAAGGCTATGTGCTGCACGTTGGTCTCTCAAGAGCCAACCTGCCAGGAATGATGAGTAACACCACATTACAGGCACACACAGCTGCCATCAGGAAATAGCTTTGTTGTTTACAACACTGGCTACCAGGTATTCATTTCTGTTCCTCAAATGCACAACCAGGCACTCTAAATGTGGCTGGTTCTGCTGGGCTTCAACTTCCTCAGCCACTTCTGCAGCTTTAGCATGCTGTTGCTCCGCTTTACAGGTGGGTGCTGCACAGCCTGTGAGATTGCGCCTTCTCCCTGCACAAGGTTGGAAGCACTTGTCAGATGCAGCCACATCACAGCAAAGTGTGATTTTGCAGCGGTCACTTTTGGCACTTCTGTCGTCGATACATGCATTGGTACATTGCACACATGTTTGAGGATGAGCGTTGGACTTGCAACTTGCCGCTCAAAACTGCCAAGAACATGGCAACAGCATTGCATGTCATGCATCTCAATGACATCATGGATTCTGTTCATGCAGACAAAAGCAGTGAAGCAGCATAACCTCGCAACAATCATGCACAGATGCAATCCAAGACAATGTCTGCTGTCACTGCATGACAGCAGCATGATGCAGCACTGCTTATCAGCATGCTCTATGAGGGCAAGCTGTAAAAGTAACATGATGCCTGCTGCTGAGCATGAGCATGAGCATGAGCACACCTGGTGAAGGAGAGGTGTAGAGCTGGTTGCAGCAGAAACTGCAGACAATTCCCTTCCAGCAGGCAGAGTCACAGAGGCTGCAGGGGTCAACCCTGGGGCAAAAGGATTACCCGCATTGGGTGCACGCCGGCCCTAAAGGGACAGAGACATGTGGCAATGACTCACTGTTTACACATCAGGCTTGAAAATTAGTCAAGCTTGACAGCTCATTGCCATAGTCTTATAGTGATGATGCAGACGTCAAGGCACAGCACAAAAGAGCGCTTGCTAAGCCAGTACATACACTACATACACGGCTTACTTCATCATGGCTTCTAGCACAGAGATAATGGTGGACTAGAATATACCATCTGCCTGTTACAATCACTGTGTGGTCACAGTGTGCATCATAACAGGCTGTCGACCGCATGATTGCTTGCAAATGCCAAACAGTATTATACAAGCCCTGTCACTGTAGAGCAGGCATGCAAGCGCCAGATCTGTGTGACTAGCATGCTGTCAGCGTCATACATGTATCAACACAACAGAGAGGGAGAGAGAGATGAGGTGGGGGGGGGCAGTGGGTACCTTGGGGGAGCCCAGGTCCATGCCACTGTTGACGCGGCTGAAGACCTCCTCATGCTGCTGGAACCGGGTGCCCTTGGCAGCAGCCATGCTGAAGCTGCCGGTGGTGGTGGGGGGCCCAGTGAGGCTGGGGGGCTTGTTGGAGGGGGCGGTGGTGGTGGTGGAGAGGTAGGAGAGGGGGGAGCGCTCCACCTCGTCCATGCCATAGTCACCACGGTAGTCGTCGTGGTGAAACTTCATGGCAGGAATCTTGCCTGTCTCCACCTGCACATCATCAGACATGAATCACAGCTGAAGCTTGCAGTACTACCATCTTTGCTTGGGAAGATCAAGCAGTGAATCTGTTTGGAGGGTGGCTTGAGATAGAACAAGTGAACATCAAGACCGTCAGTGCCTCTGGCTTATTTTGGCCATGAAGAACAATTGGTATTTGATGGAAACAGCATTGCCTTATAATGTGTGGTAACCATTTCTGACACCTTGAGCATGCTGGTATGACATTTGGGGCCTTTGCAGGCACACTGAAGCTGGCAGGCCTGCTGAGAACATCGCTGATAACAGTGCAGATACAGGTTGACCCAAAGCAATCATGCTGACTCAGCATTTATCCAATAGGACAGCCCAGGACAATCTACCTGATAAGCAAGACACTCACTGATAATCTGGGGGCCAATGTTCTGGCTCATTGTGATGATGCCTAGGTGTTCGAGTGTTGTGAAAGGTTGAAAGTTATTTGCATAGCTACAGTTGACAGAGCAATTGGATGGTAGCCATCAAGGCGTGCCTTGCTGAGCATGTCAGTGGACAGAGGATCAGTGCACAGACATCATTGCTACACAACATGCTTGAGAATGCTGAAGCACACAAGGGGCAGCAAAACTGACCTGGGAGATGGAGGTGAGTGCCTGAAGGCTGTCCAGGTCCTCACTGCTGGCCCCTCCAGTGCTCCCCTGCAGGGGGGATGGGCCCTTCTCCTCACCACCCATCACCACCGAGCCGTTCTCATCCAGCTCCACCACACCACCACCCACTCCATTGCTGATGCCACCAACCTAAGAAAACACATTTTTGTTGTCACAATCATGTTCTGGGATTGCCAGGGCAGGAGGATGTCTGTGGGGGGGGGGGGGGGCAGAATGACAAAGCGCATGATATCTTCAACATTGGCAGCAGTTGTGTAAAATTTGGGAGAGATTAATTAGCATGCCAGCACCCAGTCACACCCAGTTATCTACATACATCATTAACATAAGGAAAAGCTCTGTTGGTACACTGAAGCCATGTAGTGAAGTTTTGCCAGTGCCTGAAGCACTAGATTACAATATGTGGACCACAACAGGGTTGCTCTGAACCAAAGGAGTCTGCTCTGTCACAGCAAGCACATGTTGACATTGCTGCCGCTCACTGCATCACCCACGTTGCTAGTGTGTTTGTGTCAAGCCATAGTTGCATGGTCATGCATCACTGCAAGAGGCTTGACTAAGCCTACCTGGCCAGTGAGTGGCAGATCCACGTAGAAGTCACTGGGCCTGGCAGCTGATTCTGCCTGAAGGGTCGCATGGGCCTGCTCTAGGGATGACACCTGGCTGATGAGGCCCTCCTGCCTCTCCTGCCCAGCGCTCAGCTGAGACCTGTAGAGTTTCAGACATAATCTTGAGGTGTAACATGACACAACAGTACATGTGCTACCACTCTCATGGTTGTATAGGCAGGTGTGATTGCAGTTAGTCTCTCAGCGCAGATAGGTTTTGTATACGCATCACCAAGCTGAAGCATGCAGAATGAACCTTGCTGTAGCATCACTGCATGGATGCATGTGTTGACATTGCTCTGTGTGCACTTGTGCTAACAGCCCATCAAGGTGTCTCTGGCACTCAGCCATGCATGACAAAGACAAAAGACATGACAATCAGACAAGTGACAGCTCTGGTCATACCTCAGCTCAGCAATCAGAGCCCCTTGTGACTCCAGCAGGTGCTGAGTCCTCTGCTCAGTCTTGAACTGAGTCTGCAGGTGTGCCAGCTCCTGCTGGAGGGTGCTGATGTCAGCGCCTGTGTGGCTCTGCTGCTCTGACAGGTCCTTCTTGAGGTTCAGCAGCTCAGCAGCTTGAGCTGTGTTGCCAGTGCGAAGGCTGCGGCCCACCTGTCAGCAGTGCACAAAAAAGTCAAGTTTGAGCACCAGAGTGCAGCAGGAATTGTGTGCCTGGCTGAAGTGTCGATTGACATACTTGCCATGCGTTGCCATGCAACTTGACTGCAACTTGACATACTTGCCATGCAAAGGAGAAGAAAAACATGCGCAAGCATGATATAAGTACCACACTTGGTTCCAACAGCAAATGATGTCCTGGCGCTTGTACATGTAGCACATGCACTAACCCTTTTGTGTGCGCACACACACAGACAGACAAACATACACAGACAGACAAACAGACTGATGGACAGACAGACATACAGACAGACGAATGGACGACAACAGTCTAAGCACATATGTGACAGTGCAATCTGTGTTTACCTGTAGAACAACATCCAGGATGTGGTGGAGGCGCTCCATCTTGCGCTCCAACAAACTCTGCTGGGCAGCTGCCCTTCGCAGCTGCTTCTTCAAGGCCAGCCTCTGCCTTCTGGCCCTGATCTGCTGCCTCTTCAGCAGAGACAGGCTGCCCTTAGTAACCTTGTGACGCCTGCCTGTGCGCACATGGTGGGATCCCAGTAACCGGTGGGCAAAGTTGAGCCCATGCTTCAGCTTCTCAGTAGTGCTCTCCAGTTCTTTGATGTACGTCTTGCTGCTGCGGTGGTTTTTTAGGCTGGATTCATGGCGCATGTGATTGCTCCTACGGGACAACGTCAACTGCTTCTCAAGAAGTAGCAGGCGCTTGATCATCCCTGCAAATCAACAGCAAAGAGGCTTGTCTGAAACGACCAGGCTGGCAACTTGATAGATGATCTCACAGTGCACTGCCCCTTGCAGGCATGTCAGCCATCATGTTACAAAGAAGCAATCAAGCAAACTGAGATTATGAATGCTGCCCAGCTGGTCTTGCATCATGCACATGTGGGTAACATGTCTGACAGATGCACTGCTGAAGCAATGCTCAGCACAGTATGGGACAACTTATCATGGCAGGAGCATTGACAAAACATGGCAGGATGGTCGGCTGGCATGCACACACACCACAGCTGACACTGTGAGAGGAGTACTCACACACAACTGAAGCCACCAGCAGCAGCACAACCATTTCGCAACCCATGACGACAGCGCTGAAGTCACCCGTGAGTGTCCTCATGGCACGAGGACAATCACCACACAGCTCCTTCCAGAGGAACTTGAGAACGGGAAGGGCCAGAGCATAGTTGGTAGCGCAATGGCTGCAGGCAGAGTGCAGGCAGGAGACCAATGAGTGCCAGGCCTGGGCTCCTGCCTCCTTGTACACCTCCATCACCTCACCAGCAAGCTCTGCACCAACAAAACACATGTCACTGCTTGTCCAAGACTCAGCAGCAGAAGATGGGAGTTGATAGAGAGAGCAAGGTTGCAAGATTGAGACAAGCTAGACGGTGCTGTATTGAGGCACAGGCAACACATACAGAGGTCTGCAGCAACACACTATTGGCAGGAATGATGAAAGCAACTCTGGCAAGCATGTTTATGTCCAACCAGCCTGCAGCAGAAGGGAGGACATGGTAGAACTGCTGATACAGAAGAACACGCACAGCATTCTCAAGAAGTGACTGTATTGCAGCTCCACTAATGACAACATCAAGGAAGAGGCACCTGCATACAGCAAGGCAAGCAACAACAACAAGCTGAGCGGCCGAGATAAAGTTTGCATTCAGCAGCATAGCAGGTACACAGCGTGCGTCAAAGTGCTGTAGCCTTCACAAATTGTTTTCCCGACAAGAAAGCAGTCATCTGGTTTGTTGCTCTCCACTTGAGGCACTTCACACTTAGCATCATACACCAATGCACGGTAGAAGACATGGGTACACGCTGTATAGCAGCTTGTATGCTGAAGTAGGTTGGCTGCCCTGAATGTTGCACGTAGATGCAGCAGGCACAAGCAAGCAGAAGGCAAACGCGTGCTGTACCTTCAAACCAGATTGTGAATGGCAGCGGGCACATGTCCACCTGGGACTTGTCATAATAATCATCCTCAGGTGTAAGGGCCCCAGTCACACAGGGTGACTGATTAGCCTGGTTGACAATGTCCCTTGCTTCGCCATCTGCACAGCATATGGATATCATCACCAACATGAACCATGTGATCAAGTGCAGCCTGTAGACGCAGACTTGCTGGTTACTTGCTTCCTTGCTGTGTGTGCAGGTAATGAGATGACCAAGTGAGCTTGGCGGTCAAAGAAGACTGACCGCTGAGCTCACTTGGTTGTCTCATCACCTGCACACACAGCAAGTCAACGAATAAACAGCAAGTCTGTGTCTCACAATGCAACCAAGAGCAAGACAACATCAAGCAGGCATGGGTTACTGTCAGATCAAATGCCGCATGCAGTTGGCAACAACATGCAGCAATGCTTTGCGAGTTCAGGAGCGTAAAGCTTGACATGTAGTTGGAGTATTGGTCAGTGTCTTGCGCGTAACGTGTGCACCGACCTGACAGGTCAGCTCCATCAGGATGCGAGGTGAAGGTCGTGTTGGTGACCAATGTGTCCTCAATGAGACTCATGCCATACACAAACACATCATCCATCACCAAATATGACTGAGTGGTGGACGAAGTGTTTCTGCATGGTATGTGTCTCATTGAGGACACATTGGTCAGCAACCACAAGCACACAAAACACCATACGTCAACATGAGAGACAGACCTGTGGGTATGTCCTGGAAGCTGAAGGCCAGTTCTGCCACGTTGTTGGTGGGAGTGCCTTCCAGAAGGCGCATCCCATCCAGCAAGGGCTTGGCGTCAGCAAAAGGAGGTGATGAAGAAAGACCGCTGGGCTCCCTCCTCATCTCATTGCCTGCACACACATCAAAGGAACAAATCAATATCAAGTCTGTGTCTCACAAACATAAACAAGCAAAAGAACATCTCGACAAGACTTGGGTCACTGTAAAATCAAAGTCTGCAACAACATGCACCAATGCTTTGCAAGTTCAGGAGCGGAAAGCTTGACATGACCGGACATGTGGTTGAAGTAGTGGTCAATGAACTGCGCAGGAAGGGTGCACTGACCTGTCAGATCTGCTCCATCAGTGTGTGCCGTGAAGCTCTCGTTGCCGACCAATGTGTCCTCTATGAGGCACATGCCAAACAGAAGGACATCTTGCTTCACCAGGTCAGTCCATTGTACCAATGGCTGCAATGCTACAGCTGTGGGGGGTGGGGCTGCATCAGCAACGCTGGTACCAGTTTCAAACCACCTGGTGGTCAAGGCAACAGTATATTGAACTTCCAGCAAGCAAAGTCCCTCAATGTCTGAACATCCTGCTGGCTGCGCATTGTTGAAAATGCTAACCTGGGTATCACCAACTGCTGCAGGCAGCTGAGGGGTGGCAGGGGTGTGCAAGGATTGGTGTCGGAGAAGTGACAGCAGCTGCAACGCTGCACGGGTATACTTAGGAACATCTGAAGTCAGGATCATGCCTGACACCTCAGTGGTGACCCTGATTGGTTGTGGATGTGTGTAGACAGCCAAGCTGCCTGCCGCTGCTTTTGCTGGTGTCGTTGACTGTACATGCTGTGGGTCTGTGTTAAAATTCAGCTGGCTGGCCACTGAAGACCAAACTACATCTGCTGCGGAGGAGTAGCAGCAGGGATGATTTGGTAGAGGCTGAGGGATTGCCAGCTGTTGCTTGGCACGAGCTGCGGAGGAAGAAAAGACTTGCACACCCAGCCAATGGTTGACAGGGAGGTGACTCACACCCAAGTCTGCTTCACCTGGCACCTGTGCAGATGACAACTTCTCAAATTTCTGAGACAAGCTGCACAGTGTTTATCCAGGTCTATTCAACCTGAAGCTTTAGGCACACACAGCAAACCAAAACAGTCCGAGACTTTAAAACATAGCGACCACGCTTGATTGTTCGCATGTGACATGCTGTAAGCGCTAGCACCGAGTCGCTACGAGCTTGATGTGCGTTTACCTTCAAAGGTGTGCCAGAGTCCACGACGAGCTCCACGCCAGCACTGGCTTTGGTGCTGACGAGCATAAGGGACACCCCTAAGAAGAGGACTATCAGGATGAGATAGGCTCGTCTTTGTGGTCCCGACGCGGCCATGCTTGCCCAGTTCATCAATAGACAAGCTCAGGGTAGTCACATGAAGATGGGGTCAAACGGGGCAATTTTCGTAGCTGTGACGGAGAAGAGTTTGCCTGTCGAAGCAACGGGGAAGATTAAAGAAAAAGGTAGACGCGCCATGCAAGCAACCGTGGTCACGCTTCACGAAGTCGCTGTTGCGAGCAACTATAGTTAGGTCATCAAGTCATAACAACTGCAGACCAAGGCCGCCTGACTTACCTCGCAAAAGACTTGTTGGAAGACGCTACTGCTCCTCTGTGCGACACAGATTTGCGCGCACAGCAATGCTCTGTACGTTTTGCTGTTGGGCATAAGTCAACTACGAAACTCGTCATAAACATGAACAAGTGGTTGAACACTAGGGTATATTTTGATATCTGCAGAACAAAATGCGGTTTCCTTAGTGGTATGGATCCGAAGACCAATTCTCGAAACTGCACTTGTCAAAAACCGGTTTGTGCTGCTGCAGCACCAGTAGTTGTGCATGTTATCTGACAAATCAGAAGGCACTGCCAAAATCAACCTCACCTCACGAATTCGGTGATACACGTATATCACATGCACTACTTATTCAGGAACGCTTAAACCTCATGGCTAGCACGTGCATAACAGTATGACTGCAAGTAAGCAATCACGACATGCTGATTGAACTTGCGTCCATTGGGTTCACAAACTATATGCTGCCAGAACTGCAAATGGTCACCAAGTGCACCTATCTTTCTGCAATCTGTTGTCATATACTAGCAGTACTGTCATCACATACGTGATACATGCAGATGAGCTGATGAGTTTAAGTCTAGACATGTTTGATCACCCGAATGTCATCACTCTGGCCAAGAGCATTTCTATGGTGTCCATTAGCACAAGGCACAGGCGCTTCGCCTAAACAACCAGTGTCTAATTTGCACATCAGCGCTAGCAACTGAGGTGTACAATACCTGAACAAGATATCTATCACTTTCAAGCATGTGTCTATCCAGGTCCTGGATCTGCTACACAGATTGCTGTTTTGGCAATCTTTCTGTAGCAAGAGCAAGCAATGGCTATCAGACAACTGGGGTCGGCTGCTTGGGCGAGGAGTGGCATCCCTGTGCAGGCATCAAGCTAAGAGAGAAGTATGAGGGTGCAATTTCCCTGGGCAGGCACACACATCATGAAGATTCTTGCACTTCATGCAGTTTGTAGGGCAGCCACTCTTGGGATGCCCTACTCTGGGCTGCTTGCAAGCCCTGCACAAAGCAGGGGTGTTGCGACCACCAGGATTGCGAGCCCTGGCTGCAGCATTACTGCTGCCGTGGTGTCTGCCAGCTGGAGCAGGCTGATGCGATTCAGGGTTGGCTTCTGAAGTTGCTGTCCCTGCTTGCTGTTGAAACCGCGAGTGCTTTCTCTTGCCCCTCTGCAGCTTTGCTTCATCTTCCAATTGCTGGTGTGGGCGCTCAACATTAAGGTTACCCGGGAGCACAGAGGCAGCAGCATTGGCATCAGCCATGTGACCGGTAAATGCTGCCAGCATGGTTTGAGGACATTGGGATGAGCTTGAAGGCACCAGCTCGACTGTCCGATCAGCAAAATGGCATGCAGGCTGCTGCACTGAGTATGTCGCCGTTTCAGACAAGCTGTGGGCAGCACGCTGTCTGCACTTCTGGTCGACCATGTGGTCATACTCTTGCAGCCTGTCAGAGTTGGTCAGGCCAAGACGCTCCTCAAAAGGCACATCAAAGCCCTGAAGGCAAGATGCCAACAGGAAGATGTCACTCGTCTGCTATGCAGAGGGAAGCCTGGTGCTCTGATGGCAAGGCGCACCCAAGAAGGCATATCGCAAGCAACAGTATCACCAGCATCTGCAAGGAAATTAGTGTGCAAGCATTGTGACGACTGACTTACTGCATAGCAGAATGCAAAGTAAAGCAGGTGCTTTCACCTGAAGCAACATTAGCTTAGTTTGTTTCAACCAGGCTATATTGAAATGAGCCATCATGGCTGTGTAGTCAGGAGGGCCAGCAGATGTCCTGTGCTGCTCCCTTAGCAACCAAAAGAGGTGCTGCTCTGCTGTGGTTCGGATAGGGTTGGGATTGTCTTGAGCAAGGCCTTCTTTGACCGGCTCACGCTGCTTCTTCCTGGCAGATAAACAGTTCCCTGCAGAGCAATCGGTACTACATTCAGACTGAGAGCAAAGGCATATAGCAATCAGGGCGTGCTGACCTGAGTGACGGGTACAAGCCAAACCGTGCATGGTTCCACCCTTGCTCGATCTGCTGGGCAAGCCAGTGGCCTCGTGATCACAGCGAAACTCTGGACGATGTGCAGTAAGCACAGCATGACCGTGCTTGCTTAGTCAGGGTCAAATTTGAAATGAAGGTTTGAAACGGATCGCGGCTATGGCGATCTGCAACCATAAACAGCAGTGCAAAATTCACATTCGCAAGCATGATGAAGCCCAAAGCTGGCACCGTGCTGTTTTTGAGTATCTGCATTGGCATCGCCGCGGCTGCAAGGCCCACACATCGACTACGAGGTCGCACGGCCGCAGTTGCAAGAAGGCACGCGGTGATCAGGTGGGCTTTGACAGCTGTGGGGAGCAGCTCTGGCTACAGCTTGCAGCCTTTACGTGACCAGGCAATATTGGAGCAACGCGAGTTCTGTCTGTCTGATCGAGGCCTATTTTTGGACACAGAGGCTAACTTTGTGAGATTTCCTGTCGAGTTTGATGGCTTTGCCTTCTCGATGTTCTGCTATGGGCGACAGGACTTGGTATCTAGTGGGATATTCCAAGCCGGTTCGTGGGAGGAAGAGACGAGCAAGATCATGCTCGCAACAATGCAGCAAGCATGCCTGCAATTGAATATACCCTTGGACAAGGCTATCTTTCTGGACATCGGTGCAAACATCGGCTGGTACACGCTGCTCTTTGCAGCTGCAGGTCATGAAGTTATTGCCTTTGAGCCCATGCGCGCCAATGAGCAGCTCTTCAGGAGAAGTCTCTGCAGTAATGCAGGCTTTCAAGAGAGGGTGACGTACTACAACATTATGCTCAGCAATGCCTCGCATAAGAACTGCACACTATTTTCTGATGTTGACAATTTGGGGGATGGCACTGTGACTTGTGATCAGCATTTTTTGCTGCCTGAAAACTACACAGTACAAGATGCTGGTCTTCAGATAACAACAGTTGACACAGCCTTAGCAGACTTGTCTGACCCAATTGTCATGGTCAAGATGGACGTTGAAGGTCATGAAGGCCATGTTTTCAAGGGTGCTGAAAGAACAATCATTGAATCTCACGTGCCGTACCTAATATTTGAGTTTGGTTACGCATGGATTGAGCGGTCTGGAGGCCATCCTCAAGCTTTATTGGCAAGACTAGTAGGTGCCGGCTACCAATTTAGCTTTGAGTCCTTTCAGGGTACCAGTTTTGATCCACTTGTGTACTATAGTGATCCTGTGGTCCAGCAACAAGATATGATTAGAAACATCTTCTGTGTTCATGAGCGCATGCTGCACTAGCTAACGCAGCTATAGCTAGCTAAGTTTCTCAGTAGCTACCTTATAGGGATTGCCTTCAATTCTCCAAGAGCCTCAGCAAGATGTGTGCAGTGATTGGCAGACACTAGCTTACAAGCAGGGCAACATCGACAATCGTGTCTGATCAGTCAATGCATGTGGTACGCGCGGACATGTCTGCACAGCTGCAGACCTCAGATCTGAGAGCTAAGCCTTGTCTTGCGAATTCTATGGGTCAGCTGGCTTGTTGCTGTGTAACATACAGTGTATATCCACTGGTTGATGTCCCATAGCCTCAGTTCCATTTGTGTTGCTTGTGTGTCAAAACCAGCATGCTGAACATTGAGTTGACTGATCGAGTTACTTTCTTGCGCTGCTGTCACGGAGCAGACGCACGGAGGACGGTTTGCGTATCGGCAGCTTCGGGTGCAGTTCGATCTTTGCGCATCGCTTGCGCTGCGACAGCTCAAGTACAACAACATGAAACACCGTCATCAGTCCAGTATGATCGAGATTGTCAAGCCGGCGGTTGACAAGCTCAACTACCGGTGTCTCACCCTGGACAACGGCATACGTATAACTTTGATCAGCGACGCCGACGCGGACAAAGCTGCCGCTGCGATGGACGTGAGTGTTGTGCTGTGACCTCTTGATTTTCGTGACAGCGTCGTCGGCCTTTCTCGGCTGCAACTTGAGTGACAGTGTGTGGTTTCGGAGGCTACATCAACACTCTTTGGTTACTGGCCTGAGCTGTAGCTGCAAGACCTTGTTAAATCGGCCAAGAGACAGTGCAAGCAACGTCACCTGTCACTGTTCAGGTTCGAGTGGGAAGCTTGGGCGATCCAGATGATCTTCCAGGCTTGGCACACTTCACTGAGCACATGCTGTTCTATGCCTCTGAAAAGTACCCACAGGAGGATGAGTACTCCAAGTTTGTGGTCAGTACGCCCTGTACACGAGCCTCATGCATGAGTTTCCAAAGGCTGGGCTGTTTTGCTCTTTGGTAATGATCCCATTGCCTCTTGCGCATCTCACAGCAGACAGTTCATGCATGAACTGCAGTCTGAAAACGGTGGCTCAACCAATGCTTACACGTCATCCGAGAGCACCAACTACCATTTTGATGTGAACCAAGAGCATCTAGAGGGAGCCTTGGACCGCTTTGCCCAATTCTTCATCAGCCCCACCATTTCCAAGGATGGTGTTGAGCGGGAAGTGAATGCTGTGGACTCTGAGTAAGTCATGCCTTTTCAGCTGCTGGATTGTACAGCCTACTGTCATTAGCCAAAAGAAGTGCCTGCTGCAGCTTTGCTGCCCAACATGCCACGCTTGCACTTCAACAATTCCTCAATGACACTAAACAGCTAAAGTACAGTCCAGTCAGCTTGCTATGACTGTGGCATGTGCTAGCAACAAAGCTGACCTTGCATCAGATTTGTCATACCACTATATTGACGTTATACATCTCAGCTTATGCCGACACTCTTAAAGTAACAGCACTGCTCAGGACACTGCTCAAATGGCACAAGCGCTCTATGGCTGTGGCACAGCATGTGTAATGCCACCAGATTACCAACAGGGAGCCTGCATGTCTCATCACTGGACACACACCTGATGTAGAATAAGAAACCCTGGGCAGCCCAGTATAACACTTGCCTTCTCATTAAACTGACGCCAAAAGGTGTACTCTTCTCTGTTCTTGTCTAAGACAATAAGACAGTCTGCTGACACTCACAGGCATGGCAAGAACCTGAATTCAGATGGGTGGAAGGCTCTGCAGCTGTGGCGGCACACCTGCAACCCGGCCCACCCTTGCCACCGCTTCTCTACAGGCAACAAAGACACCCTGCTCACCCACCCCAAGGCCAAAGGCATTGACAGTCACCTCAGAGTGAGCCTTCACTTGTCTAGTCAGCCTCTTCCAAGCTGGTCTGCAGGCATCTGTGGACAGGCCTTAGTCATAGATGATGCTGCGCCCTGGGCCTTCACTTGTCAAGTCTTTTAAGCTAGGCTGCAGGCTTTCATGCACAAGCCATAAACATAGATGATGCTGCACCCTGGGCCTTCACTAGTCAATCTTTTAAGCTAGGCTGCAGGCATTTGTGCATATGCCATATTCATTGTTGATGCTGCGCCCTGGGCAGGCCTGTGCTGCCATAGCTTTGCTTCTCATTGTATTGACGGCAAAAGGTGTCGTTTCCCAGGCATCTGTACATATGCTATAGTCGTCGATGATGCTGCGCCCCGGGCAGCCCGGAATTATACTTAGCTTCTCATTACAGATTCACCATGGTGTGCTGATCCACGATCACTAGTGATTCTGTATTCATCTTCATGTGCATTGACGCCGAAAGGTGTCATTTCCCCCCACCTTTTCTTTTCTAGACGGTGCTGCTGCCTGCGCATGCAATCTGGCTGCATGAGCAGCTGCCAGCATGCACCTTACAGACTGCTCAGGCTCACCCATGCAGCCTGATCCTATTTTGAGGGCTTGTTTGCTTCTGTTGCACAATGCTGCTGCCTGACTAGCATGCGTGGACCACTTGTAAAGCAGATCACAAGCAAATTTGCTGCTGCTGCATAACTTCAGCGCAAGTGCTGTTGGCATTGATGATATCGGGCAATCTTTTGTCATCTGTATTGAGCTGTTGGAGTGCATGGCTGTCAGTAGATGCACTGACATTTGTGCCAGTCTTATCATTCCACGTCAAAAGCCATGACTGTCAGCGGTAATTGAAAGTAGCACTGGAAACTGCTGAAATGTGCTTTTCTGCAGCCATGACACCACAGGGGTCTGTCTGAATGCAGATGAAGGACTTCTACCATGCACACTATTCTTCCAACATCATGTGCCTCTCGGTGTACGGCTCACAGAGCCTTGATGACTTGGAGATGTTAGTGAAGGAGAAGTTTGCTGCTGTGCCCAACAGCAAACTGCCACCTGCAAACATCCCAAGTAAGAACCTCCAGGCGCAATACATTGTAACAAAGGAGTTTTTTGACGCAACCTCTGCGTCTCTGTTTTGGACAACCATGATTGGTAAAAGGAAGCTCCATTCCATACGACCTGTTGCAAGCCTTGTCTTGCAGAGGAAAGAGCAGTTTCAGTCCAGAAAGTTGCTGCTGGCTCCAACAGCCAGCTCTAATGCTGTAGCACTGTGGCAGCCTTGCCAGGCAACTGTCATCTGTCTCTGCATGAATGTAACTGTGTGCTGCCGACTTGGTATAGGAATCTGTGCAAACAGATCAACATGGCTGCTTCAGAAGCTGCCTCAGAAGCTGCTGCTGACAAGCTTTTCTACACCTAGGAGGCATTTGCTACTCAGGCAACCAGCAACTAGTCCACAGCATTGATTGACAGGAATGGATATAGAACTAAGCCCGTGTGGCCTCTACCCACTAGTTTGATAAACAAAACCATCAAATTCTAAGCAATTTTAAGTCCACGGCGGTGTAATAGACACAATTCAGGAATATTTTGCCCGTTTTGGCTTTCTTGCAGACATCCGGACTTTTGTTTCACGCCTGTTGTGACAAGGACGAAGAGTGATGCTGTGCAGGAGAAATTGTGACCCAGGCAGAAACCAGCAAGGTGCTGAAGGTGGTGCCTGAGAGACATCTGAACTGTCGTTTCATGCCATTTGTGACAAAGACGAAAAGTGATGCGGTGCATGCAGGAGACATTGTGACCCAGGCAGAGACCAGCAAGGTGCTGAAGTTGGTGCCTGAGAGACATCTGGACTGTCCTTGCACAGCTTTTGTGACAAAGATAAGAAGTGCGCTGCACACTGTACCCCAAGGACGAACAGTGATGCTTTGCAGGAGACATTGTGACCCAGGCAGAGACCAGCAAGCTGCTGAAGGTGGTGCCTGAGAGACATCTGGACTGTCCTTGCACAGCTTTTGTGACAAAGACAAGAAGTGCGCTGCACACTGTACCCCAAGGACGAACAGTGATGCTTTGCAGGAGACATTGTGACCCAGGCAGAGACCAGCAAGCTGCTGAAGGTGGTGCCTGAGAGGGATGGGCACCGGGTGGAGCTGCAGTGGGCCGTTCCCCCTGAAAGCAAGGCCTACAAGGTCTTCCCTTGCACCTACCTCAGGTATCAATCCTGTAGATATATATCCTATTATAGACATAATGTATATTTCTATATTTCTATATTAGTATACAGCTGTATGTATTTCCATATTTCTATATATATGTTTTCGGCCCTGATATGTATATCACTATATATCCCCCCCCCCGCCCCCCCTTCACTTTTATTTATGTATATCTTCTCTATATTTTATATATCTTTTCTAAATTTACACGTTCTGTCTTTAGGACTCATCAGGGGAAGTCAAGTCGTGGTGTACTCATACAGTCACTGTCTGGGCCATGAGGGACAGGGCAGCGAGTATGCCACTCCCAAGCAAGTGGGATGGGTTCCCTTCTTGTCTCTTGGAGAGAAAAGGGACAGTTCCGTCATTCATTAGTTGTGACAGGCCTATTGTGCAAGGGATAACCCGATGATTGCCAGCAACTCCTGCTGAGGCTAAGGCCCTGCCCCATTAGGGGCCCCTGGTTCTGTGAGAAGGGACAGTTCCATCCACACTACTACCTTGCATTCCTGTCCCTGTGTTTGTGTTGACCCTGCTGCATTGGTATGCAGCCACCTGTTGGGGCATGAAGGGGAGGGCAGCGTGTTTGCCCTTCTGAAGAAGCTGGGATGGGCAACGTCCCTGTCTGCTGGGGAGAGCGGCAACAGCCTCAGCTCCCGCTCAATCTTCATGATGCACATTGAACTCACTGACACAGGTGCGCCTCTCTGTTCTTGGCTGCAGAATCATCTTGGCAAGCTTAGTTTGTAGGTGTGTGTCCGACGGTGCACATGTCTGTCTGTCTGTCTGTCTGTCCGTCTGTCCATCTTCAGCATTCTGGGTCAGCTTGCTGCTGCGCACGTGCTGCACCTTTGGCAGTGTGAACCCAAACACCCCTTACCCCCCCCCTCCCCTCCCCAAGCCTGCGCCGTTTGGCAATTAGAATGGTAGCCTTCTAAGGCGGCAGCCCGGAGCTTTTGGCAGTGTGCATCATGCACCATGCAAGTGTGATGTGACATTGTGTTGCAGGTCATGACAGGCTGCAAGAGGTCGTGCAAATTGTGTTCGCCTACATCAGCATGCTGCATGCACCCGGAGGGGTCACCCAAGACAGGTTCCAGGAGAACAGAGCCTTATCTGAGCTGAGGTTCAGATTTGCCGACAAGAACAGCCCATACAACTATGTAGAGAAGCTCTCCTCTGCTATGCAAAGCTATGAAGACAGGTGATTTGACCTTGCGGTGCCAAGGTGCCGTGTGCATCAGCTCTGTAGCATGAGTGTTGTGAAGCAAGCAACATCTGAACAACAAGCTAAATCTCTGCCAGCTTTTCAAAAGGCTGTCTCAATGAAGCGCTTCTTTTCATGCCCAGCCATGAAGCAAAGGACACATTGGCCTGAACCCCACGGTTGATGTGTCCCTCTTGCCGCTGGTTTTGAGGCAGGCTGTGCCCTTTGCTCTTTGTGGTGGCAAAGCAACCTTTTGACGTTACACACACACTGTTGTTTGCTGCAGTCTGTGTGCAACTGTGGGTGCTTTTCCCACCAAGCAAATGCGGTATCGACCCTATGGGAACAAACTCTAGACAGTGCAGCTGAGCTCAAGCCTTTGTCAACCTGCCTCAACAGTATTGCCTGACGACTCAGTTTGTTGGTGGTGGTCACTTCATCATAACTATTCAGTCACAGCAGTGGGTACACCACTGATATGCTCTTCAGCACATTTGCTCTGATCTGGCCTCATCTGGTCTAATCTGGTGTGATCTGGTCTGATCTGCGTGCAGGGATCTGTTACTGGCGCTGCACAACGTGCCCCAGGAGTATGATGAGTCAGCCATCAACGGAGTTCTGGCAGAGCTGACGCCTGCCAATGTGCGCATCATGTGGTCCTCCAAGCTATTTCAGGTGTGTCACTGACACACCACTTCCGCAATGTGTCCCAAAGACACCGGCCAACTTCATTTTTTGCTTCAGAAAAGACTGGTCACTCATGTATTGAGCATGGTTTCACTAGAAACCCTGGCCACATACCCGACTTGCTGTTATGCTAAAGCATCATGCGTATCAGGAGGAGGTCTGTTTGGCTGGGTCTTGCACCTACTCAAATCATGCTGGCATGCTTCACATGTTTAGCAGCATGTCTGTCCAGTTGCTCATGTTCGTCCAAGACTGCTTGTTCCGCTCTGTGCTCACTGTTGTTCTTACAAGTAACCAGACATTTGGCAGTTCACTATCAGGTAGTAGACATCAGGCAGTAGACACCAGGCAGTAACCACCAGGCAGTAGACACCAGGCAGTAGACACCAGGCAGTAGACACTAGGCAATAGCTTCTAGGCAATCGACACCAGGCGGTAGACACCAGGCAGTAGACACCAGGCAATAGCTTCTAGGCAATAAACACTAGGCAGTAGACGCTGGGCAGCTCAACCAAGTTAGAGCCAGGGTACAAAAGAGGCATGTCACAGTTCTGCCATGCAGCGTCTATGCTCTTGTTTGCTGCTTTGATTTTAGTATGAGTCCTGCTCAGTGAAATCTAGGCGTCCTGGCAAGCAGTGCATCAGGTAGTTGCATGCTTGTCATGGGTTTGCATGTGCTGGGTGTTATAGGGCTAGTATGAGGCCTACTGCAAAGGCGCATTACGGACCCCCCTCCAGCCCAAAGTCACCCCCATCACAACCAGCAGTCTCCCTTGCGTGCCTTCCCCTGATCTGTGTTTGCCTGGCACTGCAGGGTACTCATCAGGGATGAAATACGCACCACACAGTCGCCAGAAGCAACAGGTTTCATTGCTTGCCTTTCCCCTGATCTGTGTATGCCTGTGATACAAGGCACTACTAGCAGCACAGAGCCAGGGTATGAGACCCCCTACAGCTGGAGCCACGTCCAGAATCACCAGTTTCCAATGCTTATCTTTCCTTCACATGTGCATGTCTTTAATAATTGCAGGGTACAACTAGCAGCACAGAGCCATGGTGTGAGACGCCCTACAGCTGGAGCCACGTCCAGAATGAACAGTGTCCCTTGCTTGCTTTTCTTTAACATATGTACGTTTGCAGTTGCAGGGCACTATTAGCAGCACAGAGCCATAGAATATGACGCCCTACAGCTTGAGAGATGTCTAGAATCAGCAGTTTCCATTGCTTGCCTTTCCTTGATCTGTGTATGTGTGCGGTTGCAGGGCACAACTAGCAGCACAGAGCCATGGTACAAGACAACCTACAGCCTGAGTGACCTTCACAAACAACAGTTTCCAATGCTTGCTTTTTTGGGACATGTGTATCTCTGCGATCGCAGGGTACAACCAGCAGCACAGAGCCATGGTATGAGACCCCCTACAGCTGGACTGATGTCCAGATCTGTGACTTGATATCACTTCAGCTTACCTGATGTCACATTGTTTCCATTGCTCGCCTTTCCGTGACATATGTATGTGTGCGGTTGCAGGGCACAACTAGCAGCACAGAGCCATGGTACAAGACCCCCTACAGCCTGAGTGACATCCCACAGTCCTGGCAGTCAGCATGGACAGCTGCATCAGATGACCGCCTCTTCCTGCCCCACCCCAACCCCTTCATCCCCAGCAGCTTTGACCTGATACAGGTGCATCTTGCTGCTCCCTTTCAGTGCGTATGATTGACCAGTCACAGCAGTGATTTTGTGCATGAGCAGCTGTATCAGATCACTGCTTGGTACTGCCCTTTCAGTACGTATGACATACCTGTTACAGCAGTGACACTGTGCATGAGCAGCTGCGTCAGATCACTGCTTTGTACTGCCCTTTGTGTGCATGTAATGAACCTATTACAGCAGCAATATTGTGCATGAGCAGATGTTTCACATCACTGGTTGGTGCTGCTCTAAGGTGCCTATGATCAACCTATAGCAGCAGTGGCACTGTCAAGCACAGCTGCTTTGGATCAGGACATGTTTGCTCCTCTTCAGTCTAAACCATCATCCTGTTAAAGCAGTGATACTATGCATGAACAGCTGCGTCAGAGCACTGATTGTTCCACCCTAACCTGCAAGCCAACACTAGCTTCTAAACTCCCAAGGCTGCAGTGCTCATGCATGCTCTTACTGTTTTTTGCTTTTTTGACCTGGGCAGCCCAGTATAACACTTGGCGTCACATGAAATTGATGCCAACAGGTGTAGCCTTTTCGGTTTTTTAGACTTGTTTTGCTTTCTTGGGGCAGCCCCGGTGACTGTCAGCAGTGTGTGATTCCAGGAGCCTCAACAGCAGCAGCCAGAGGTGATCTCAGAGACACCAATGGTGAAGCTTTGGCACAGAGCCAACACCAGCTTTGAGACTCCCAAAGCCATAGTGTACATGATGTTCACATGCCCTGAGGCATATGTGACCCCAGAAGCAGCCGTGCTGACCCGCCTCTTCATAAAGCTGTTGGAGGATCATTTCAATGAGGTGGCTTATCCTGCAACACTGGCTGGGCTGCACTATGGGATGTTGACCCACCCCGAGGGGTTCCTGCTGTGGGTCAGTGGGTATGCTTTCAAGCTTTCTGTTTGATGGGGTTTGTCAATCCTTCGTTGGAGGAATTGTGACCAGGCATGTTGGGAAACCTGTGGGATCCTTCCTGCCTTTCAGAGGGGTTGCCTTGCCTTTTGTTCTGAGGCTTGTCTGCCTTTTGTCCAATCTGAGCAGCAGTTGAGGCCATGATGACTGTCTGGTGATCTAATGGTTGGAAACTCACTTCAACAATGGTGGCTGTCTTGCAACACTGGATGGGCTGTATCATGGTGTGGTTGAACTTTTAGCCGTCAGTTGAACAAATACGTTCTTGTCAAGCTGAGTGGCTAGCATGTTGACTGACAATGTTTAGCAATCATATGCACAATGCTGACCAGGCTGCGCTACAGGATGTTTGCCCACCTTGAAGGTGTCCTGGTATGGCTCAGTGGGTGGGCTTTGTATGCTACTTGGATGGCAATTGGATGTCATTTGGGTTAGGCTGCATTCACGGTAGCTTCTGTCTGAGTACTGCCTTTGGTATGAGGCCTGTACTACCAGCATTGCAATTGGGTAGCATGAGTCTTGCGCTTGCATGCTGCGTTTACATTCAGCTCCTGTGCTGTGCCCAATGGTTAATTTGATTTGAACTTGTGCCAGCCTTTGCTTTTGCATTAGCCAGGTAGGTATCAGGTGTGCATCACCCCAATTCAGAAGCGCCCATGTGCCCAATGCTTTGCAGTGAGCCAACATCGAGTCATCCAGTCATCCAATCACCTGCATTGGTACACAGGTACAACCACAAGCTGATGAAACTGGCAGAAGCTGTGCTGCGGGAGGTGGTTGACTTCAAAGTAGAAGAAGACAGGTTCCAGGTCAGTCAGCCTTCCTCTGTTTTGCCCCCAAATCCATCAGTCAAACACACACATTGGTGACCTTGTGTCCTTTGCAAACATGGCTGTCATCATATTCCAATGTCAGTATGCTTTCTGTAGACTCAGATCAAGACGTGCCAGCCATGCAGTGCTGTTCTCCTCATATCCATGTGTGTGTCACAGCCATGCTGAGACTCAGGCTGTCAGTACATGACATCTCATGCACCAATGCAATTGTCGTGTATGTCAAAAGCTACTCTGATATCATGTCCGTGATACGCATCAGCAACAGGGATGATCCTGAATAGGCTCATTTATCCTACTTTGGTGTCATCCCTGACATGTAGCAGCGATGTGGATGCTCCTGAAATGGCATCAGTCATGCACTGCAGGTGCAGAAGGATGCACTGCAGAAGGACTACAGCAACATCAAGTATGAGCAGCCCTACCAGACAGCAATGTACAACCAGTCTCTGCTGTTTGAGGCCAAGCGGTGGCATGTGCACAGCTATGAAGAGGCCCTGCTAGACCTTACTCCAACACACTTACAGGTGCTGCCACAGCCATGAGCCTATTGAACATTGAAAATGATGACATTGTGCGCTTTTGCATTGGTTATGCAGAAAAGCTGGAGGGTGGGGTGCATAGGGCTTGCCTGCAGGGTGCTCCCTCATGGAAGATGAACAGTCTATCTCCTCACCTCACAATGAACCCCCTTGCCTTTGAGCATTCAAGCTTCTGCCAGTGATGTGTCCTGATATGCTAAATGGTAGGCACTCTCCATGGATGTTGTCAGCTGCAGTCCTTTCACGCCTGGGCTGTTGTACTGCTGTCAAAAGAAGTGCCTTGTCAACAGCAATTGCGATCATCGCTCTTCATCCCATGCATTTTATATACTTTTTAGTTGTGATAGGCCTATTGTGCAAGGCATAACCCGATGGTTGCCAGCAACTCCTGCTGAAGCTAAGGCCCTATCCCATGAGGAGGCATCGGCTCTTGTGATTCATGCAATCATTGAAAACTGAAAATCACTGCGTATTGCGTATCACGTATTACGTTTGCGTATTACGTATGGGGTAACACTGATGCAATGCATGCACACAAGCTGTTGGTGACTGCAGGCCTTCATGCCTAGGCTGCTGCATCGGTGTGGGGTGGAATGCTATGTGACCGGTAGTTACAGCCGCGCAGAGACGCAGCAGCTGGGGCAACATGTTGAACAGCTACTCAAGGTCAGTCTTTGAGCATGCCTTTCTGCATTTGCATTGGTGTCCAGTTACTGAAGTCTTAGAGGAAAAGCTTCTTTGCAGATGCAGTTTGTTCACAAAGTGAAGTCTGAATGGAAGTGGTGGTGAACTGACAAGGTTTCAACAGTGAGCTCAATGACAACTTCACAGAACAGGTGTTCAGGGTCAGAGTCATGTGCACATTTGTCTGCAAACAGTGTGTGCTTCTCTATTGTTTGTTTACATCAATCAACCAATATATCTTTATACTGCTGCGCATATGTACGTGTCTCTCGTGTGACTGCCACACCACCACATGCTACTCCCGATGCGCTGACAGTCAAATCAGCACTTCACACAAGGAGCTACTCAAGCCCTGAAGTGATGAATGACCCCAGCACTAAGCTCTACATAAGCTTCCTGCTAGAGAAAGAGGAGACCCTTTCCATTTACCCAAGACATGATGGGAAACAGCCATTTAGGAATCTGCATTGCCGTACAATGCAGGATGAGCTGCATGCCAAGCCACTGTTCCCTTCACAGCGTGGTGAAGGCCGCATAGTGAAGCTGCAGCAGGGCACTTCAGCCCTGTTCACACAGCCTGGCTCCAACCCTTCCAATGACAACAGCAGCATAGTGCTGACCTATCAAGTGGGGCTGGATGAGGAACGCAGCAATGCCCTGGTTGATCTGCTGGTGCACTGCGCCAAGAGGGATGTGTTTCATGTGCTGCGCACGCAAGAGCAGCTGGGCTACTTGGTGTTCCTGTCATCATGGACAAACCTGTCTGTGCATAGGTATGGACAAATCTGTCTGTGCATAGGTATGGACAAATCTGTCTGTGCATAGGCATGGACGCATCTGTCTGTGCATAGGTTTGGACAAATCTGTCTGTGCATAGGTATGGTCAAATCTGTCTGTGCATAGGTAAGGGTGGGTTGCTGCTGTGAGCTTTGTTATGTCCTCAACCTAATGACAGGCTCCATGCAAGTACTTTCTGAAACAACAGTTGTAGTAACAACACGTCTTCACAGTCTCAGATGTGCAGCAATGTTGAGCTGAATCAGGTGTGCTGGTGTCCTCTTGATGCTGTTCATGCACGCTGTGATTGACAGCAGCTGTGTGTGAAGGCGTGAGTCATGTTGCAACTTTAGGCAGTCCCCATGACTGGGTAGCATTCCCATCATGTTGTCCTTAGGAAGCATGATGTCAGAACAGAAGTCAAAAATGCCTATGGTGGACATGTCTACCATACAGACAGCCAACCAAAGTACAACTTGCCCTAAACAGTGGCAGGAGAAGACTTGGCCCATTCAGTCTTCAGTGCTGAACTTCAGCCGCTGAAGGCTTCACCCTGGTCACTGCTATGTACATACTGTTCCTTTGTTGCCCAAAGTGTGGCCTGATGCGTGCAGTGTGGCGTTCATCCTGCAGTCTACTGCCTTCAGCTGTCAACATCTGGAGAGCCGGTGTGAAGCCTTCCTGCAGCAGTACCAGACCAGCTTGGCTGACATGACAGAGGACAGCTTCAAGACACAGGTGCATGACTGCCGCCTCTGTGTGTACATCTGTCCATCCGCCCGCCCGTCTGTCTGTCTATCTGTCTGTCTGTCTGTCTGTCTCTCTGTCTGTCTGCCTGTCTGTCTGTCTGCCTGTCTGTCTGTCTGTCTGTGCGTGCGTGCATGACAACAAGTGGGGGATACTAATGTGCAGCTCTCTGGAAGCCTGCAGTGATAGACACAAAAAGGTTTCTCAGAAGTGTCAGATTTGTGCATCTCATTTGTTCATGTAACAAATGCTGTGATTTGTATGTTGCTTACTGGCTATCTGAGCTGCTTCCCAGGACGACAGACTTCAAGTAGGGCTGAAGGCAGGTCAGTACTTACAGCACCAAATGCATTGGTGGCGTACCTGTCTCACTCCGGCAGATGAGGCTGACATTTTATAGACTTTCAGCTGGGATGTGTTGCATGAGACAACAATGTATATGGGGCAAGGGGTGGTGAAAGTGTGTCAACAATGTGCAGCATCTTACTGACTTCTGCGGATTGGTGTACAGGCAGGGAAGCTAGCCAAGTGCAAGCTGAAGTCAAAGGCTACAGCACCAACTGTATATTTATGCTCGGCAACACGTCATTCACCACAGGCTGTGTTGACAGGTCTGTCCGACTGAGTTGCCATGGGTAGTGTATAGGCAAAGAAGCGAGCAAACTTGAGGAGGTTAACAGATCATTCACCACAGGTTGTTTGGACAGGTTTGTCCGACTGACTTGCCATGGGTTGTGTACAGGCAGAGGAGCTAGCCAAGAGCAAACTGGAGAAGGTGAAGAGGTTACAGCAGCAGGCGCACCGGGACTGGCAGGAGATCAAGCATGGCAGCCTCAAGTTCCAGCGCCGCCAACAGGAGGCTGATGCCATCAGATCTCTGCACAAGTCTGACCTTGTTGCCTTCTTCAAGGTGCGACGCACAAGGTGCATGCAATTCAGGCTGTGTTCTTTTTTGGTGGAAATATGAGAAGTGTATATGTGAAATGGCAGTAAGCCTGGCATTGATCTTTCAGCAGCTTGTTGCTACAACTGCAAAAGAGCAATGAATCTGACAAGCTGCACTGCCCCTCTGCTCAGAGGATGTAAGCATCAATTCCAGGCCACTCAGAGCGGTCATTGCTTTGTAATACTCATGCCAATTTGGATATTAAGCAGGACTGCTGGATGCTCTGCATGTTTTTCCCGAATTGTCTATGGTGTTTGCAGGATATCATGCTGTCTAGAGACAAGAGATGCAAGGTAGCAGTGCATGTGACTGGAGCCAATGAAGCCAAGCCACAACAAGAAGCAGATGCAACACCCTCTGGTGATACTGCTGCTGCGCAATCAGCTGATGCAGACAGAGACTTGAATGACAAACAGCCTGGGCTGGCTGCTACTGAAGACAATGGTGATGTTGACATGCAGCCTGTCATACATGAAGACGTGCAGTTGATAGAGGATGTCTGGGCATTTAAGCGAGCTCAGATGTTGTACCCTGCTGTCAAATAGCATTTTGGCATTGCAGCAAGTTTGCTGGCTAGTTGTTGAGTGTTTGTGCACATTCATTGACTTGACTGTAGGTATCGTGCACACCCCCTTTGTGTATGTTTGCTGGTACTGGTTGACAAGTAAAGTTGTGCTGAGCACAAGTCGTGCTGGCTGCCTTTAGTTTATGCAGTTCAACAATGATTGCACAGCATCAGCCTCATTGTCTCTTGCAGGGAGTGTAAGTCATTTACACAACCGACCTCATAAATCTACTGCTACAAAAGCATTTCATAAGATCTTGCGGTATCTGGAATTCTGATGTGCATGATGTTGGAACAAATTTGTTTGCTTTCAAGACAGCTCAAAGCATGCCAGCAGCTAATCACGACATCAGCAGTGATGATGTTCTTTGCGCAGAATATCATTTATGCTTTGTCAGACTGTGACCTGAGTTGCACTTGTTGACATTCTTTGCTGCTTACAGCACGCAAATTAGCACCGACAGCTAGAGCAGACGCTTTGGGGTCTGATGAAGTTGCATTTTTGCCTATCAAGTCATTAGCTATAGAGTTTGCCACCTATCTATGGTGGTGTTGAAATAACACCATGGCCACCTCAGCCGCTTGCAATCCAGGCAGCGAGTGCACAGGATCACAAGCCCGGGCAGAATGCACGACGGGGACGTGTGGCCATATAGCATCCCAACAACAGGTTGTTGCATAAGCAACAGCAGCAGGTGCTGCATCCGCAACAGAGCAATTCGAGAGTCAGCACCTGTTTTACAGCACAGACACTTGTCAGATGTTAAGATCATAAGCATCTGATAAGTGCCAGGAGCTGTGCACAACCCGAGCAAGTCTTCAGCGGCGGCGCTCCAACTGTTGCGGTCCAGGCTCCACAGGCTGTGTCCACCGTGCCACGCTCCAAAAAGGCTGTGTCCCCTGCTCCAAAGGCTCTCAGGTAGGCTCCCTAGGCTGTGTCCACCGTGCCAGGCTCCGAACAGGCTGTGTCCCCCGCTCCAAAGGCTGTCAGGTAGGCCACAAAGGCTGTGTCCACTGCTACGCCGTGCCAGGCTCCAGATGCTGCTTCCAACCTGCAAGCCAGCCTGTGATCCTGGCAGACAAGAACTCGTGCACACTGAAGACAACGATCCTACGAAACAACAGTTAGAACTGCGAAGATACCTTGAAAGACAGCCGAAATCTGAGAACCCATGAAGAAAAGGCTGTGTGTGCTGGCATAGGGCCTGCTCGGATCCTGACGCTGCATACTAAACGCTAATATGCACCGTCACGGATCCTGACGGTGCATACTAAACGCTAATATGCACCGTAACGGATCCTGACGGTGCATACTA
>JAABUK010002944.1_pt1 | contig 29656 bp, 29 predicted proteins | sample 5559141 | NCBI WGS metagenome assembly JAABUK01 (sample SAMN10711869, study PRJNA513367) | rock metagenome | isolation source: Antarctica rocks | place: Antarctica: Victoria Land, Pudding Butte nord | collected 2016-01-03
GCAAAACCTAGAAACCACAGGCACTCTCACCCGCGACGAATTCCACGGTGAGTGGAACTACACGCTGCACCCGCAACCCAACGACACGCCCGACCTGAACCAGGTTAATTAATCACCAGCCCTAATGGGACGTCGCCATTAGCTGAACGTATCCGGGCGGTCCGGCAAGCCCGGCCAGCACATCGTCGGCCAGCCACAGCGGTGTCGTAAGCCGATCGACCACCGGCACCGACCCGGTCGCCGGTCGTGCTTCGGGACGCGCGTCTGTCGGTAGCGGCTGCTACACCTACCCACATGACTCAGCAGCGCATCACTCTCGACGGTGACACGATCACTGGTCGCGGCCGTTCTCTGAACTCGTTCGTCATCCTGGAGGACGCGGCCGGATTCATAGCGTTCGCGGAACAGGTCTTCGGCGCAGTCGAGGTTGCGGATGCACGGACCCCGACACCGGCGGGTCGGCTCATTCACGCTGAGATGTACGTGGGTGAATCCTTGTTGCTTCTGGCTGACCCGCAAGAGGGGTGGGGCAACCATCCGGGCATGTTCCAGATCCGGGTATCTGATGTCGAAACGGTGATTGCCCGCGCCGTCGAGCGGGACGCTGCCCTAGTGACGCCGCCGACGCCGTTCTATGGCTCGCTGACACTCGCCCGAGTACAGGACCCTTGGGGCAACCTCTGGTGGCTTTATCAGCCGGCACCCGGACAACCCGATCCGAAACCTGCGTGGGAGAGCGGTCCGGACACAATCTTCCGCACCCTCGACGAGCACATGAGGTCCATCCGCTGAAGGATCGGTGCCCCGGTCAGCGATCCGTGACCGGGCACCGATCCTGATGCGGGCACGATGGGCCGGGTGCTGGAAAGCCAGACTTTGTGGTGACTCGCTCGGATCTGTTCAACGAGGATGTCCGCCTGTCCAGCGTGCCGGGCAATGTCTCCAATCATGCACAGGTAGATGAACCGCAGGTTCACCGTGCCGACCAGGCGGTGTTCGGCGGTGTCGGCCAGGGTCTCGTCGGCGGTGACGTGGAAACTGCTGTCGCCGCCGGTGCTGTGCCCGTCGCAGTCTTCGGCGGCCATGGCGGCGAGGGTGCGTTGGAACCAGATGCGTTCGGCGGCGGCGCAGTGCTTGATCAGGGAAATCGGGGTCGTGAGGGAGGGCACGAGCTGTTGACGCGATTGGGCGTCGGAGAGCCCCTGGACGGCGGCCACCAGTTCTCCACGATGCAGCTCGAGTGTGCTTTCCAGCAGTTCCCGTTCGGTGCCGGTGAACGGGCGGCCCGGGCCAAGTACAGCAGTCATGGATGGCTCCTTGGTATGGGATGCGTTGGGTAAACGGCGCGTTCGCGGAAGCGGTGGAGGTAGACCGAGCAGCGCTGCGCGCTACCGGCCGCGCGTTGATACCGAGGCCGCCGGTGGGGTTATCTTCGCCGTGCGATGAAGAGCCATTCCCGGCCTGGCCGATCTGGCACGTCGCGGACGTCGAGCAGGTCCATCTGGGCGTGGTCGAGATCGGCGGCAAGTTCTTCACGTTCTCGGAACCGCAGGGTCGAATCGCTGGTCAGCTGCGTCCCATCGGCGAAGGCAAAGTTGTTGGTGATGCCCACGCGCGGCCAGTTGATGCCGCTGACCTGCACCCAGGCTTCGACTCGACCTTCCCCGGGCACGTCGGCCGTGTGCCACGTTTGTTCACGGGTCCAGCGCTCCCACGCGTGGGCGGCCGGGACGCGAGACTCGAACACCAGGTGTCCTCCTGGTCTCAGTGCGGCAGCCAATGCGTGCAGCGCGGTAGCCCACTGCGCATCCTCGGCGATAGCCATCGCCACATTGGCCGTCATCGTGGCCAGGTCAAAGGCGCCGATATCAGCATCAGCCAGTGAGCTGGCGTCGCCATCGATCCATCGCACCTGGTCTGCGCCGAGCTTGCCGCGAGCTACCGCCAACGACGCGGCGGCAGGGTCCACACCCACGACATCGCATCCCCGGCCGGCGAGCAGCAATGCCAAAACACCCGTTCCGCAGCCCAGGTCCAGCACCCGCATCGCCCCGACCTCGGCGGCCGTGTCCAGGTAGGGCAGCAGGTCGGATCGGTCCGGGTCGAGCGCGTCGTACACCGCCGCCAACCGCGGATGACCGAACACTTCGTCCATCTACAACCCCCATTGCGACGGAACAAGAAGCTTGTGGAAATCGCCCGACGACCCGCTTGCCATAGAAATCATGCATCAGGACAGACCGGTCAACCTGCGCATGGCCACCGGAACTTCGTCAGGTAACCGTTGCTTGGCCGGCCACGAGCCATCGAAGCCGGACCCAATCGTCGTCCCGTAGCGCGATTGTCTACCGGTGATCATCGTGACCCGTCCCCATGCAAAGCTGTCTGCAGTTCACTCCTCCGCCGAAATACCTGTGCCTTGTAGCGCGGTGGCGAGGAGGTCGGCAGGATATGCCGCGGTCAGGTTTCCGTGGTGGAGCTTCCAGTAGAAGTCGTTGAGGGTCGTCGCGACGTGGGCGTAGCGCACAACGGTGTCTGCGAGGACGCCGTCCAGCGCGGTGGCGCGGTCGGTGTCGGCGGTGCGACGGACGTAGTCGTTGCGTTCCTTCGGATCGGTGAATTTCAGCGAAGTAGCAGCGATGGTGTTGACGAGTGCGGCAGCGCAGTAGGCAAGGTCGTGGTCGGCGGTCAGTCGGAGGAAACTCTGCTCCGACCTGTCCAGCTGGAATCGTTGCGCGCTCGCGAGACCGAAATCGGACAGGTAGACACGGCGTCCGTCGGTGAGGACGTTGCCGAAGTGCGCGTCGAAATGGGCCATGCCCGCCGAGCGCATGTGCCTGACCGCCCGGAGCAGTTGCTGCTCGACGAGGGTGACCGCTGTTTCCGCCTGGACCGATCCAGCGGTGAGTTGCTCGCGCAGCCAGTCGCGGAGCGCGTAGGGCACGTACTCCAGGAACAGTGCGATGACCGTGCCTGACCCGTCGAGTGCCCGCAACCGTGCTTCGACGGCAGCCGAGTTCCCCCAGAACTGGACGGCGTCGGCGACCTCCGTTGACGCAGTCGTAGTTGACGTGGGGGAAGGACCGGGCAGCACACGCCAGTGGTAGAGCAGCGGAAAGTTGGCGCACGCACCGTCCAGTACCCAGCTGCTGACGATCTGGTGGACAGCGACCTCTCGCCAAGCGTTGAACCCGGCGGAACCCGGACCCACTCCGTACTGGTAGCAGGTCGGCAGATCGAACAGGTTGGCCGTGCATTCGGGCCCGGCACGTAGTTCGCGGTCGGTGAGCCGCACCAGCTTCACGAAGACCGGCGTGTTCGCTACCCGGATCGACTGCGTCGCCCCACCGATGCTGACCCTGCCGTCGTCTGCTCGATCGATGATCGAGATCAGTTCAGCAGTCGACATCGACCCCAGCTCCGCCGCCACCGCTCTGTGGGCAAACAGTCGATCCCTGGACACGTCCACACCCAAACAGTGCCACAACGCGGACAGTCACCACGGCCCGATCAACGAGCCGAGTCGGCCCAGCGCCCGCGGGCCGATCGCTGACCGGTCAGCGATCCGCGAACTAGTCTTCGACTGTGAAAAGGCTGAAACTGCCCGGCCCAGAAGAGCGTGTTCTCGTGTGGTCGGTGGTGGTGGTCCAGCCGGCCGGGGCGTAACCGAACGGCTCCGGGTCCAAGCTCCGGCCGGCGATATACGCGGGAACGGCACCCACCGAGGCCCCCAGATGGGGAGCTGATGCAGCGGTGCGGCGATCGCGACCAGTCCCTACAGCCGTCGGGGACTACCACCGCCGTGCGGTCGTGGTCGGCACCCTGATCGCCGGTCTGCCAACTCATCCAGAAGCCCTCCGCGAACACGATCTTGCTTCCCACGGTGTGTGAGGAGGCATTGGGTGTCCCGGGCCGATGACACCCGCCGATAATTTGAGGCGTGTGCTCAACCTGGGTGACCGGTCGGGCGTAGAGGGGGTGTGATCGAAATCGGGGAGCAGGCCAAAGTGACACCCAGCGTCGGCAGTGGTCGACGTCCCACCGATGACCCGGACTACGTGGCCCTGTTCGCGCGTGAGGTCGGCCCGATGACCCGGCTGGCGACGCTGCTCGGCGCCGACGACCCGGAGAACCTGGTGCAGGAGGCCTTCCTGCGGCTGCACCGAAAATGGTCCACGGTCAAAGATCCGCAAGCGGCGACGGGATATCTGCGAACGATCGTGGTCAACCTGGTCCGGTCAGGGCATCGTCACCTCCGAGTGGTCAGACGCCACACCTCCGCCCTTGTTCGTGATGCACCTCTCGCAGAGGACACCGCCGCCAGGTGGGCTGAGCATGCGGACGTGCTGCAGGCCCTGGACGGGCTGGGCAATCGGCACCGGGAAGCATTGATCCTGCGGTACTGGCTGGACCTTTCCGAAGCGGAGATCGCTGCAGCTATGGGTATCTCGCCAGGAACCGTCAAATCTCACGTCTCCCGCGGTCTGGTCGCCCTGCGCGCCGCGATCGACACCCTCAACATGGACGGAGCGGGCAATGAGTGAGTTGGAACGAGAACTCAAGGCGGCGTTGGACGCCAAATCAGCGGCGGTGACACCCGACCCACAATCTTGGGAGAAGCATCGGGCCGCGGCGCTGACCCAGACGGGTATCAGCTCACAACGTTGGTTCGGTCAACGGCGCGTCCTGCCCCTGGTCATTGCGGCGGCGGTCGTGCTGGTCGCGGCCGTCGGCACCAGCATTGTCGTGACGAACAACCGCACCTCCCCAGGGAGCGCACCTACCCCGGCCACGACCACGGCTCCTGTCGTTGGCTCGAGCCGCGCCGCAACCTCCGTTGCCCCGAGTCTGACCACAGGCGCGGTCGTGAACGTGCCGCTGCCGACGTGCACCGGTGCCCTGTTGGGTTCGGCTCAGCTGACACCGGCGGGCGTCACCGGATTCACCGTGCGGATGCAAGTGCGTCAGGCGGCAGGCGGTGACGTGTTGTGCGCGGGCATCACCGGCGCAGCAGGCGGGACGGTGCAAACATCGACCGGCGGAACGGTCGCCGGCGCCGGACCGGTGGATCTGGCCGCAAGTTCCACCTGGGATCAAGGGTCCCCGGTGTTCGTCTGGGGAGCGGTCGATAGCCGCGTCAGCGACCTACGCATCACCGGTACCAACGCGAAGGCCGTCCAGGTGCAGTTCACTGCGCTCCCACCCGCCCGACGGGCGTTTGTCGCCGTCCTGCCCGCCAACACAAAAAAGGTCACCATCACCGCGACGGCCGCTGCCGGGGGCACCGTCAGTACCAGGAACCTGACCACGATCTTCGGCGCGCCAGCCGCGTTGACCACCTCGGAAACCCCGTCAGCATCGCCCACATCTGCGCCAGTAACCACCACACCAAAGTCAACCGCGAACGTGCCGCCCACTACCGTTCCCGCTGCCCCGCCATCCACGACGCCGCCCCCTGCGGGCCCGGTGGCCGGCTGCGACGGCCCTGGCGTGGGCATCGGCATCGCTGACCTTGGGGTCGGCGGCGGAATGGTGTCGCTCAACTACCTACAGACGGCCAAGACCCTCTGCTTCAGCAACGGCGGTCCTCTCAAAGCGGCGCCACGAGTCCCCGGGGTCATGCCCTACGCCGCCCGGACCACCCTGGTCTCCGGGCAGGGCATCTGGGGTGCGGTGACCCTCAAAGTCGCCAAAGTGATCATCACCGACGGCAAGTCGCCGAAAGGCCGACCAGCACAACTCCTCACACTCGGAAGCGACCTCAAGGCCTTCGTCGAAGAAACCACCGGACCCGTCCGCCTCCAAGCGTTCAGCGCGACAGGAGCCCTGCTCTACACGCTGACCCTGCGCTAGATCACCGCAAGCCGAACGCTGACCGGTCGCCGATCCTCCGCCGCGGCGCAGGTAAATCCGTCGAGCTGGATTCTGCCTACCGTGCTCTATATCCGTTACGAGTCACCGACGCCCAATAGCCGCGGCGCGCACACCGGCATCTTCGCTGGCCAACGGCCTCGCCCGATCCGGTCGACTCAGCCCGACCGACTGGTCGTGGTGGCGGTCCAACAACGACTGGCTCGATGCCGCCTACCCCGACCCGGCCACCGTCGACCCGACGCTGTTCGACCGAACCAAGAACCCCATCGTCACCTGCTGGTTCAAAGACACAGCCACCCACTTGCTCAACCGCGCCGACGGGTACCTGGAACTACTTCAGCGCCATGACATCCTGGTCGCGATCCCACTGAGAAAGATTTCGACCCCGGCGAGAAACTGCTCCCGGTCGTCGTGGTCGGACAGCTCAGCCGCTGCTTCGCGGACGACTTGGTCTTCGTCCTGTTCGATCCACGCGGTCGCCAGCGCTTCCAGGTACCTGTGCCGCTCGGTCTCATCGCGTGTTCGACGTGCACCGGCCGCGAATTGCGCAGCCGAGCCGAAGATGTAGTTCGCTAGCGCGGCTCCGGCGTCCGATCGAGCTGATCCGGCGACGCCGAGCCCCTGGAGCTGCACGCCGATGCTCTTCCAGATCCGCAACACCGCCGGCTGAAGAGGTTCACGAGCCAGCTGAGCTCCGACCCACGGGTGGGCGTCGACCGCCTCGAAGATCCCGAGCGAAAGACCGCGGAGCGCCGAGCTCGGGTCGGCGTCGTCGGCCGCATGCTCCGTTACTGCACGGACGACATCGTCAGCGGCCGCCGCGAGCAGGTCCTCCATCCCCGAAACGTGGTGATAGATGGCGCCGCGACCGGTCGAAAGATGGCTCGTCAAGGTCCGGACGGTGAGAGCGTGCTCGCCGTCCGCGTCCAGGATCTCGATCGCAGCGTGGACGATCCGTTCCCGCGAAAGGGCATCAGACCGTCTCGGCGTGCGTGCAGTCGGGGTGGCCATGGCGTCATCTTGACATGCTTGGACCAATGGTCCAAGATTCCGGCAATAGTGGACCATCGGTCCAACATCATTCGGAAGGCATCCCATGACCACTCCCGTCACCATCGTCGGCGCAGGCCTGGGCGGGCTGACACTGGCCCGCGTGCTGCACCTGCACGACATCCCCGTCACCGTCTACGACGCGGAGGCATCCGCGCAGACACGAACGCAGGGCGGCCAACTCGACCTGCACGAGCACAACGGACAACTCGCCCTCCACATCGCCGGCCTGGACGAGGAATACCTGTCGATCCTGAACGAGGGCGGGGCCGCGCAGCGGGTGTCCGACCGGCACGGGGTCATCCTCGGCGACGTCCCCGACGACGGATCGATGACCAAGCCCGAAGCGCTCCGCGGTGACATCCGCCGGATCCTGCTGGACTCACTGCCGCAGGGCACGGTGCAGTGGGGGAAGAAACTCCTCACAGCGGCCGCGATCGAGAATGGGGTGCACGAACTTACCTTCGCCGACGGTTCGACCCGCAGGACCGAACTGTTGGTCGGCGCGGACGGCACCTGGTCCAAGGTCCGGCCGCTGGTCTCGGCCGAGCAGCCGACCTACGCGGGGATGAGTTACATCGACACGTACCTGCATGACGTGGACAACTGCCATCCCGCATCCGCCGCGGCCGTCGGGAACGGCGCGCTGTACGCCCTAGAGCCCGGCGAAGGTTTTCTCGCCCACCGCGAGGCCGGGAACGTCATCCACACCTACGTCATCCTGTCCCGACCCCTGGAATGGTTCGACCGCATCGATTTCGCCGACGCAGACGCCACCCGTGCCCTCATCGCAGCCGAGTTTCGCAACTGGGCACCAGAACTGACCGCGCTCATCGCCGACAGCGACACCGCACCCATTCTGCGGAGCATCCACCAGCTCCCGGACCGCCATTGGTGGGCCCGGGTTGCCGGCGTGACACTCATCGGCGACGCCGCACACGTCACCGTCCCCGGCGGCGAAGGCGCCAACATCGCCATGCTCGACGGCGCCGAACTCGCCCAGGCGATCGCTGCGAACCCCGACGACATCGAAACGGCACTCGCCACGTACGAGGCGGCGATGTTTCCACGCAGTGAAGCCGAGGCGGTTGAAGCACACCAAACTGTCGACCTCATCTTCGGCGAGGGCGCACCGCATACGCTCGCGGAACTGTTCAACGGCAGCGGCGACCAGGAATCGGATCACACCGAATGATGACAGCGACAGCCCGATAGCCGAACCTTCTACGGTGACGATCTGGTCTCTCCCCCCACGGGGACGGTCAAGATCGTCATCGCAGGGGGTTCCGCTTGCCGTGGCCAAGGCACCCGGTCACTCCCATTTTCGGGTACTGCTGCTGGCTGCCGGCTGGGGGTGGCTGAGTACTGAGGTGCGGAATCAGTGCACAGGCTGGTCGGCCAGAGCCGCCAGTTGAGCGGCAAGCGTGGCCGGTACGTCCCCGGCCAGTCCGGCGTCGAGCCCAAATAGCCGGCGGCAGCCGCCCAGTTCCATGAGGGCGATCGGCGATGCGCCGGAGTCGCCGAGCCGATAAGGCGGCCGCGGAGTCGGCAGGAACATCAACCAGTCGACCGCAGGGCTGTTCATGATGTCGGACGTCGGTGGGCACGCCGAGGATGTTCCGGCCGGTAATTTTGTCCACAGCGTCCTGAGCTGCTGCACCGGCACAGTTCCCGCTCGGGTCAGTTCACCTTGATGATCGCCGGTTGTCCGGTAGTAGCAGACGCTGACCGAACCCGAGGATGGCAGGGTCGGTGGGCCGCCTTTCCCGGCCTGCCCATTCGATGCGCTGATCCATATCGCAGGGCTCTTGGCGCCGTCGCCGCAATTGGTGATCGTTTGCACCTCCCCGAGCACCTGCTTGGTTCTCGACTCGGAGATTGGAGCCATGGTTCCGGTGTTCAGCGCGGTGAGTGCTCTAGGAACCTTCGGCGAGTAGTTGGTCGGCCACTGCTGCGGCGTCGACGCCGCCGGGGAGGCAGGAGCGCAGGTAGTCGGTGTCGCCGGGGGTGCGCAGGCGCCGCATGAGGTCTCTGACGACCGGTGCGTCCAGGCCGGCGATGATGTCGGTTTTGGCCAGTCTCACGGGCGGGTCCTCCGTTTCCTTGACCAGGGGTCCGCGTGACCGTTTGTGGGGGCAATGGCGGGGTGCGCTGGCTTACCGTTCGATGCCGTGATCGGGGGTGGGTGGTGCGTCGTGGATCTCGGGGCGGTAGGTCCAGTCCAGTGCGGGGTTGTATTCCTCGTCGTCGTCGGCACCGAACCCAGGGCCTTCCGTGGCCTGCACGTCCGCCGCGGGACGATCTGGTACGGCCGCTTCTGGGTGCTCTGCGCGGTGTTGCAGTTCGGCGGCGTAGCGGGCGGCCTGATCGGCGGCGTGTTCGGCGGCGGAGGTGAGGGCTTCGGCCTGCTGCGAGGTGTGGTCTGCGAGCTGGCGGTCCTGCTCGACCGCTTGAGCGTGGAGTTCCTGGCGGTCCGCCAGGTGCGCGTGGGCGGCGTCGATCCGTTGTTGCGCCTGCCGGGGGCTGGCACCGAGACGATCCTGTAGCGGGGCGACGGTGTCGGCGGTCGCGGCGATGTGTTGCAGCCGGGCGGCTTGTGCGGTCTGGATCTGCTGAATGCGGCCGGCGAGTTCGGCTTTGCGGCGGCCGGCGAGTCGGCCGAGGCCGGCCAGTTCGCGTTTGGCGTCGGACAGGTCGCCGGCGGCTTCACGGTGCTGGGCCTGCACCTCGCGCAGGTCCTGTAGATGGGCCTGGAATGTGGTGACGTCGGCCAGGTGCTGCTCGTGGCGGGCGGTGTCCTGCTCGAGCTGCTCGGTAGCGGGGCCGTGTCCGGCGATCACAGCTTCGGCGCTGGCCAGCGCCTCGGCCTGGGCTTGTGCGGCGTCCTGGGTGGCCTGCTGATGTTCGCGGGTTGCGGCGGTGGCCGCAGCAGCCAGGTCGGTGTCGGGCAGGTCCTGATATTCACGGACCGGTTCCACATGCTCGGCGGTGACCGTCTCGGGTTCCGCGCCGACTGCCGGTGCCGCGGCTGCGACTTCGGCTGGTTCGGCCGAAATCGTCACGGCGGCGACGACGGCGCTGACGTCGGCAGGGGACTGGTCCGATGCTGCTGGGTGCACGGCGGGTGCGGGAATCGGGTGGTCGAGCAGTGCCACTGCGCCGGACTGTTCGGGCAGGTGCGCCCCGGTGGGTTCGGGCTGGACGGGTTCGGCGGGGCGGGTGTGCAGGACCGGCGGGGTGGGTAGGCCCAGATCGGCCGGTGTGGCCGGGGGCCGGGGGGCTGGAGTGAGGCGGTGTTCGTCGAGGTGGTCCAGAACGGTGAAGGTGGACAGGTTCAGCTTCTGCGCCAGTCGCAGCGCCTGCCGGTGCTGCTGCTCTGCGGTCATCGCGGCGACGTGCGGGGCGGCGCTGTCCAACACGTTGAGTCGGGCTTCGATGCGGCCGACATCCTGCGGCCACAGCGCGGCGTGGATCTTTTCGATGCGGTCGATGACCAGGTCCTCCAGCGGTCGCCGGTCGGCCATCGCCGCCCGCAGCACGTCAGCGCCTTGCTCTTGCAGCAGCTGGGAGGCATCTTTCACCGGCAGCGCGGCGATCGTCGCGGGGTGCTGGACGCCGGCTTTGGCCAGCACCGCGCGGGCGGCGACGGCGGCGGTGTCACCGGCGGGGTCGTTGTCCATCACGACGAGTACCTGCCGGTCGGCGAGCGGGGCGATCGCATTGAGGGTGACCAGGTGCTCTGCGGTGAGGGCGGTGCCGCCGGTGGCGACGGCGACCAGTCCGTGGTGGCCGGTGGCGGTGTTCACGGCCATGGCATCCATCGGACCTTCGACCAGGACGACATCGGAGCCGCCACGGAGCGCGGCGATGGCGGCGGGGTCCAGACCGAACGGCAGAACCCGTTTGTGGAACAGCTCCGACTCGGGGGAGTTCAAGTATTTCGGATTCCGGTCGTTGGTGTCCCCGGGTGGTTTGCGGGTCATGAACCCGACGACCTGCCCGTCGGGGTCGGTGTAGGGACAAGTGAGACGGTCGCGGAAGAAGTCGTAGACGCCGCCGCGGTCACTGGTCCGGGCCAGCCCGGCCGCGAGCATCTCCCGATCGGTGAAGCCCTGCCCGCGCAGGTGATCGACCAGGGCGGCCCGGCCGGGCGCATATCCGGTGGCCGCCGGGTCCAGACCGCGACTGCCCAGGTATCCGGGTACCCACGATCCGGTGGCCTTTTCGGTGAAGAACGCTTGCGCGGCGGTGAGCGCCGCCCGGCTCCGCCCCACCCCGGCCGCCGCGGCTGCGGTGGCGGCCTGATCGCGGGGTGCAGCGGGCAGGTACTGCGTCTGGGCCGGCCAGTTCGTCTCGTCGTCGGGGACCGGTTCGGTGAGCGGCGCCCACTCCCGGTCCGGGGCGGCCAGCGCCGCAGCGGCATCCGGTGGGAGCTCTTCGGCCCAGTCCGGGTCGTCGTCGGCGGGTTCGACCAGGTTGGCCAGATCGACCAGGCCGGTGGGGTCGAACTCGGCGGGGACGGTGAAGGTGTCGGCGTCGAACGGGTCGAGAGTGTCTTCCGGCTCGTCGGGCTCGGTCAGGGGGGAGACGGCGATGGGCTGCGGTGCGTCGTCGTGGGCGTCGTGCGGGGCCAGGAGGTCCTCGTCCTGCGGGTCCTGGGCCAGTGCGGTCTCGGCATCCAGCGGCGGGGCGCTGGTCAGGGTGACGACGTTCCACATGAGGATGGTCGGCAGTTCGTGGTCGGCGACGGTGGCGCCCTGCCCGGTGAGCATCCACGCGGCGTCGGTGATCAACGCCTGCGGGTCGTGTCCGTCGCGGGTGGCCTCGTCGACGCGGGCGATGATGACCGGCCACAGCCGGTCGGTGGTGATCTGGTCGGCGCTGGTTTGGCCCAGCAGGTTCTCCAGCGCTGCGGTCCACGGCGGTCGCAGTTGGTGGCCGTGGGCGGCGGGGCCGGTCGCAAGGTCCCCGATGTGCGGGGCCAGGCGCCACCAGAGCGCCCCGGCGGGACCTTCGGCCGGCAGCGGGGATCCGGTGGTGGCCGCGGACAGCAGTGCGGGGACGTTGATCCCGGCGGCGTCGGCCAACGACAGCCGGGCGGCCAGCACCGGCCAGTAGTCGTCCCCGGCGATCTTGACGCCCTGGTGGGTCAGCACGTCGGCCCACCGGTCGGCGCCGTCGCGGGCATCGCCGCCCACGGCCAGGGCGGAGCGGACCAGGTCGGTGTGGCGGCGGATCATCGCGATCCGCCGCGGGGTGGGCCCGGCAGGCCGGACGTCCATGTCGGGGACCGATTCGGCGGCCCGCCACACCGCGAGGTCGCCGACCAGCTGCCGGTCGGGTAGGTAGGGCAGCGCCCAGGCCGGCGCGGTGGCGGTGTCCCACTCGGCGGCCTGGCTGCGGATCTGGCCGGCCAGGTCGGTGACCAGCGTGGCCCGGGCCCGCAAATAGGTGTTCCAGCTGGCTCGGTCCGCCACCGCTGCGGGGACGGCGGGTAGCCACGGCAGCGGGCCGCTGCCCTGGGAGTGGTTTCCGGTGGGGTCCAGGCGGTAGTCGAGTACGGCGGAGATGTCCCGGGCGGAGTCCAGTTCCCGGGATGCGGCGGCGGCGGTGAGCGCCGCGATGGGGTCGGCGCCGCCGGCGGCCAGGACGACGAGGTGTCCGCGGAGCGCTTCCCACGCCGGGGTGTCGGTGATCCCTGGGAGGGCAGCCCCGGCGTCGGTGACGATCTGGGTGAGCCGCTGCGGTCCGATGACCGTTTCGGCGCCGACGACGATGGAGTGGGTGTAGGCGTCGGCGGCCGGCCCGAGGCGGCGGGTCGGGTCGGCGGCTTCCCGCGCCTCGGTGGTGACCGACCGGGCGCCGCCGTCGGTTTCCACGATCTTGACCAGCATCTCCACGGCGGTGCTCGGTTCGATCGCGCCGGGGGTGGTGACGTCGTGGCTGTCACCTTCGCCGCCCAGGACGACGTAGCTGTGGGTGCCGTCGGTGGCCCGGGTCAACGCCGGGTACAGATCGTTGCGGGTCATCCCGGCGGTGACGACGGCGTGTGCGGTGCCCCGGCGGACGCCGGCTTTGCCGACGGTCATCCCCTGCACGGAGGCGTGGGTGTGGGCGTAACCCAGGCGCACCCAACCGGAGTTGACGTACCAGGCGGGGATGACCCGGGTGACGCCTCGGGTGATTTCGGTGGCGGTCATCGCCCCGTCCGGGTGAACCTGCGCCACTCTCCAGCGGTGGTTGTTCCGGACGAAGTCGGTGCCGCCCAGGGACAGGGTCCGCTTGTTCTGTTTGGTGATGATCACATCACCGGCGGACACGGTTTCCCCGTTGGGGAGCTGCGATTCCGGGCCGACGTCGCCGACCTGGACCGCCAACCGGGCGGCCCGGGCCTGCGCGTTGAGCGTGGTGACCATCGATAGGGTGGGGGCGATCATGATCGAGTCGGCGCCGGCGGCGATGTCGGCGGCCCACGCCTTGAAGACCTGCCCGGCGGCGGTGTCCGGGGTGACCGCTTGGATTCGCTGCTGGTCGGCCCACCGGCCGACGACGCTCGGGTCACCGGCGCGCAGCGCCAGCGACGCTTTGCCCTCGAGGGGGTCGGTGAACCGCATGACTTCGGTCAGGGTGACGGCGCCGTGCGCGGATTCGATATCGCGGAGGATCCCGCCGGCGCCGGCGGCGGCGCGTTGCTGGTCGTCCCCGACGAGTAGGACTCTCCCGCCGCGGGCGGTGACGAACCCGACCGCGGCGTCCAGTTTCGGGGTGGATGCCAGCCCGGCCTCGTCGATGATCACCAGGCTGTCGGAGTCGATCCGGGCCATCCACGGCAGCCACTGATCTGCCGGGGTGCTGGCCAGGTCGTGGACCAGTTTGTCGATGGTGTCGGCTTCGACGCCGGGGATCGCGGCGGCCAACTCTTTGGCTGCGGAGGCAAGCGGCGCCAGCCCGAGGACGTGTCCGCCGGTGGACATCCACGCCCGGGCTAGGACACCCATCACGGTGGTCTTGCCGGTGCCGGCCGGTGCCAACGCTAGCTGCAGCATCGCCGGGTTGGTGGCGATCTGGGTGACCATCGCGGCCTGCGCGGTGTTCAGCACGGCGCCGCCGTTGTTCGCCGACCATTCCAGCTCGGCGATCTGCACATCACCGGCGTCGATGACTCGGCCACCCAGACGTCCGGCCGCCGCGACGACCCGGGCCTCTGCGGACAGAATCGCCGGGGACGTGTAGAGCTGCCCTTTGGCGATCCGGAAGATCGACTGACCATCGGTGCGGGTCAGCGGTTCCGGAACGGTGGCGGCGACTTCGGTGTCCATCCCGATCGGGATGGAGTGCTCGGATCCGGCGGCCCGGACGGTCACCTGGTCAGCCAGCTCCTGCATGACGGCGGGGTCGACACCGGCGGAGCGGACCTGGCGGCGGGCGTCGGCGTCCAGGTTGGTTTCCCGCCAGCTGGCCCGACTACCGGCCACCGTTTCCACCGTCGCGGCGGCCAGCTGCGTCACCAAAGCCTGGCTGACCGGCACCGCGGCTTCGGCCTGCGGGGTGGTGCCCGAGTCGACCATGGCGGCCAGTTCGGTTTCCCCGCCGAGTACCTCCAAGGCTTGGGTGTGCCAGATTTCGCGTTGCTCACTCAGCGAGCGGGGTTCGTGTTTGGCCTCCCGGGTGGCCAGGGTGGCCTGCTGGGACAGCTTGATCATTTCGGTGGTCGTGGGGACCCGGCCGTGCTGGGCCAGGAACGTTTTGGTCAACGCGGTGCGGGCGGTGGTGATCGCGGACCGGCGGGTCGACCACGCCTGGTTGAGACGGTCATCGACGCCGACGATCTCCCGGATCGGCCGTTTCCCCGGTTCGGTGGCGCGGCCGGCGAACACCGCGCCGACCCGCTGGGTGACTTCGACTTCCAGTTGGGTGTTGTAGAACTCGGAGGCCCCGACGGTGATCCGGTACAGCATCCGGCCATCCAGTGCTTGCCACTGTCCGTCCGCGCCGCGGCGTTGCACCTTGTTGGAGATGGCGACGTGGGTGTGCAGATCCGGGTCGCCGGCGCGGGAGTCGCGGTGGGTGAACGCGGCCATCACCAACCCGCGGGTCTGGACCTGCCCGACGCTGTGTTCCCCGATGCGGGTGTAACCGGCTTCCTTCTCGATCCACGCCACCGTCTTTTCCACCGCGGCCCGGTGGGCATCCTCGATCTGCTCGGACACCTCGGTGGGGGCCACCGCCCACAGGGTGGACACCGACTTGACCGGTGAGAACGTCACGTCGTAGCCGGCGACCGCGGTCCGGTCCGGCCGGGACTGCTGCGCGATGAACCCTGAACGCTCCGCGGAGCTGGCCGGCGCCCGGCCGTGCTGCTGCTCGAACAGCCGATTCGCCACGTCGGTGCGGACCTGTTCCCGAATATCCGGTGGAACCACGTCACCAGGCTGCAGGCCATGCTCAGCGTTGTAGGCGCGGTACCTGGCGGCCAACTCGTCGTGCCAGGCCGGGTCGATCTCGAACACCGGGAACTTGGCGCCCAGCCTGGCGGCGCCCTGCGCCACCTGTGCCGTGTGTCCGGCGGCGATGCTCTCCTCGGCGAGGACCTCGGCGTCGGGGTGGATGCCCTGACCGAACAGGTTCTTCATCTGCTGCTCGGTGACCGTTCCCGAGACACCCAGAGTTTCCAGGCCCCCGCCCATCCACACCCCGGGAGTTTCACCCTTCGCGGAGTAATAGTCGCCCAACGAGGAAAACCCACGCTCGGTGGAATCCGACGCTGCCACCTGCCGGGTCAGGTACGTGTACCCGTCCCCGGCCGTGAGTTTGTGCAGACTCATCACGGACGTCACAGTAACAGCAGTTATCAATTCGTTACCTTAGAGCAAGAGGTGTGTAGCTTGTGACGGGTTTGGCTTTGGGATTGTGACGCGGGGCGGGTTGAGCGCAGGATTGTCGGCGGCGGATCGTAGAGTGAGACGCAGATGGCGGCGTTGGAAAACGCGGCCGCAGGCGGCTGGGAAGGGCGGCGGTGTGTGGTGGGCAAGGTGAGCAATGCGGCAGTGCAGGCCAAGGTGCGGGCCAGGGAACGGCGGATGCTGCTGGAGACCGACAGACAGGCGCAGGAGGATCGGATCGATGAGGCGACAGCGCAGGTGATCGTCGCGGTCGATGAAATCGCGGCGGCGCAGACCACCCGGGCGGCGGCGGTTGCGGCGGCGCAGGCGGTTTTCGACTCGGCGGTGGCTGCCGCTGACGCAGCGTCGGCCGCTTCGGTGTCGGCGGCGGAGCTGCGGATCGGGGTGTCGTTGCGGGCACTGACGGCCGAGAAGTTGCCGGGCTCGCGGATCGCGGAGTTGACGGAACTGTCGGCGGTTGATGTGCGGCGGCTGTCCAAGGATCCGGCCGCTGCGGCTGGGCCTGCAGCCACGGACACGGCCGCTGGGCCTGCACCCAAGGACGGCGGCGCGGCTGTGGTAGCCGGGGCCGTCCCCGTCGCGGTGGCCGGGTAGCTGGCCGGGACAGCAGGAACGAAAATGAGTAAGTCGACTCGGCACAGTCCTCGGGTTTCCAACCGTGACCTGGCGCGGCTGTTCGCTCATGTGGTGCCCACGGCTGCGTGTGATATCTGGCTGGGCGCGGTCGGCTCGGACGGGTACGGGAAGTTCTCGGTTCACAACGACGTCGACGGGACGCGGATCGTTAGCCCGCACCATGTGGCGGCGGCCCGGAGGTTCGGGCCGGTGCCGTTGGGGGCGACGCTGATGCATGACTGCGACGTCCGGGTGTGTGTGTCCACCGATCCGGGGCATGTGCGGGTCGCGACGCAGCGGGAGAACATGCGGCAGGCGGCGCGGCGGGGCCGCCTGGCTGGTCCGCGTCCGGGGTTGGTCGATGTGCGCGGCAAGGTCGGCGCGTCTCGTGCGGTGCAGGCCGCTATCGGTGCGGCGGTGGCCGGTGGCGCCGGTCCGCAGGAGTTGGCGGCGGTGTTGGCGGCGGTGTTGGCGGCCGGTGATCCGCTGCGCGACCTGGTCTGCTTGTTCGATCCGCCGCCCTGGCGCGGCGATGTGGCGGTGGCAGCGTTCCCGGTGGATCTGTTCGACGCGGCGGCGCAGGCGGTAGCCGTGCCGGTATCGCGGCGAATCGATTCGCTGCCGCTGTTCGACCTCGACTGACACCAAAAGGGCCAGCCTTGGCGGTCACGGCTGGCCCTTCGGCGTCGGTGCTGGCTCCTGTCAGGCGGCGCTCACCTCCTGGTCCTGCTGCTCGCCCGGCTCCTGATTAGCCGGCTGCTGATCGGCCGGCTCCTGGTCGGCCGGCTCCTGGTCGGCCGGCGGCTGGTCGGCGGGCAGCTGGTTGGCGGGCAGCTGGGTGTTGTCGATGATCTGCTGCTCGACGGCGGACAGCACGTAGCCCAGGGTCTGCAGGTGCGAAAGGTACGCGGCGCGGGATTTGTTGACCTGGCGGTGGGAATCGCGGGGCAGCTCTTCCTCGTGGGCGCACACGACGTGGGTCCACAAGATCATGCCGTGCAGGTTGGCGGGTGCGGCGGCGGTGTACGGGGCGGGGTCGGCTCCCAGGATCGCGGCCAGGGTCGGCTTGTTCTGGTAGTAGTCGGCGGCCCACAGGCTGTAGGTGGTGTTGCGGTTCACGACCTGCGCGAGTGCCCACGCGGCCATCGCCTTGTGCCGGGATTTCACGGTGGTGCACTGCCGCAGGAACTCGCGGCGCACCGTTTCGGCGGCGTCAGCCTCTTTGTTCAGCTGGATCAACGCCCGGCGTTCGGCCTTGCGGGCCTCGTCCTGCCGGGCCTGCAATTCGGCGGCTCCTCTGGCCTCGTCCAGGTCCTCGGCGTCGTCGGGTGTGGGGTGGCCAGGGTGCGCGGCGCGGTTGCCGTGGCGGGGCCAGTGCCCGTACCGGTCGGGGTCGGTGCACAGGTAGATCACGGTCAGTTCCAGCTCGTCGGCCTGGTCCCCATCGTCGGAATCGTCGTCGTCGTCGGGGTCGTACTCGTAGTAGTCGGCGCTGACGTAGGCGGCGTGGCCGGGGCACCCGGTGTGCTCGCTCTCGGTCAGTGCGGTTCCGGTCAGGGCCTCGGCCGCCCGCAGCGCATCGAGCGGCCGGGCCGGTCCGGCGTCGTATCTGCGGGGCTCGGCTTCCACCACGGTGATGCCCTGGTTGGCCAGCTCGGCGCAGCGTTTGGCGACGGCTTCGTCCTCGACGTGCTGGGCGCGCAGCTGCGCGGCGACGTGGTCGATGCGGCCTTCGGCGGCGGCGGCGATCAACTGGGCTACGGCGTGAGGCTGGTCCTGGAAGGCGGCGATGACGGCGAGCTGGTCGATGGTCAGCGGGTAGGCGGCGGTTTCCTGCGCGGCCGGGCCGGTCAGGGTCGCGGCGGTGCGGGCGGCGGCGAGGTGGGTTTTGCTGCGGCCGGTGGCCCGGCTGATCGCGGCGGCTGAATATTTCAGGTCGAACAGTGCGGCGACGGCGTGGGCTTCTTCGGTGGCGGTCAGTCCGTCGCGGACCAGGCCGGTGACGGCCATCGCCCGGATGGTGGCTTTGGCGGTGGCCAGGTCGGCGCGGACCACGCAGGGCAGGAGGACTCCGGCGGCGGCGGCGGCGGCCTGGCGGCGGTTTCCGTCGATGGCGACGTGGGTGATCTGCGCGGGCCAGTCGTGGCCGGGGACCTTTGCGGCCGGGACGACGATCAGCGGGACCAGCACTCCGACCTCGGCCACGGATGCGGTCAGGGCGGGCAGGTCGCGGCCGGGGTCGCGGATGTTGTCCGGGTGCTGGGCCACCTGCAGCGGGGACAGTTCGATGATCTGCCCGAGCACCACCGGGGAGTCATCGGTGGTGGCGTGCTGTTCGGTGTCGGCCTCGTCGGTGGGGTGAAGGGTGGCGGTCATGCCGGGTTCCTTTCGCTGGTGTGGGTCAGGCTGTGGTGGTAGCGCTGGAGCTGCGCGGCGCGCAGCTCGTCGTCGGTGTCGAGGTCCAGCAGGCCGGGGTGGGGCGAGGCGGTGCCGATCAGATCGGCGATGTCGGACAGTTCGTCGGCGGACCAGTCGGTGGAGCTGGCCAGGCGCCACGCGATGGCGTCGATGACGGCGGCGTCGGTGGCGTCGGCCGTGTGGTCTGCGGTTGCGGTGCTCATGACGGCGGCTCCGTGGGGTGGGGGGTGGGCGTACGTGGCCGGGTACCGGGCCGGGTCGGGGGCGGTCCCCGGCCCGGCGCGGTGGTCAGTGGGTGATGGTCAGCAGGGCCAGCAGGGGCGCGAACATCAGCGCGGCGGTGATGTTCGCGGCCAGCGTCAGCGGGTGCCGGTGCCACCACGCGGGGAGGCGGGGGCTGTGCGCCAGGGTGGCGACGGGTTCGGCGTGATCGCCGGGGTGGATGGTCAGGGTGAGGCGCAGCGGCCGGGCGCGGCCGGTCGGGGCGGTGGCCGGGACACGCCACACGGTGAACGGGTGGACGGACCGGCCGGGCTGGGCGCTCTCGTGGGTGGTCTTGACCAGGAACAGCACATCGGCCAGGCGGCCTTCGACGCTTTCGTGCCGCTGCGGTGTGCCGGGCCGGGCCGCGTGGGCGGCGGGCGGCCAGGCGATGGCGTCGGCCCAGGCGGTGGACGTGAGCGCCAGCGGCCACGGCAACCGGTACAACTCGACCAGGCCACGGGGGACCTCGACCAGCAGGTGATCGGTGATGGCGTCGGCGCGGGTGTAGAGGTCAGGAACGCGCAGGCGGCGGGGTTCGCCGGGGACGCGGCGGGGATGGGTGGCCGGGAAAGCGTGGTCGTGGGTCGGTTCGCCAATCATGGGCGGGGCTCTCCTTCGGGTGTGGCGGTGGGCCGGTGATCGGTGGGCCGGAAGCTCTCAAAAGCTCCCGGCCCACCACCTGCGGGCTACGGGTGGAGCAGGTCGTCCAGGTCGGACGGGTGCAGACCTGCGGCCATGACGGCGAGCATCAGCTGGGCCAGGCGGTGGGCCGGGTCGCTGCCCAGCGCCCGGTCCAGGGCGACCTGGGCCAGCGCTCCGTCCCCGTTGCGGTAGGCGATGACGGCCAGGGCTGCGGACATGTTCGGGATGCGCGGGTCGGTGTCGCGGGTGGCCTGGACGGCGGCGACGAGCGCGGGCAGGCTGGCCGGGTCGCTGCCGTGGGTGGTGAGCCACTGGTCCCGGCCGGTCACGTTGTCCATCGCGGCCAGGATCGCCGGGTCGGCCGGGTGGGTGGTGGGGGTGTGCGCGACCGAGCGGGCCAGCGCGGCCCGGTCCGGCAGGACGGCCCGGCCGGACAACGCGGTGGCGGCCAACAGCTGCTCGGGGACCTCGTGCGGGGTGTTGGCGGCGTCGATGACCTCCAGCACGGTGCACGTGGGGCGCAGCGCGGCGACCAGCGCGGCGGTGTCCGGTGCGGCGGCGGCGCCGGTGTCGGTGAACGTCATCACGATCACTTCGTCGGCGTGCCGGGCGGCGTGGGCGGCGAGCTGCTCGGCGCTTCCTGCCGGGATCTGCCCGTGGTCCAGGTCGACGCGGATCACCGGTCCGATCCGGCGGCGCGGCCCGGACAAACACATCACAACGACCGAATCGGTGGGGTTGAACCCCAGGAGTGCGGCGGCGGCTCCGAGTGCTCCGTCCTGGCCGTCAACCTTCACGGCCAGGGCCTGCGGTGCGGGGTGCATCATGATTGGTGCTCCTTCGTGAACTGGGGGAGTTGGTGGGTGCCGGGCCTTGCGGCCCGGCCTTGCCGGGTGGACCAGAAGGGGGCCTAATCCCTCCTGGTCCACCACCTCATCTAGAGCGCGGCGATCAGCTCGAACGCCCGGGTCTTGACCTGGGCGGTGTTGCCGCCGACGGCGACCCTTTCGGCGCGGGCGGTGGCCGGGTTGGCCTTGTCCGCGGTCGGCGCGAAGTGGTCCAGGTATTCGGTGATGGCCTGGTATCCGGCCCACCGGGTGCCCCGGATGTTCGCGTTCGTGTCGGCGGTGTTGAACAACTCCGACAGGGTTTCGGACCGGTTCGCGGTGATGGTCTCGGACCGCTTGCTGTCCGGCGTGGCCGTCCAGATCGCGCCGATGATGGCCTGGAACTGCGCGGCGGTCATCTCCTGCTCGATCAGCTTCTGGGCTTCGGCCTCGAACGCCTCGACGTAGCGGAACGTCAACCCCAGGGCCTGCCGGGCCTGGGCGATGTTGCCCTTGGCTCCGGAGGTGTGCCGGATCGAAAAGCTCGCCTGGGCGCGGCGAATCGCGATGGCCTGGGTGTTGGCGCACACCACCCGGACGGGCGAGACCAGCAGGCGGAACGCGCTCGTTCCGTCGTGGCTGTTCAGCGCGATCAGGTAGGTATCGACCGGGTCGATTCCGCCGAGCTGCATGGTGCTCGGCAGCTTCATCGACAGGAACACTGCGCGGCCTCCGCGCAACGATCCGGCCGTCTCGAAGTGCGCGCCTTCGTCCACCAACCGGTTCAACAGGTCCGCGTGCTCCTCGTTCTGGATGACGGTGTAACCGCGCCCGACGACACCCAGCACGTCGACGCTGCTGCTCACCGGGTTGGTGCGGACCGTGGCGAACTGATCCGGCACCGGCAACGCCCCGAACACACCATCGTCGGACAGCACCGGCGCGGTCTGCAACGCCATCGTCCGAACATTCCAACCACCCAACCTCGCATACGACATCGCCTGCGCCGCATCGAACTCGGCCGGAAGAACGGTTCCCAACCGGTGCCAGGCGTGCTCCCGAGCCGAGACGAACGACGCCGTACCGTCCGACCAGGTTTCCAGTTCGTGTGCCATGACTTGCTCTCCTTATCTCAGCCGGACCGCCCGGCCTGATAAGTCAATGGTACTAGCAATGTCGCAAGATGGCAGGTCGCAACTAGCTTTTTGGGAGGTTGATATTTGCCAATAGGTTGGGCTACGGTTGCAACATGCCTACCCTGTTACACATGGAAACGATGCTCGGTCCCGCCGAACTGATACAGCTACTCGGCGTTTCGCGACAGCGCGCCTCGCAAATCTCCGGGCGCGCTGACTTTCCAGCTCCCCGTTTCGTTCTCACTATGGGCAGCATTTGGGCACTGGACGACGTCCAAGCCTGGGCAGACAAACGCGGCCGCACCTTGAACATCGACGCGCTGACCACCGACGTCCAGGCCGGCGACGACTCGACCCCGTAGTGCATACGAGGGAGCCCTAGTCGCGAGTCCCGGCGGTGCTCTGGATCGGCCACACCCGTGGTACCGGCCAGAGCGTGAGGCCCGGCCGCCGGGCTGTTGCCGGCAGATAGCGGTCAGAGAGATTTTCCGCGTCGGGTTCGACTCGATGCGTTCATACAGCAGGTCAATGACAACCAAGGAAGGGATAGGCAAATGGACACGACGTACACGATGGAGACTGGAGACGGTCGGCGGATGTTGGGCGCGGGAGAACTGAGCCTGCTGTTGGGGGTGAGCCGGCCGGAGGTGAAGGAGCTCGCTACGCAGGAGTGGTTTCCGGCGCCGGCGGTCCGGTTGAACCGGGGCGAGGTGTGGAAAATGGCCGACATCAAGCAGATGGCGGCCCAGACGGGCCGGAAGCTGGACTACCCAGCGCTGGCGGCGGACCTGGCCGCGAGGCGCGAACGGCATCGCGCGAACCCGATTTTGCGTGGCCTGATCTAACCGGCGTGGCCGGGCCCGGTCTCCGGTGTGTCGGAGATCGGGCCGGGCCGACCGCGGCCGGCTAGAGGGCCAGGTGGTCCATCAGGGCGGCCAGGTAGTCGGTGGTGCCCTCCCACTGCAGCTCCACCTTCTCGGCGGCGCCGTCAAAGATCGCCGCCGTGCAGTCCGGCACTGCGACTGCGGTGTTCATCACCGAGTCCAGGAGGCGGCTGCGCAGCCACACCAGGGCGGCGTCGAGAGAGGGCTGCACCGCCGAGTCGACCTTGCCGTGGATGACCGTCAACGCTTCGAACAGGCCCAGTCCGAGCTCGAATTCGGCGAAATCCATGATGATGCCCCTTTTCTGCACCGGCACGTTCGGCTGATGCCCGTAGGGGGTGTGGGGGTGGGGTGGTCGGTCAAGGGCGAAGAGTGGCACCAGGTGGGCTCGTCCGATCGGTGTTGACCTTTCGGGGGAGCGCAGCGGAGGAGCAAAGGTCGGCCCGATCGGATGGGGCTACCTGGGGACGCGTCCCTTGACCGGACGGGCCCCCACTCCCACAAACTCGGAGGCTTCAGCGAACCCCAACCCAGCCACCGACAGAGCAGTGAACCCAGCGGGAACACCCGGGGTGTCGGTGCCTGGGCCTACAGTCCGGCGAGACCAAGGCTCGCGGCGTCCTCACCGGCCTGGCCGTGGGTGATCTGGGGGATCTTCGCCTTGGTCTACGTGCCCGTCGGTGGTGGCCAACATCCGTAGCCTGACGGGGCCGGCCGGGTCGGCGGACGTCCTGGCGTATCAACGCGGCCAGGACGCTGTTCGACTCCTTCCGCCCGGCGACCTGGGGTCCGCATCCGGTCGGCGAGCGCGTCCGCCGGCTGAGTCTGCGGTGGTCGGACGGGCGCGCTCTGATCCTCGGCGGCGCCGGGGGATGCGTGGCGGCGGCGACCGAATGAACGGAGCCAAAGGTCAGTTGTCCCAGTGTGCGTCGCGGTCGCCGCGCCGGACAGCACACCCACCACGAGCTGGCCGCGCAGGCTGACCGTTGGCCTGCCCCGTGCCCGGCCCCGTCATACTCGAACCGGTGGTCGTTCATGCGGCCGCCGAACACCGCAATTGGAGGGATCGTGACCGAGCAGCCACCGACCGCCGTCACCGAGCTGGCCGCCGCCCGCACCAGAAAGGCCACCGCGCCGGCCATCAACCAGGACCTGCGGGCCTGGGCCGAAGGAATGCACACCAGCTCGGCCGCCGTGGAGTTGCTCATCCGCGGCTTCGGCGGCCGGTTCGCCGCACCCGGTAATCCTTGGATACAACCTCGGGAACACGTCGGCCACTGGGCAGACCTGGAAGCGATCCCCGGGAACATCGGCGCGCTGTCCAGCGGCGAACGGGCCTACCTGCTGATCACCGCATCCATCGGCCTCGGCGGCACGGACGGACCGGCGATCAACCTCAGCGACACCATCCCAGCCCTGGGCCGGGAACAGCTCACCCTCGTCCTGGCCGGTATCGCTCACGCCAACGGCAGCCACCAATCCAGCGGCATCGAGATCGACCCGATCACCGGAATACCGAGCATCATCCGGCACGCCAGCCTGTACCCGTGGCCCGAATAATCGGCTCTCACCGCCACAGCCCCACTCCGAAAAGGATGAGCCACAGGGACGATTCAGCGCTGGGACGAGTTCCAGCACGGTGTAATGGCGCCCTACCAATGAAAGTAACTAGGTAGTTAGCAGATGCCGGAGTTCTACCAGTTCAACGAGGCCGGCAACATGAAGGAATCCGCGCCGACCAGATGCCCCAACGGACACCCGCTGGGTCCAAACACCGTGCTCGTCGGCGCTTTGCCCTGCCTGTGTCACCCTCCGGCCACGGTGCACCGGACCTGGCGGTGCACCGCATGCGATGCATGCATGACGCGGCCGGCGTGTTCCCGCAACCCCGAGTGGACAGTCTGGCCGTCCATCTCTCCCGGCAGGTAGACCGGGTTCCTGTGCGCGATCAGATGGAGGGACTCGTGCCGCCCGTACCGCCGAGCGATCCTTGCTGGCCGGGCTGCGGCCGCTGCTGGTCTCCTCGCGCGTGCAGGCAGGCCGGGCTGGACGCGGCGCCGACCCGAGTGGAACTTCATCGAGGCGGCGGTTCCGCGATGATGTAGGAATGACCCGCCGCCCGAATGAGTCAGCTGCGCAGTGGTTCGAGCGGGCCATCGTCACCAATTCCGTCGCCGCGGAGCAGCAGGAAACCCTGTCCGAAGGTTCTGACGCGAACCCCGCTGCGCGTGAGGCCATCGACCAGCGTGCCCGCGAAGCGGCCGCCGACCTGGAGCTTGCTGCCGCAGCATTTCGTGCGGAGCGTTTGTTGACCGTCACCTTGGATGCCCACGAAATCGTCAAAGTGCATGTCGACGATGAGACGAGTTCGGGCGGCTCGATCAAGACAACGGATCAGGCATGAACGGCACGACGCACCGGCTCCGGCAGCGAGGACCTACCGTGCTTGATTGTCGGTCGTCACTACGGACGGTAACAAGGCGTCCAGCAGCCCTCCGATGGTGCGGGCCTCCACGCTCGGACTGGATATGGTCGCTTCGTCCCGCAACGGGATCCCTCAGCGGTGCGTATCGCAGCCGGTCGGGCTCCGCTTTGCCGGCGATCACGGGATGGGCATGGACCTACTGCCGGGGGTGGCCCGTGAGTCCGCTCAGGTGTTCCTCTTGCCCGCATACGACCGGGCCATCACGGCCATGTCGAATGTCCGCCGGCGGTCGCCGATTTGAGTGGTTGAGCGACGAGCCCCCTGTCCAGGACGCGCTTTGCATTGACTTTTATCCGGTGGCGAGTGGGGCCGGTCAAGGTGGACTGTAACGGTCGTGCAAAAACTTCCCGTGGCTGATCCGAAGACCCCTGACCTGCGGTCGCCGGACCGGTTCATCCAGTGGATCGCCCGCGAACACCGCGCCCCGCTCGCTGCGGGCACCCTGTGGGGTTGCCTGTGGATGGTCACTCTTGGTGTGACGCCGTTCGTAATCGGTCGGATCATCGACCGGATCGTCGCGCGCGACACCGGCGGGGCGGTCGGCTGGGCGTTCGCGCTGCTCGGGCTGTCGTTGCTGACTGCGCTGGGCAGCACCATGCGACATCGCTGCGACACCTTTGTGCGTCTGGGTGCGACGTACCGCATCATCCAGTTGGTCACCCGCCAGGTGGCGCGCACCGGAGCGGGACTAGACAGGCCGGTCGCTCGAGGCGAGGTCGTCGCGATCAGCACCACCGACGTCGGCCAAGTCGGCAATCTGCTGGAAACCGTGTCACGCAGCCTCGCCTCGGTCGTGGCGATCGTCGTGGTCGCCGTGATCTTGCTGCTGACCTCCTGGCCGGTCGGCTTGCTCGTACTGATCGGCGTCCCGGCGTTGCTTTTTGGCACCGGCTTCCTGCTCAAACCGATCCAGTCGCGGGCCGACCGTCGCCGCGACCAGCAGGCCGTCCTAACCTCGAACGCCGCCGACATCGTCGCTGGACTGCGGGTGCTGCGCGGTATCGGCGGCGAGGACGTGTTCGCCGCCCGCTACCGCGCGGAGTCTCAGCAGGTGCGCCGCTCGGGGGTGCACCTGGCCCGGCTGGATTCGGTGCTGCAGCAGTCCGGTTCGCTGCTGCCGGGCCTGCTCGCTGTCGGTGTCGTCTGGCTGGGCGCCGCGCTGGCGCAGGGCGGGAATCTGAGCATCGGCGCGCTGGTCAGTTTCTACTCCTACGCGGCGTTCCTGGCGTTGCCGATGAACACCGCCGGCGATCTGATATACGCGCTGTCCGGCGGGCGGGTGGCGGCCCGCCACATCGTCGAGGTGCTGTCGCTTCAGCCGCTGCCCGAGGGCGCCACGATTAGCGAGCCCGCTGGCGATGCGGAGCTCGTCGACCCGTTGTCCGGGCTGGTGGTGCGTGCGGGCCGGCTGACCGCGGTCGCCGCCGCGGACCCTGTGGATGCATTGGCTCTGGCCGAGCGACTCGGCCGTTATGTCGACAGCGAGGCCCGCTACGGCGGTGTCCTGCTCGCCGACCGGCCTACGGCTTGGGTGCGCGAACGGATCCTCGTCGTCGACCATCGCGGGCATCTGTTCAGCGGCACGCTGGCTGACCAGTTCGGCGAGGCCTCGCCCGAGCGGGTCGGCGCGGCGTTGCACGCGGCCAACGGTGAGGACATCGTGGCCGCCCTGCCCGACGGCCTGGATACCCGCGTCGGCGAGGGCGGGCTGACTTTCTCCGGCGGGGAGAAGCAGCGGCTGCAGTTGGCCCGCGCCTTGCTCGCCGACCCGCAGGTGCTGGTGCTGGTCGAGCCGACCAGCGCTGTCGATGCCAGCACGGAGGCGCTCATCGCGGACCGCGTGCGGACGGCGCGTGGGCAGCGCACGACAGTAGTGGTCAGCACCAGCCCGCTCATGCTCGACCGAGCCGATGACGTCGCTTTCCTCGCCGGCGGCAAAGTTGTCAAGATCGGCTCACACCGCGAGCTACTGGAGACGGTCCCCGCCTACGCCCAGACAACCCGCCGGAGTCAGTCGTGACAGCCGCCGCCCGTCCTGCCGCCGAGGGGCCAGCGCTGCCGGTCGCCGACGCGGCCACTGTCCGTCGCCGCGTCCGTGCGCTGGCCCGCCACCGGCGGGGACCGCTCGCGGCCACCCTCTTCTGGTTCGCGCTGGCCACCGCATGTGACCTTGTTGTCCCCGCGCTGATCGGCCGGCTCGTCTCGGCGATTCAACGCGGAACGACCATGCCGAGCATCAACATCGCGGTCGGTGTCATTGCGCTGTTCCTGCTCGCCCAGTTCGTGCTGGGTCGAACCGCCCTGGTCGCCTCGGCAAGCTTCGGTGAAGCGACCCTGGCTGACCTGCGCGAAGACTTCGTCGCCAGCGTGCTGGCGCTGCCGATCGAGACAGTCGAGGCCGCAGGATCCGGTGACCTACTCACCCGCAGCTCGCGTGATGTGGACACCCTTTCGCGGGCGGCCCGGTCCGGGGCGCCCTCGATCCTGACCGCCTGCCTGACGATCCTGCTCACCCTGGTCGCACTGGCCATCACCAGCCCGCTGCTGCTGCTCGGCGCGTTGGTCGCAGTACCGCCAGTGTGGCTCGCGACGCGTTGGTACCTGCGGCGCGCGCGCCCGGCCTACCTACGCCAGGCCGCCAGCTACTCGACGCTGACCGGGGGGCTGAGCGAGTCGGTCAGCGGTGCGCGCACTATCGATGCGATGCGGCTCGGCCCGCGCCGCATCGCCCTGGGCGACGCGGACTGCGGCGCTTCGTACGCCGCCGAGCGGGGCACGCTCCATCTACGCAGTGTGTGGTTCTCAGCCCTTGACCTGGGCTACATCCTGCCGGTGGTCGCCGTTTCGATCCTCGGCGCGATTGGCTACTCCCATGGTCTCGTACCGCTCGGCGCCGTCGTGGCCGCCGTGCTGTATGCCCGCGCGCTTGTCATGCCGCTCGACCTGCTGCTGTTCTGGCTAGACGAGCTGCAGTCCAGCGGCGCGGCGCTCGCCCGCATCGTCGGGGTGGCGCTCGCACCATCTGACGATGTGGCGGCAACGGTGGACCCGCCGGCGGCCGACGCCAGCCTGACCGCGTCGGGCGTGAGTTACAGCTACCGCGACGGCGTCGATGCTGTGCACGACATAGATCTCACTATGACCCCCGGTGAGCGGCTCGCCGTGGTCGGGCCGACCGGGGCGGGCAAATCCACCCTCGGCCGTCTCCTTGCCGGTATTCACCGCCCGCGCGCCGGATCGGTGCGCGCCGGCAGGGTCGACCTACATGCGCTCCCACTGGCGGAACGCCGCCGACTGGTCGCGATGGTCACCCAGGAAAACCATCTGTTCGTCGGGACGGTGCGCCACAACGTCGCGCTGGTCGACCCGGCCGCGAGTGCAGAACAGGTGTACGCCGCCCTCGACGCCGTCGACGTCGGTGACTGGGTGCGCGCCCTGCCCGACGGACTCGACACCCAGGTCGGCGCGGGCGGCCTGGACGTGCCGCCTGCGCGCGCGCAGCAACTTGCCCTCGCCCGCATCGTGCTCGCCGACCCGAGCACGGTCATCCTCGACGAAGCGACCTCCCTGCTGGACCCGGGCTCGGCCCGGCACCTGGAACGCTCGCTGTCTGGCGTGCTCGCCGGGCGCACCGTCATCGCCATCGCTCACCGGCTGCACACCGCCCGCGAAGCCGACCGCATCGCGGTCATGTCCCAGGGACGCATCGTCGAAGTCGGCTCACACGCCGAACTGGTCGCTTCTCCGGGGTTGTACGCGGAGCTATGGCACTCCTGGCAGGGCGGCGACAACAGCGGCAGAGGCGGTGACCCAGCATCCGTACATGTCGACGCGGCAGATGGGAGCTCCGGCTGAAGCCCACCCACGACAGCTCGCACAACCGCGCTCGCCAGCCCCCGCCAAGACCGTCCCGCAAGCCGAACCCTCAACGGGACACGCCGCGCGGGTGTCTGGGCGGATGCTGCTGGCGCGGCGGTGGGGCGCAGCTTGATTGCGCGTACGGAACACCGTACGGTGCTGGTGGAGGTGGTTGAAATGACCGCAGTGAGTGCAACAACGGCCCGGTCGAACTTGTACCGGCTGATCGACCAAGTCAACGAGGATTCTCAGCCACTGACGATCACCGGGCAGCGGGGCAACGCCGTGCTGATCGGCGAGGCCGATTGGCAGGCGATCCAGGAGACACTTTTCCTGGAGGCCGTTCCGGGATATGCCGAGTCGATTCGTGCGGCGCGGGCAGAGGGTGTTGAGGCTGCCTCGACAGAACCCGACTGGTGAGTGGCTGGACGCTGGTCTATTCGCGCCAGGCACAGAAGGACGCCAAAAAGCTCGCATCGTCGGGATTGAAGCAACGGGCACAAGGGCTTCTCGAAGTTCTCGCCGAGGATCCGCTCGGTACACCTCCACGGTACGAAAAGCTCGTCGGGGATCTCGTCGACAACGGCAGCTCCCACCGCGGCCGCAAAGCCATCGACCGGCTCAGCGAGCAGTTCCCCAACGCAGTCATGGTGCACACCCCGGTACACGCATCATGGTTGAATCAAGTGGAAATCTACTT
>JAABUK010002945.1_pt1 | contig 29639 bp, 36 predicted proteins | sample 5559141 | NCBI WGS metagenome assembly JAABUK01 (sample SAMN10711869, study PRJNA513367) | rock metagenome | isolation source: Antarctica rocks | place: Antarctica: Victoria Land, Pudding Butte nord | collected 2016-01-03
CACTGTTGGTTGCAGCGCTGCAAGCTGAACCACTCTCACAACCTTTCTAGGTACAATCTCAAGCAACCGTCTTTCAGCAAGTACCAAGTGCGTTGTCATCTGCTTTCTTCACTTGATTTCTGCTTGTACGCCTGGTCAGCGAACAAATTCAGTAGCAAAAGCCTTTAAATGTAATATACACTATACTCATAGAGATACATGTTGCAGTGCGTAAAAATCAAAGCATACAGGCACGTTGGTTAAACACTCCAGCACGCTTCTTATACTGCCTCTTGCCATGGCAACAGCAGTGCAAAGAGCTGCTAACACATGGAACATGTGTGAAGATACTTTGATTTGAACTACAAGTATGGATTGGCCTGCGCTCCTTTGTCCAAAACCCGACGTACTTCATGAACCTTCAACTCCCTGAATTGGCCTATGCCTAGATCTGTTGGCAATCGGTACCCGCCAATACGCACCTGCAGATACACATACACAAGTTGGCCTTTGAAAATTTAGATATCTGTTGACATTGTTGGCAAGGTTTGGAGCACACCACATCTGATTTGTTCACCCACCCACCCACCCACCCACCCTGACTCACTCAATGTAGACTAGTGTACACTTGGTAAAATGTGCGGCTTTGGTTGTCTCTGCAGTCATACAGAAACACCGACAGATGCCACACGTAGCATACTGTACCTGTTAGGGCAAAGCCTAGGGCTGTGCACATGACTTTGCATGAGCAAAGACGCAACCTGATGGGCAAATGGTGTCATCCATCAATAACAAGCACACGCTCAAGGCTTACAATCAGCAACAGCCCTGAGTCTCAGGATATCTTACCCTCTTTAGGTATGTCACTTCCAGCCCAACACTACTGACAAGCTGCCTCACCTGTAAAATGCAAGACACAGCTATCAGTATGCATCTAAGCAGATGGACATTTAACATGACTAATCATGACTAACAGTAATGCACAGCTTGGTCAGCAGAGACCCTGTTGAGGACAAGCTGTATAACGAGCCCACGTGTCGGCCAAATAAGTTTGTGCGCATCGCTTAGAGGACCCACCAAACAGGTGGCAAGCACACAATGCGGAGACATCAACTAGTGTCTACTATTGACTAGGTGGGTGTGTATCACACCAAGTGAAGACACACTGCATGATCAAGCACACCTCTCGATTTTTGCCCTCTGACAAGACTAGCCGGATTTTGTTTCTTTTGGATGGGTCGCTGGCTTCTAGCTGCACATCAACCGGCTGGACTTGTGTGCCGTCAATCACGCAGCCCAGCGTCAACTCGCGCATCTGCTTCTTGTTGGGAGCTTCGCTTGTTGTCACAATGTACTCCTTTGTAATGCCGCTGGAGGGGTGTGCCACTTCGTTAGCCCACCCACCTGTGTGTTCACAGTGTGATTTCAAGAAAAAGCAAAGTAAAGACTATGCCTTTCGGCGTCAATTCAATGAGAAGCCAAGTATTATACCGGGCTGCCCAGGAGTGTGATTTCGACCATTATCATATGCAAGGCAGCAGAGGCTTGCTGAAAGCTCAAAACGAGCACTGCAGCTCTGTGCCAAAAGGCCGCACTGGCCTGACTCGCTTCAGCTAGAGAGAAACAAGCCACAACCACCTCAGGAAGAAGATGAGACAATGTGCCAGATGAGACAAAGTGTGCGAGTCAACTGAGCGCTGCACTTGGTGAATTGAATGCTGCTCTGTGCAGTTTGCTCCTAACACAGACTTATGCTCTGCCTGCCGTTCCTTTTGCAGGAAATGAGTAGACAAGCTGTCACATCAGGGTGGACAGATTCAGGCTACCTGATATATGACATTGACTCATTTCTTGCACTGTGACATACCATCATTGGTGACCAATATGAGTCCAGTTGACTGGACGTCAAGCCGGCCAACAGTGTATAGCCTGGGTGGCAGGCTTTGGGAAGAAGAAGGCTTGCTTGCCAGCCGCTTCAGCCATTCAGAGAAGAGGTCAACCACCAGCCTGGGTGTCTGTTGGTCACGCAGGCTTGCTTTGTTGGAACAGATATAGCCCTTGGGTTTGTTCAGGGCAAAGTACAGCTGCTTCTGGCGGTGAAGTGCCAAGGGGTTGCCATCAATCAAGATCTGCAACGGGCATGTGCTGTTATATTGCAGGTGTCCAGGGATGACGAGAAGCGGTGACTAGCAACGTCAGCAAAGATCAAAGATGGTTTGAGGGCTACAATAGAGGCTTACCTTGTCCTTTCCTGGGACTACCTTGCGCTGGGGCAGTGGCTCAATCTTATCGTTTACTGAGACTCGACCTGCAGTTATGATTTCTTCTGCAGCTCTTCGTGAAGCAACGCCAGCTGCTGCTAAGATCTGTAAAGCAACCACAGCACGGGCTCAACACACAATATAGTGTGTTGCAGCAAGGGCTGCTTGTACATCACAACAGATACCTTTGCTCACCTTGCTCAAGCGTTGTGCCTCAACCTTTTGACTTTTGCCGCTGCCAGTTGGTGCTGGGCTTGAGTTACTGCTGTGTCGCACAAAACAACAAGTCTGAGCTTGTCTGCGGGGCTGATTGGCCCGCAGGGTTGTGGCAAAAGGCGTCGCATGTCTACTGTGCAACTTGCGGGGGCCATGTCGATGTGGAGGGAGCACAAAGGTCAAGCAGTGTACTGCACAACTCCAGACTTTTGCCATTTGACTTTCAGATGTTATTGCTCTTGTAACTTCATAGAAGCTGGATTTGCAAGTTCGATGCAGGTGGTCGATATGAGGATACACTCAGCAGACGATTGACCCAGCAGATAGCTCGAGGCTCCGACTGCAAGTGATCTTAGTCACCTAATAGAGTCACGACTGAAGAGATTTATAACGAGAACGGGACGCCACACTGTGAATTAGAGCTGCAGGTGAGCTAGCGATGCTCATGAGTGGAGCTTTGTCCGCAAGCATGACCGCAATTCGGTCGCCGCTGCAGAGCCATGTTGTATGCGATGCTCGTTACTCTTCTTCGCCGAGGCAAAATACTGATATTCGGCCTGACCCGGGTTCAGTGAAGCTCAGAGCCACACCACGGCGAGGCTGGCGCATTTCTCGCAAGGCTGGACTGCGGCAGGCTGCTGGAACTCAAAGGAGCGTCACTCATTGACACCTTGACGTCGGCATGTAAACCCTGTAGAAGGGGTGAGTCGCCCTCGCACATGCCGTTTGCGTGCGTTTGCTCCATTGGGGTCATTCTTTCGTACACTGCATCAGGGGAGGGCAAGGAAGCACAGGCACAAGCGTAAACGGAGTGCCACCCTGAACCCTGCAGCAAGTCCTGTATCAAGTGGGACTTCGATTTCAACAGTCTCACGCAGCAGCTTCTCGCTCAAGGTGCGGCTGACCATCGTTTTGAGCGCGGGCCTTGACCTTGCGTCAGACTTGCCTGCTGTTGTTGCTTAGGCTTTCTCAGGCACACAACCCTGCACACACTTGTCAAAAGGCTGCTGTTGTCTGGATTAGGCTTCCTCTGCAGTCTAGCATTTAAGACTCGAGTAACACAGCCGTTCCCTGTGTTGCATTCGAGCTTACTACTGATTTGTACTGCAGGTGTCTCGGCTTTTCCTTCAAGTACTGGCTGCTCTGCTGGTAGCACTGACAGCTGCAAGTGCATACCACTTTTCTATAAAGATACTGCGCACCATCGCCGTCGTTCATGACACCGTTGGTGTTGTGCAAGTCGCAGCTGCACTTGCTTTGCTGCTGACTCTGGTGTCAGTTCGCACAGCAAGTGGCAGAGAGCGGTTGGCTCAAGCCGGGGTGAGAGCAAACTCCTGGCAACAGTGACAATACTTGTGTATGCTTCATCACTTGCGCTGCGTATGACGATGCTGCTTTGTGTAGCCTGCTTTTGTGTTTGTTGAAAAGTTGTCTGTCGCAGGCAAATCTCCATGGCTTGGGGCGAGGTAAACTCTTTGCGGCATGCAAGCTTGTGTTGAGGGCAGTGAGGCTTCTTCTGAGCATCACACTGGTGAGTCTAAGTTCTTCACATCAGTGTTTCAACTGTCTCCTGTGTCGTCCAGCTATGCCAGAGTCATCTTGTGTCTGCCCTATGGACTGCAAGTATCGATGTGCTGTCCATGCCCTGTTTGCCCTTGAACAAGCTGTTTTGTTTACAGGCACTACTACGCTGGGCGCTGGTGTCATCCGCAGCTGTGCTGCTGGCTGCATGCCTGTTTTCTTGCTTGGTAGGCATCAGCATACGGGTTGCAGATGGTGTTTTTGTGGTTGACACTCTGCCAAGCTGTGCGGTAATGATGACTGTATCTGCCGTATTGGCATGTACTGCCACACAGACCAACCTGGGGAGAAGAGTGTGGTCAGCTCTGTGGGTGAGCTCTCTCTCCTTCCTTCCTCAATTTTCTTGCCTTCCTGTCATGTCAAGGGGCTGTGCTCTGCTGTCAAAGGCTGCAAAGTATCGGGAAAAGGAACACTGGATTATGTGGTTTTGATCAGAGAACAGCTTCCTTGTGTCTCTTGCTGTGTTTCCCTATGCCTGTGTTTGCACTGGTATCAGCAGCTGTCTTCTGATGTTGATGTTGCTCAACTGCAAGTGAATGCGCTTTGATCCTCAAGGCTGTCGTCCCCAAGGATATCATCCCCAAGGCTATCATCCCCAAGGCTTTCATCCCCCATGCTATCATCCCTAAGGCTATCATCCCCAAGGCTAGCACCCCCCATGCTATCATCCCCAATGCTATAATTCCCAAGGCTATGTTTTAATCCAGAGAGTCTGAGATTCAGCTACTGACCATGCTTTGCAGGCAGATGCAGACACTGTCTTCTGATTTGTGCTATGCTGCAGGGCTATTTCATCTGGCCATGGCTTGTGGCTTCGCACATCGTCACCACCTGTGCCCAGACATCATGGGCCTGGCTGAGGGCTGCAAAGGATCCAAGCCTGCCTGGGGTCATCGCTCTTCTTCAGGTGAGCTCAAACCCCTAAGCTACTTTCAGGCATCTATCCATCAACAGGTGTTCTTCTCCTCAGGTAGTGTCTGTAGAGTTTCTGAGTCGCTCCTTGTATGAGTTGCTGCTTTGTCAGTAGGGCTACTGACAAGAAATGAGAATCTCACTACATCACACACTTTTGCTTGATGTCACAGCCAAGGGTGAGCAAGGCTGTGACATCCCCCAACACTTGCAGTCAGGCACAACTTGTTGTGAACTGAGCAGTGGTCACCGGCGTGGTCATGTACCTAGCGGTTGAGTCAAATGTAAACACAAGTAATCCCTTCAAAAGAAGTATGAGGTGTGAACACAATTGCTCAGTCCAGAACATGTGGTGCCTGGCTGCAGGTGTTGGGGGATGTGACAGCCTTGCTCACCCTTGTCACCGTTGTGGTCATGTACCTGATGATTGTGTCAAATGTAGACATAAGTGATCCCTCCAAAAGAAGTATGAGGTGTTGACGCAACTGCTCAGTCCAAAACATGTTGACTGCAGGTGTTGGGAGATGTCACAGCCTTCCTCAACCTTGTCACTGCTGTGGTCATGCACCTAATGGATGTGTCATTTGTAAACATAACTGCTCCCTTCAATTGAAGTATGAGGTGTGAACACAACTGCTCAGTTCAAAACATGTTGACTGCAGGTCTTGGGGGATGTGACAGCCTTGCTGACCCTTGTGGTCATGTACCTGATGATTGTGTCAAATGTAGACATAAGTGATCCCTCCAAAGAAGTATGAGGTGCGAACACAACTGCTCAGTCCTGAACATGTTGACTGCAGGTCTTGGGGGATGTGACAGCCTTGCTCACCCTGGTCACGGGCGCGGTCCTGTACCTGATGGATGTGCAGGGGGTAGCCACCAACTTCATCCACCTGGCAGATGTGTGCTTGCTCTGCCTGGGAGACTGCTTGATGCTGCTGGGAGTGCTCATGCTCATCTTCGAGACAGTGCTGCCTTTGACTGTGAAGGTAATATCGTTAACATTCATGAAACTCATGCAAAGCTGCAGGTATGATACTAGAATTGTTGCTGCATGTGCTCATGGCTGGCGTCTCAGACTGCAGCGCTCAGCCTGTAGCGCCCTTGACCCTAAACTGACTGATTTGCAGCGCTGTGTCAATCAATCATGACTGTTGTGCAAAGCTGTGCGCGAAGAGTTTGCATTAGCATCGCATTGCATGTGCAGTGCTGGGTGATATATTCATGACTGTTGTGCACAGCTGTGCATCAAGCACTTGCATCATCAGAGTATGTCACATCGCGTGTGCAGCTATGCTAGCTTGCTTTTGCTCCTCGCTTGTTTAACAGACCACACATAATATTGTACAAGTATGTCCTTGCAGTACATGCTGCCCAACCATATCACCTTCATTTGTTGCAGGTATGGTCTTCTCTGTGCAGCTGTCTGACAGTCATGCAATGGTTTGTCAGCCTGTGGCATGTGTATAACCTTGCATTTGTGATGCAGGTTGTAACAGTTGTGGCAACGCTGCTGTGGCGTCTGGTGTTGTGCAAGGGGCAAGCCTTCATGGATGCCGACATCAGTGTTCCTTCCAAAAATGCCCAAATGAAGGTATGCCCTTGCAGCCCTGGTGCCTTAGCATTCATTCATGCTTTCAGTTCTGGTGCCTCAGCATTGACTCATGCTTTCAGGACTACAACTCGACTTAGCTTCCTCATGTGTCAGCACTAAAAATCTGTTATGCTGAAATGTGTCACCTGACACCAAGCGTGCCATCTAGCCATGACCATGTGCTTCAAGGAAGACATTGTATGAATATGATGACTTTATACACTGTGTATGTCATGTATACATCATGTTTATATCATGTGTATATTATCTGGCTGCTGTGGCATTTGGTGGTGCGCAAGGGGCACGCCTTTATCCATGCTGACGTCAGTGTCATCAGTGACATCAGTGTCAGCATGGATAAAGGCGTGCCCCTTGCGCAACACCAAGGTATGCCCTTTCAGTTCTGGTGCCTCAGCATTGACTCTTGTGTCAGTACTACAACTTGCCTACGCTCCCTCATGTGTTAGCACTGAATAGCTGCTTTGCTGAAGTGACACCAAGCATGTAATCTGGCTGTGGCCATGTGCTTCAAGGTAGCTAGTGCATAAGTATGATGACTTTATACATTGCATTTACATTTGGACATTCATAACATGACTTTGCACTTGATGACTTTTGATGTTTCTTGTTTTTTCGTACCAAACAGTGTGGGTCATGAATCATGTGTCTGCAGGATGCCAAGGCCCATGTCATTGGAGGCAAGAGGGGCAACCATGCTGCAGCTGGCCCAGGCCCAATGGAAACAGCTGACCAAGCTGACACCGCTACTCACCCGGGCATGGCCAACTCCCTTCTGCAGCGTGGTGCTCCTGAAAACCTTGCTGTCCATTCTGGCGCTTTAGACAAGCCAGAGACAGCTCAGGTACATTGCTTACCTGCAAATCTGCTGCAATGTTTGCCACCTTAGAATTTATATGTGAGTGATGGCATGATAGAGATGACCGTAAAGGTAATACGCCAGCAACACATGCTACACTTGGGTTTGCATTTAGTAGGTCTTGTATCAATAGCTGACTCACATGCCTGATAGCTAGCTGTTTGTCCGAGCGTTAGCCACATGGCTGGGTGGCAAATGTGATGCTGTTTCTGCAGGGTACTTCTGATTCACATTCACAGCAGCAGGAGAAGAAGGAGCACGGTTCTGTTCCCACAGCCCAACAGGATCCTGTTGCATCCATACCTGTGCCGGGACCTCCACCACCAACCCCTCCCCACACCCCACCCACCCCACTGTCACCGCCCCCCTCACCACCACCTACACAGCACACCTCTACCCATGTGTTCAACCAGTCTACTCATTCTGTCCACCTGTCCACGCCACCTCAGTCAGCAGACATGTCCCAGTCCAGCGACCATCCCCATGCACCCACCCCTGAGAAGTCCTCTTCAACCATTCAGAAGGGTCCTTCCTCAAAGCTGCCTTTGCCCTCGTTGCAGCCTGATGGCTCAGCTCAGAAACTGGCTGCTGCTGCCAGTGTCTCTAAGCGGTCATCTTCTTCGTCATCTTCTTCTTCTTCTTCATCATCAGTTTCTCCCGCATCCATTCCCTCACCGAGCCCACCAAAGCGCTCGGCATCTTCTTCTGCCCCCAGGGCGCACCGCTCTCAGCAGTCTAACCCCCGTCCCTCTGGGGTGCCTGTCCTGGAGCCACCTGCTCTCCAGCCTTCTCTTTCCTCCAAGACAAGGCAGTCACCCGCTTCCGCTCAAGCCTCACTCAACTGCCCCAAAGTCCACCACAAGGGGCCCCCACACTCCCCCAGAGCAGTCACCCTCCCGCCCGGGGGGTTCACCAACAACTTTGCTGTATGTGCCTACCAAGCATCACCCGACCAAGCCAGCCAACAGTAAGAACAACACTGATCTGCCCAAGCATGGGCAGCAGCAGCAGCAATATGAAGAGGTCCACACTGGTGAGTGGACCCGCCAAACAGCACGAAAGAGGAAGGCGCAGCATGGAAAAAGGGTGAAGCCAGCAAACACCCAAGCCTCCAAGCCCGCACAGATACGAAATGCCACCCAAGCACCCAGGGCAAAGCCCTCTTTGAGCAGTAAGACAAGCCAGTATCAAGCACATGAGAATCAGAGGCAGGCTGTGAGAACCACCACAGGCCTGCCTCTCAAAGCAGCATCTCCAACAGAGGCTGCAGACACACATTCAAATGAGATCAAGGCAGCAATCCAGCCCGTATCATACAGTGCTGCTGTGGGGCCCGCCTCCTTCTGGGCTGATGTGGTCACACCTCTGGTGGGTGACAAGGTGCCCATAGCACTTCTGGTGAAGAAATACCGCGGAACTGACAAGCATGAGCAGCTGATAAAGCTGACAAAGGGCAGCAGGCCCTTTACCCAGTACCGCAGCATCCGAGGTGAGTCTGCTCACTGCATTGCCATGCGCTGTGTTGTCTTTGTGCTGTCTGGCCTACCCATGCTGCTTATTTGCTATTGCATACTGCCAGTCTGCACTGCTGCTTTTGAGGACTGTCTGCACTCAGCAACGTTCTGAAGTCCTCATGGTACAAACAGTTCATTTGCAACTAAGTCAACTCTGCTTGAGTCTGAGGCTGCTGCATGTGTACGTCATGCTCACTGTCTGTTTGTGGCTCTTGTCCTGTGGTGGCTGCTTCCAATCTGTGCTTTTGTCATCGCACACAGGCTTTGATGTGCTCACAAACACTTTCATTCCTGGTGCTGACTCTGGGTTACTTTCATCTGCTGGTGTTTAGGGCTGAGGTGTTTCATGCCCATCCTGTTGCAAGGGTGCAAATGCATGCTCAGGCACATTCTTGTGTACACTCACGCTCAAACAGCTGGTTACACACTGACAATCATGACTCATCATGCTTGGCGGGTTCAGGTGATGGAGACTGCGGCTTCCGAGCACTTCTGGTGGCAACCCTGCTGCAAGTGTGCTGCTATGGCCCTGCAATGGGCGCATCCATGGCAGCTCGCATGAAGGTCCTCTTTGAGGCTCTGCCTGAATGGACTCGGAAGCCTGCAGTAGTTGCTGGCTACAGTACTCTGAAGGTAACAGTCCTTGCCACATGTGCACCCTTTGGCTGTGAATCTGAGTGTCTCATGACAGCATAGTGTGTGTGTGCCCACCGAAGCTTTTGCATCAGTCTGCATCATCTCATGCCAGAATGAAAGCAACCACAGCCTTGGGAGCATGCTCTTCAGACGCACATCTTTGTATGCAGTCTTGCTCTCACAGGAAGAAGTGTTGCTGGACACACATGCGTGCCAACAAGCTAGCCTTCATCTGTATCTTCCATGTGATCAACATGCCAATCACCACCTAGTCATTATTTGCATCTCATCTGTATTGGTTACACACATGGCCATGCGTCACAGAAGCTGGTGTTACTGGTGTGGGTCAGCATCACCTCACTAAGCTGATTGGCCCAACAACATGGCGTTCATTGCATGTTTGATGTTTGGCATTGCTCCTCAGCATCGCTTATTTGCCTTGCTTGCACCACAACAACCAACGCCAGATCATGCATTGAACAGAGCAAGTAGTGTTACGTTGCTCTGTCACACCTGTCCAGGGTCTGCTGGACAATTCACGTGGCAAGTCCGCCAAAGATCTGCTGTCAAAGTGCAAGCAGCAGGTTCCCTCAGACAACATGGTGGCCTTCTTGAGGGCTATCACCGCGAAAGGCTTCATGGATAAGGGTGAACAGTACCTGGCCTGGGTCCAAGACCACACAGGATGTGTAGGGTGAGCGTATGCATGTTTCAAGTCTGCTGACTCTCACAACGTTAATAAACATCCATCTGTCGTTGTGCAGGCCTTTTGTTTGACAGCCAGACAGGCACGTGCACAATGTCATGTGCTTGGCATGTTGTGTCTGATTGTCATGGGGCGCCTGACATTCCATCAGCAGAGACTCTTTCTTCTCAAGATGACCCCTTCGAATTTGCGGAAGTCATGTTGCATCTTACAACACTTTGCAATGTGCTGCAGGACGCCAATGGAATACATTTGCCTTGACTTTGTGGCACCCTTGGCAATGATCTCTTCTCCTGTGCTGCAGGGTCCCAATGGAGTATGTTTGCAGCGAGTTTGTCTTGCCTTTGGCAAGCCAGTCAACAGATGGGCAGGGGCCCATGCGCTGGGCCGATCAGGCTCACATGCATGTCCTAGCCGATTTGCTGAACTTGAAATTCATGGTGCACACCGTCAGGACCCAGCTGTGGTCCACCACAGTGGGCGACCATGCTTCTAGTCAAGGCTCAGTCTTTCATTTGGTATATGATGGCAGCCATTATGAACTGCTGCACATGTAGTGGGTCATTGTACAATGTAGATCTTTTCAGTGTGAAGTTTGATCTGTACAGGCAGCAACAGCCACTGAATGTGTGGTACATAATGTAGAAATGTTGGCAGATCCAACATGGCAGATGTGTCAACCTTTGACAGTCAAACAGACGACTTTGTCTGTCAATGTCTGTCTTGACTCCTGCTGAACTGCTCATCATGCCCATGTTTGGGCTCATTCAAACAATCTGAAGGCCAAGAGCAGCACATCCAGCTCTACATTTGTCAGCCCCACTGGACCTCATTTGCATTTCGGGCAGAGTAGAGACTGTGTGTCCTAGACATATCTGGCCTGTCAACTCATAAGGCTGCAACATATTAAGTTGCTGCAAGAGACGGCATCAGAGGTTCTTGGTCTGCCAGCCAACGACAGTCCACTCATCAATCACAAGTAATAGCTAAGGTGCACATGCCCAAGTCCATGAGTATGTGCTGCCACAAGGCATAGGACTAGCTCTGCACATTTACATTTCGAGCCCAGACCTGACACAAATTCTGCAGTATGACGTTTCATATCCCATGTATACAAGAGTTCCATCGGATCCTTGCCGTTTTCACCATGGGCGGTACCACGCCTGCAACACACGCCTACGCTCTTTGACATCCTTAACACCTTCTGCCCTGATCGCTCTTGTTATTGAAATGTTTGCAACCTTGCGATCAATGGGTCGAAGCTTCAGCTAAAATGGCTCCGAACGCGCTGTTGAATTGTTCGCGGATAGCTCAGCATTGTGCCATCGACCAGCGTGTGTCTGACAGGATGTGCCTGCAGATTAGTCTCGGCGACACACCCACAACTATTACCGTACAAGTCCACTGTTGCAGTCGATCTGGGCGACAATCGTGCCTTGCGGACCTGTCTGCAAACTCCGAGCTTCGTCCTTTATCCAGAAGGTGATATGTGTGCAATTTTCAGCAATATCTTGTCTGTTCCCGAGCTAAGCCTTACCTAGCCTGATGCTGCTGCAGGGAGACCTCGTAGTCTGTTTTCTCCAGGTGCTTTTACTGAGCAAAGCCAAAGTGTCAGTCAGCAAGACAGACAGCGACAGGGTCCAGACATCAGCCTGCTCAAGCCCAAACTGCAGCAGCAGTGGGACCATGCCAAGAATGCTCACCTGGGAAACATGCTCATCACCCCACTCAGCAGGCGAGAGGTGCATTGGACATGCCCTGAGTGCCCAGATGGCCATCCTCATCAGTGGGAGGCTCGGGTGGCAGGCAGAACAAACTATGAGGGCTGCCCATTTTGCTTAGGCAAAAGAGTCTGTCAGCATAACTCTGTTGCTACCAAATCCCCCAGTGTGGCTGCCAGCTGGGACAGCACAGCCAATGATGGCACACCACATGACTTCACAGCTAACAGCCATTACCGAAAGCAGTGGCATTGCCACGTCTGTGGCCACAAATGGCTGGCACAAATCTTGTCTCGAGTTGCGTGGCAGAATGGTTGCCCTGAGTGCTATAATGTGAAGCGTGCAGGGCCAAGAAAGCGGCTGCCCACTTTGGCAGAATGCTATCATCCACTCCTGAAGGACTGGGACACTGAAGCCAATGCCAAGGAGGGGTTGCTCCCTGACAAGCTCACGCTGGGCAGTCACAAGCGTGTTCATTGGGTGTGCCACAAGTGTCCTTTGGGGTTGACACACAAGTACACCTCGTCAGTGAACTCATGCGCTCTGGCTGGAAGTGGATGCTCAATCTGCCATGGGTTTTCTACTTGCAAATGCAACTCCTTGCCAAGCTTGTTTCCTGATCTTGCTCAACAGTGGGATAATGACAAAAATGACCAGAAACCTGGTGACTATACAGCCAAACCTCATGCTATGGTTTGGTGGAAGTCAGAGGATCGACAGAGTTGGCAACAGTCTATCAATTCCGGACAGACAGGCGCCTCAAAGCAACAAAGAATCCGTGCAGCTTGACTGTAGTCTTACAAGCATGATTGGCATGTTGATGTCATGCTGCATCAGCATGCTGTTGCATAGACTTTGCACTGAAATGTGTAGACATTTCTTTCACCACCAACTTCCAAGCTGCTGGTTCAACAGCCTGTGTTTGACATTGCCGCCAGAGTGACACTTTACATCTTGTGTTCCAGCAATGACTATGTGTTTCAAATCCCAGCTGTTTGTTGAGCTGATGTGTACAGTCTGTGTGTTGTGCGATGTTCCAGAAGTTGTACATCAAATTTCAGTGCTCATGCTGCAAAATCTTCATGTTTTATTACCAGTGAACACTGTTTTCCACTCGTGGACTTTCATGCCTGCTGTGCAGTCTCGCGCCAGCATGCTCAACAGCTTGGAAACTGCAGCAGGTCGTCTTGTGTAGAAAGGTGTACAGTACTGTGACATTGGGGTTAATGATTGCAAGTACTAGTGTGCATGAGGTTACATGTTCTTTGAGCTGGCAGCTGTGCACATGTGTCATGGCGCATGCTGCAATTGTGCTATCAAGAGGGTTGCATCGTGCCAGCGTCCAGCACTGAAGTAAAACAAGAAGAGCTGGAGAATGCATAGGTAAGCACCCTAAAAATCTATTCAGATTGATTAACAGTTGATTCTACTGGACGTGTGGCATTGTACATGTGTAAAATGATCAACCCATACTGCCCAGCCATATCTACAGCTGAAACATCTATTGCAGGGGTCAGTCCAGGGAGATTGAGTCACAGGAGGTAAGAAGAAGATGAAGGGCAAGAGGAGCATCAACAGAAGGCTAGGTAGCGATGCATTGGTTGAGGACCATCAGCAAAACCTGACAACAAGAGAGACGGCTGCAGAACAGCCGTGCCCGCCACTGGGGAACTCTGCCAGATTTCAGCTTGTCACTGCATTGCTACCGCCTTGTTTGTTTGACACTGCTCAGGGTCCTGATGGACCTTTTGCAACATCAATTTTCCCAGGCCCCACAAGCATGGTAGCACAAGATGATGGCAGCAGGGCACATACCGTTTGCTGCGTCAGAGGATGATGCCGCGTCATGACAGAGCTTTGGTTGACATGAGAGGACACAGCGCAGCGTATGCTAGGATCTGACCTGCAGCAGTGCAAGGCCACATAGAAGCAAATGTGTACTGAAGGCATGCTGTGAAACATTCTCAGACAGACCCACTCGATATGTGCTATGCCAATGCTTAGGATTTGTCAGAAACAGCAAGAAGACCTATGCTGCTTGCAGACTTTGATGCAAGGCAATGCATTTGCAAGGCAATGTGACAATCACTTACAGCTATCAGCCCAGCATGGCCAACAGTGATAGTGGCAAGGATAGCTCGTACCTGACTGATAGACTGACTATTGTTGAGGCGTTGAGATGTTGATCCTCTGGGAACAAGGCTAGTAAGAAGGTGGCTCTGCCAGAGCCACGACGTCGCCTGCGAAAGACTGACAGCACTTGTTGGATGCAAGAAGCCAGCCAGAAACAGGCCAGAGGTGCAGCTAGTCAAAACATTCAGTCACGCGGTCTTCCAGCAAATTGATGATTGCTGGGGGTAGGTTGTCTGATCTGTCAAGCTCCGGCCTGCAAGAAAGCTTACCATACAGGGTGCCACTCTGCAACTTGCGCCTGGCGCCGAGGTGTTCTCCTTCCGGCGAAAGTTGACCAAGCTGCAGGCCACAAGTGTGCCGTTGTGAGGTACGAACGACACTTACCTGACGGTCACCTGTCAGGCAGAAGCCGGCGCGTGCGCGAGGTCTTGGCACGCAGTGAAACGGTCGGCATCACAGGTAAGTTGACAAACACCAGTGTCCAGACCGCCCGCGGCGTGAACTCTGTCGAAGATCCTCGGGTCATGTTGGTCCGCTCCCTTCATGGACCCCCGTCCCCCATCTCTCTCCCAGTTGACGTTGCAGCGGTGACACTTTGCAAGCGTAGCTCAATGGTGAGCTGTACTTTTGTTTCCAGAATCTGCCCAGAATCTGCGTTTCTATTCCCTCAAACTTGTTTCAAAATTTGCATGACAACGATGACTGATTTCGTTGTCCTCGTCAACTGGAAAATGCAGCTGAAGAAAGGCCTTTGCCCCGTCGCATAACGCGTGCTTTTTGACAGCAACACGCGCGCAGGCAAGCCACACACCACTATAGCATATATTCCGCGGCAGCGCGCAGTCAGTCTTTTATATCGCTCACGGCGACGTGTGTTGGAGGGGAAGGCATGTCGTGAAGTGACCTGAGCTCAGCAGATGGCTTCGTCGCGTGAGTCACACAGACTGCAGCGTCATCACCAGACAGGCGTTGACCGCCGGCGGCTTTTGACAATCTCTCTTTCATTGCAGTGTACAGCTCGTCTGGACAGTGGTGTTATTCCGCTCAGAAGAAGAGACTGGGCGCATAAAGCATGTTAGGCAAATGTCTTGACAAGACCATACCACTAAGAAAATGTCTTGACAACAGCAGACAAACCTGCATACCATGCTGCATTCAGAGTTTATTTTATACCATGCTGCATTGCAGACTTTCTGATGTACATACATACATACATTACATTTCTTGTCTTTAGGACTCAACAGGGGAGTCAACAGACAATAACTGGGAGAATTCTGAGAATGTCAAACTTGAATGATACAGTTCATTCCATGGCTGTTCTAAGAGAAACATATCTGGGCCTTGCAAGGTCCAAGTGTTGTAGTCAAAACCTAAATCTGTGATGTCCGGTGCGGTTCATAGCATGTATGTGTACATATACAATACGAAAGTAAAATCCTGCCTAGGCATATTAAAAACTATTGTACATCCTTGCACAACCAACAGTGTCTGTAAAAAGTCAGCATCAAACAGAGATAAAGCTAAGTTGAGTTGCCAAATGCACCAACGTATATGTGCCTGCACCTGCTAAGAGGTCAATGTAAAGATTCAAGTTGTACTAAACTTGGGCATCTGGAGCTCTGATTGCCCCATGCTTCTTGATGTACTCCTTCCATGTCCAAATTAGGCAGCCACATGCATTCCCGTGCTTCATAGCAGCACAGTTTGCCGTCTCCTCGCTGGCACGGCAACGTTGTGAAGGACCGGGAGGCGCCAAACTTGATGTCGTTTGCGCTTGGTCTGCGGCAGCTAACAAAGAGCGCCACGACTCTTGCCGGCGTAAGGTGTAGACAGCAACCCTTGACCTGTTTCGCGTCCTTGCGACCCGAGCGCGCTTGCTGCCGTACCGGTTCAATAGCTGCGACTAGACGTGTCGGTGGGTTTGAGGGACAGTCTAGAAGCGTTCGTTCTGCCAGCGAACTTTCCGCGACTGCAGCAGTCGCTTCACCCCAGAGATCAAGCTCACTACAGAACGAGGACGGCCTTGAGTGGGACGAGCCAGAGCTTGAATCAGAGGCGGAGCCAGAGGGAGTGCTTGTGCTTCCTCCGCCATCACATAGCAGGGTTAAGACCGCTGACTTTGTCAAGAGCAGCACAGCTGTGTCTCAGTGCCCTCCTGCAAAGTACCCAGAATTTGCAGTCATTGGCAGATCTAATGTTGGCAAGTCATCACTCATCAACATGTTGACTGGCAAGAAGGCTTTGGCACAGATCTCAAAGACCCCAGGTATGCATGCAGTTCCAACTCATGCTTTTGCAGCTTGCTTCTCAGCCATGCTGAGATGAGCGCCTGCGTGCAGGCAAAACAAAGTGTATAAACCACTTCATCATCAACAACTCCTGGTTCCTGGTTGATCTACCAGGCTATGGGTATGTGTTTTGTTCCCTGACCTTCTGCTTTGTCTGCATCATCTAGCAAATTCATCACATGCATTTTACAGCTGCAGCACAGTCCCAATGACTGTAGACCGTTTATGACTGATGAAATTGATTCATCATGAGCAGACGCAAACGCACACGGTCAAATTGATGTGCAACTGTTGTGCAGGTATGCCAAGCGCTCAAAAGACCTTCGCTTAGAGTGGAATGACTTCACAAAGGACTATCTACTCAACAGGGAAACTCTGGCAAACGTGTTGCTGCTGATCGATGCCAGCATTCCACCAACACAGGTGGATCTAGAGTGTGCTGATTGGCTGGCAGGGTCTCAAGTGCCGTTTGCCCTTGTCTTCACAAAGTTGGACAAGCGAAAAAAGGGAATCCCATCACCAATGGAAAACATAGATGCCTTCAAGGAAGCCTTGATGGAAGAGTGGGAACATTTGCCGTTCTCACTTGAGACCAGCGCATTAAAGAACACTGGTCGGCAGGAACTGCTGTCACACATAGCTTCATTGCGTGTACTTTGGCAGCAGGAACACTGACAAGCTGATAGCAGCCTTTTGTACTGTTGCAAAGCTAATTTTGACACATTTTTTGTTTTCCATTGCGTACGATGCTTTCTGCAACACTGTACTGGTGTGAAGTCGTGCTCAGACTGCCAGCTTATCAAGCTATGTATGCATATGTCACTGGACCCCAGTGCATCTGAGACTTGCGTGTGACATGATGCACATTCTGGTCAGCTCCAGCTGAACATTTGTAAATGTCTATATTGCTGCTTGCTTGATGAGTATAATGCATATCTAGTCACATTACACAGCGTGGTTATGCATACGTTTTTGGCACGATGGGTGTCATGACCCCTCATGAAAGACCTCATGTTTGCCATTAACTGTCACCCAGTTGTCATAGCCATGCAATGAGTCAGCTTACAACTAAAGCCGTGGGCAGGCCACATATGCATGTCTACTGGAGGCAAGAGCAGCGATTCAACACCAATTAAACAATTTTAACAATTTACATCACTGCGAGCTGCTTGCAGAAGTACTAAGCATATTTCCAGAAGCTGTGCGAGGTATGAAAGTGGAGGCAAAGGGATTCAGCATTTTGCCACTGTCAGTGCGCTGCGGACCAGATCCAGTTTTGTCTAGGCTGTCCGCTCTGTCTTTGCTGTCAACTTTGCTATCAGCACCGCTGGCTACTGCCTGCCCATTAGCAGCGGCAAGCACATTGCCTTGAGGTTTCTGCAAGATGCTAGGCTGAGCTGCGCTAAGGTTTGGGTCAGGGTTTGATTCAGGGTTTCCTGCCTTGCCAGCCTGTTGCCGTGTTACCTGGGAAACGACAGTCTGTCTGTGTAGAGCCTGACCAGCAGATGGGGAAGCTTTCTGCCTTCGGGATGCACTGGCTGGGGCTGGTGTCGGGGAAGCCCCTCTTGGGGCAGGGCTGGATGATTGCTGCCTGCAGCAAGTGGAAGGACATGTCCTGGTTGAGACAGCATCAAGCTGAGCAAGATACATGACAACACCATGCATAGATGCAGCAAGAAATGCAAAGTTGTGGAGTTGGCTTGCTTGACAAGGTGCAATGTGGGAAGTGAGCTGATATAGGACACAAAGCTAATCGATGCTGCAATCCTTGTATCCTTGATGCTTGAATGATGCAATGCCATGGCAGACTTTACCGACAATGCGATGCTATTCTCAACTGGCTTATATGGATGTGTTTAGGGTAATTGTAAACCCTAACAGCTTGTCCTTGTACCTGGGTGGCGGTCGGAGTATCTGAGGTATGGGCACAGGTGGGCTGGGAGCAGGGCTGGTAGCAGTGCCCTGCCCTCTGCCTCGACCAGCCCTGCCAGCTTGCCCTCTGCCCTTGCCTCGCCCATTGGCCTGCTGACTGAGCATGGGGGAAGAAGAAGGGGTTCTGGCATCAGAAGCAAGTGACTGGTTCATGTTTCCTGAAGACGCCCTTTGCGCAGCTTGATCTGGTCCTGCACATTCAAATGCACACTGGAAAAACAAATTTATTTGTCGGGTCACTTATATATTTCTTGAACATGCTTGGAAACAAAAAAACACAGGTTGCTATCAAAATACAGTAGGTAAATTGTTGGGAAAAGGGAAGGCTTCAGCAATAGTCCTACATGTTCTGATGCTGTGCGTCAACAGACAGGGCTCCAGGGAAAGTGCTGACAGGACACACCAACAGACAGACCCTTGTTGTGGAGAGCAGCAAAGTACAAGGTGTCCAAACTGTATTGTGTTTCCCATTTGTTTTTGGCTCCTGGGCATATAGGCAGGCAGACAAGCAAACAAATATAGAGGCACGGAGACAGGTGACCAGTCAGGCAATCATCTGGCAGCCAAGAACAAACAGGCGTGGAATTCACAACCTACAGGCAACAGCAACGTCAACATTGCAAGCAGCACCTGCAGAGCCTGGGGCAGCTGTAGTCTCAGGAGGGGTGGGGGCAGGAGGGGGCAGCAGGCGGGCTCTGCCCCCAGGCTGAAGGGCAGGTGTGAAGCCCCTGGTGCCGTCTGGCCCTCTTGCAATCCGGACTGCCTGATTGGCCCTTGCCTTACCCACCCCCTGCAATGACTCACTCCCTTGTCATTTTGCATTTTATACCTTACAGTCTGGGTGTGGAGCCGGTTGTGACGCATCAGACATCCTGGCTTGGAAGCAGGCAGGTGTATGCGGTGTGTGACAAAACCAAGCTGGTGGGAAACCCTGACCTGCTACTCATTCACCAACCTCCTCACGTAATCACTGGGAAACACGAAGAACACAAACAGACAGACAGGGGGCTTTGTGGCTTTTGTTGTGCTGTGTCGCACAACTTGTCTGAGAAAGGCAGCTACTTATGAGCACTTCGAGTGCCACCATGTTTCCTGTTTTTTGTTAGCAATGCTTACCACACAGTAAGTTTCATTTTGGTGATGTTCATAGGGTAATAATTCTCAATGAAGAATGCTGGAACTCAAAATGCAATGCAACAGAATACATGATGAGAGGCGACTAGGCGTACAATGCAATTGAAGCAGAAGATATGGGTACATACCTGTGAGCCCAATCTAGGCAGGCGCAGCCATACAAGAGCACTGTGTCTAACGACATGTGCATGTAAAGTAAGACCACAACAGCACTGTGTCTGATGGTGTGTGCGTACAAACTACAGCAAGAGCACAATGGCCTGTGATTGGTGCATACACATCGCAAAAACACAAAGTGGTGCAAAGGCACCTCAGCAGGACCTCCGGTGAACTTGATGGCATTGGGGTTTCTGCGCTGGGCCTCCTCTGGGACAACTCCATCCCCTTCCTGAGCCACTAAATCAGGATGTCAAACATGATTCGCATGTAAGCTCTTTGCAATCTCAAAACATATACTTTGATTCAGAAGCGTCTACACCAGAAATCTAAACTCAGAAACGCCTGGGGACAGTTTTTAAACGCGTTTCTACATTGTGGAGATGTTTTACTTACCACAGGTGATGCGCTTGAGCACATGTTTCAATGGTGCTGCTAATGAGGTACTGCCATTCTGCACTGTACAGATCAGCATTAGTAAGGTCAAGATATCTCCACATGGTTTTGGGCAACTCTGGCTGTGGTGTTATCATCACAACACTTTCCACCACCAAAGGTACATGATTTGACATATGCTGAGCGCCCATCTGCTTTTACACGGTGCAGGTTCTAGGACTTCTGTGTCTTTGTCGCCTGGCCATACAGTCTCTGAACATGTTCCTGGCAATCAAAGTAGAAGGAATACGACCATGCCTCTTCTATCTCAGATGTTACTGACAGACAGACAGACAGACAGACAGTCAAACAGACAAAACAACATCTTTTTGTAACGCTGTGCAGATAGGAACAATTTTACGAGGGTGTTGTGGAGCTACCTTGAGGAGTGTGATCCTGGCAGCTTGGCGCTCCTTGCTGCGTGTGTCTGTCTGCAAGACAAACCGGACAAGGTCGCTGGCCTTCAGCTCAACTCCCTCCTGGACCTGCAGCCATGCATACATCATTTCATTTCATTTCATTTGATACCTTACAGTCTGGGGTGTGGAGCCAGTTGTGACTGATCAGACATCCTGAACCTGCAGCCTTGCATACATCATTGCATTTCATTTTATACCTTACAGTCTGGAGTGTGGAGCCATTTGTGACTCATCAGACATCCTTGGCTTGAATGCACAGGTGTACATACAACATCAGCTCTGAGCTGCCACTCCATGAGGGGGCAGTACCAATCATCAGCAACAACTGCCAAAAAGCATAGACCATTCATTACTTCTGTTCTTTTCCTGCAGGCAGCTTTACACCCTTGTGCATTTCACAATGAGCGCCTGCCAATTGGACTTTGACAGGATCAAGGCTGGAATTGGCAATGATTATGATGCATGCCTATGACGCACAATGCTGTGCCTGTAGAACACAGCGCAGCGCATGAGACCTGCTGGCAGATGTCAGCCTCTCTACTCCATTTTAAATTCTCTTTTCAAGTCAATTCAGACATGTCGAGTTTTGGTGTGCATGCTTGGTGATGACCATCTTTAGAGCACAGCAGCTGTCACAGTAATGTGCCATTCAGCAAGAAGGTGTAATAAATTGCCATTCGGTTGCATGATGTAGTCGGGCTTCTTCGTATTGGCTACAGCTTGGTTGTTGACACTGGCTCTTCAAGGCAGGCTTGGTTGTCAAATGTCGACATGCATTGTGAAAAAAGCCATGAGTGCAGATCTGGCCCATGTGGGCATTGTCACATGCAGAAGCGACGACCAGGCATATTTTCAAGAACCAGTGACAATATACAAGCTGCAACCGAACATGCACGAGCCGGGCGTTGCTACAGCACACAGTCGCGCTTGAAAGTCAGTCACACTTTCTTGCTTGGTAGCACGTCGCTGTGGAAGCTGCTGCGAAACATAGCAGCATCTGAATGCCGCTGTGAAACGCAGTGACAACTGAACGCTGCTGTAAAACATAGTGGCAGTTGAACACTTTGTTGGACAGTGCCGCCAAGGCCTACCCTGCAACAGCCAATGCCAACCACCAAGAAGCCCAGAGGGCACAAACTTTTGCAACCTTGGGTAATGACAACAACTGAGAATCCTAAAGGGGGCAATATTTGGTAATCTTGGCTAATGACAAGCACCAAATCTGCCAGAGGGGGTTGCAGGTTGCATTGTACCTCAGAAAGCTGGAAGGGGATTCTATGCTTATCATCCCTGCTGTCAACATCATAGGGCTGATCTTCAGTGAACTCGACCAACCCAGAGGGGCCGGCAACATCAACAGCCATGCCTTCTTGAGGCACGCCCGCAACATGCACCGCTCTTCTTCCTGCAGCAAACCCTAAACAATCATAGCATGAGACTACATGGTCCGTCTGTGCTGTCAACATCATAGGGCTGATGTTCAGTGAGTTTCAAAACTCAACCAAGCCAGAGGGGCCGGCAACATCAACAGCCATGCCTTCTTGAGGCACGCTAGCAACATGCACTGCTCTTCTTCCTGCAGCATGACCCCAGATGACTGCAGCATGAGACTGAACAGTGTGAGTATGTGTCAACTGGGACTTGTCTCTAGGGCTGAGAGGTAAACCCTGAACACCAAATGCAAAACCCAAATCCCATATTGCAGCAGGAAGTGAAGTGATGCATGCTCACCTGTAACATGTCTGCACAGACCCTAAACCTGGAATTGAACTGTAAACCCTAAACAATGTTGTAATATGTGCGGCCAACTGCTGTTATTGAGTTTGTCGCAGAGGTGCTTGAGCTGAGGGTGTAGGGTCTGTTGAATGGTAAGCCCTAAATCCACTCAATACAGGCTGACATGCCGTCAGTACACAAAGTTAGTTTCAATTTACAGACAGGAAATGAAACCAGGCCATTTCGAGGACAAAAACATCCTATGACAATCCGCAAATAAAGCAAGCTAACAGAAACAGCTCTAGCTGCATGTACTGCACATTTCTAACTGTAACCTCTATCTGTGCTGTGACCACTCTGTGCATGACATACACGACATAGTAAAGAAAAGAAAGCAATAAACTACAATACTACACCGTTCGGCGTCATGACATACGTGACATACAATATAAGTTGCTGGACTGACCACAGTGTCTCACACTGGGTCTCACATAGAGTGTATCTGAGGCCTGTTACGATCTCCACAGCAAAGCCTGAAGCAGGCCTCAGATACACCTTATGTGAGACCCAGGGTCAGACACTGTGATCAGGCTTTGTCGGGCTTTGTAGAAACTTCACATGCGGTCTTGGAGCAAAACAAGGCAACACACAAGCTCTTGAAGATACAGAGGCACGACTGTCCTACACAAATGCTCAGTTCATGTCGTAAGATCAGGATCGGCCAGGGAGTATTCTTTGGACACATGCCTCAGCGGTACAGCAAAGCTAGATGTACCTGCATACTTGCTGTTGGCCCCACCGGCCTTTTCAGCAGCCTTGGCAGTGGCCAGGTGTGTAGCCACATGGAAGGTGACCTTGTCACCAGTGCCAGGGTTCAGGCTGCTGTCCTGCATAAACCCAAGGGGCAGGTCTGGTAAGTACTATTGAGAAAGAGGGATCAGCCCAAGGGGCATGTCTGATAAGTATGGGTTGACACAGAGGGAACAGCAACTGTTTTTTGGGAAAGCTGTGTGTGGCTTGATCTGTTTGGATTGGCATGTTGCCTATTACTGAGTGGTGCCAGCAGCTGCTGTGGCCCGAGGAGGAACTCAGCACAGAGAGCAGCATCAGGGCAGCATTAAAGGGCAGCAACAGAGGGGAGCATCAGAGGGCAGCATCAGAGGGCAGTATTGGCAGCATCAGAGGGCAGTATTGGCAGCATCAGAGGGCAGCATTGGCAGCATCAGAAGGGAAAGGGCAAGGCTGATGGGGGCTGGTCTCAAGGTACCTCACGTGCCAAAACAACAATGCACTGCATAACCTTACTTGCATCATAAACACAAGGACACACAATGCATAATCCAACCTGCATCCCAACACGCATGACACACAATGCAATATCCATCCAGCATCTGCATGCACACTGACATAAATACATTTGCATAACCTAGTCGCATCACTCTGCCCATTGAAACATACTGCAGGAGCCACAGCTGGTCCAGGAAGAAACTTCTGAAAGGATACAGCTGGCCCAAAAAACAAAGCTGTTGAAAAGACACAGGGGTGGAACCCATCACAGCATGCTTTGATTGCATTGCCAAGCGGGCGGCAGTGGAATGCAAAGTCAGGACTCTAAAGTACAGCTAGGTATTGCTGATGGGGGTTGACATGCTCTAGTCAGGGTTTTAAGGACAACAGCCAATATGGCCAAGAATGGAGGATTCAGGGTCAAGCTTTGAGGAATTGACACAGGGGGCTCTTGGAAGAAACGATGCCACCAAAAAGGCGCCTAAGACAGGATTGGAAGAAGAAGTACCTGGAGGTCCCCAAATTCACCAAAGTCTTTGACAAGTGGACAGATTAAATGCGTGGTAAAAGGATTTTAACTCTCAAAACAAAACAAAACCCCAAAAAACCCCAAAAAGGTACCTGGAGGTCCCCAAGGCCGAACGGGATCTGGTGCTTGTTGCCATCCAACTCATAGGCCAGTAGCCCACTGGCGCTGACAGCGTTGTATCCCCTTGGTGGCATCATCCTCTCCACCACTCTGCCTGAAAACTGCTCCTTTGAGACGGTCTCGAAAATGGCTGAGCCTTGGGGTGCTTTGGTGATTCTGCAAGCAGCCACAGAACAAAAGCCTGCAGAAGTTCTGCAGGCTGGCTTTACAGCTCATTTGTGAATAATAATCCTCCTCCTTGACCTCAGCTGGTGACCAACTAGATCTTGTTTGCGTTTTTGGCTTGTTGTGTAAAAACACAATCTGATTGGTTGGCTGAAGACGTAAAGACTTCCTCATACATCCAGAAAAAGCTGCAGTTGTCAAGGCACCCAATTTGAGAACCTGACAGAGCAGGCTTGTTGGCATGTGTGGCAAGCACTTCAAATGATCAAGTTGCTCCTGCACCCTTGATGCCAGAGTCTGTGGTGCAATGTGGTGTGACAACATACTGGCACACTCAGCGACACAGCAATCTGCTTTTGCACTGCTTTGCTGGATTTGCCTTGGCAAACCAGTCAGTGACAACCAGCAGCACTCTCTCAGAATGGAGTAGGTCAATGAGTGATAGCGCTACACTGGTGCTGCTGCAGGGCCTGCCTTCTTAGGAAGCTCCTGTTATGGTCACTGAAAAGCGTGACCTTTTCTTTTCTTTTTATTTTTCTTTTCTGGTGCTGCTGCAGCAGCAACATGCTAACAAACAGCGTGTTGTAAAAGATAGGCACAAGTTTCAAAAGAGAACAGATTGTAAGCTTACCCAACATTTCCAAAAGCAACACATTGTAGGCTTACCCAACAGCGTTCAGCCGCTCTCCTTTTGGTTCACGAGTGATGCTGAACTCGACATCATCGCCCACAGCAAAGGCCTCTGGTCCGCCAGTCAGAGCCGAAAAATGGAAAAACATCTCTCCGGGTCTCTCACAGCACTTGATGAACCCAAACTGCGTCCGCATTGTGATGATCTGCAGGAAAACCCCACCTCTATGTTTCTGTAGAAAGAAAACAGAAGAAAAGTTCACGCTCTTCAGCGATCATAACGGTTGCCTCCTAAGGCGGCAGCCCAATGCTAATGTTTCTGTACTTGTGTATTTCCCTGTGTTGAAGCCAAATACTTAGAGTCGTAAGTTGTAGACTCACTTCTTCTCCAAATCCAGAAAGGAAGCATCTGGTCAAGTCTAGATCAGGTTCGCAATTGGTTTTTCTGTCCTAAACACACAAAAGGCATGCCTTTTCATGTCTTGTGGGAGGTACAGTGTGCAGTCTGAAAGGCGTGCGATCATATACTTAGCATGAGTAGGTACAAAAGACATGCAATGGCGTGCTGTATGGGGGAGGAGGGACAAAGTCAAAGACCCTAGACAAGACCCTAGACAAGCAAAGACCCTAGACAAAACCCTAGACAAACAAAATCACCATGGCTCATCCTGAGATGTCCAAGACTGGCCAATGACGCCAATGAGACTGGCTGAATGAGTTCCATGCTGTGCCAATGGCCATGCAGCAAGTACGTATAGCAGACAACATGTAATGAAACCAGAACATTGTGTCGTGAGTTGTACTTAAAACTAGATGTATATCACCACATCAAATTTGTCATGATCCAGAGATTTACAGACTCATTGTTATAAGAGGGAGGCGTTCAAATTGCATCACATACATGCTATGTTCATCATGTAGAGCAACACCTGGCCTCTTTTGTCAGATGCTACATGCGCGACACATGAGACAGAAACTGGCCCACTTTCATCTCGCAACGCTGGTTTGCACTTTCTAGGAAAAGAAATTGCAAGGTATTTCAAAAAAAATCTCAGGGTCTGCAGTGCGACACAGACAGCAGCCAGCAGAGCACTCACAGCTACTGTTGTTGCCTCATTGAGCTGAGTTGAGCATTGAGTTTATCTCACCGGGACAAGTCACCTAGAAGTGGGAACCGAATCAAAGCCAAAAAAGGAAGCAAAACCAGGAGCACTGAAACCGATTGGAAAATCATCAACTGTAGATGCATACCACTTCATACCTGGCCAAGATCTCTCTTGACTGACTGCCCATTGGCTTTTGTGAGCAGCTGCACAGTGGTGGCCTTGCGAGCCCCAGTGGCGGGGTTGACCCCTGCTTCAAAGCTGACCTCATCATCTTCTTCCAGAGCCGCCTCACCAGACACCTGCACGGCAGCAGCAGTGCCGTGAAAGGCGTACAGTCAGCAGTAAGGTCTGGTAACGGCGGCGTAAGGTCTGGTACCAGCAGCGTAAGGTCTGGCAACAGCAGCATCAGATGTGCTGGCAGCAGTGTAAGTGTATGGTAACAGCAGCGTAAGCAGCAGCGTGTAGTATTGGTAGGCCTTACAGGGTGCCTTACAGGGTGCCTTACAGGGTGCCTTACAGGGTGCCTCACAGGGTGCCTTACAGGGTGCCTTACAGGGTGCCTTACAGGGTGCCTTATAGGGATGCACAAGACAGGCGTCTCAGGAAAGACAAGACTTGTCCTGCACAAAACTAGCTCATCATGATTGTTAGTGTAACATGTGATGGCAGCAGTGTAATGGTGTAACGGTTTGGTAGTACGTAGTCATCAGCACACCTGAAAGCTTCCAAAAGAGCAATTGAAACTGGCAGGGCCTTCATTGTAAACAAGCACTCCATCCTGTGCCTGCTCATTTGCATTTGCCACTGGGGGGCTGATGACTCTGCCCTGCCTCACACCTGAAAAAAAGAGAAGAAAAGACTAAATTTTCACCGTCAATTCGATGAAAAGCCAAGTATTGTACCGGGCTGCTCAGGTCCTGATGCCTGAATGTATGCAACTATCACCATACATACATGCAGCTGCAGGAATACAGTCACACAGTAACACAGTCGCAGTCAGCCAGTTGCAGCAATACAGTACAACAACTTCAAGATCACAGTTGCAGCAATGGAGACATGCATGTACAGAAACACACACTTGCAGCATATCGGGGAATGCGTTTGCAGTCAAGTTGTCGCAGCAGTTGTTGCAACACAGTAACACGATTACAGCAACACAGTGATACACTTGCAGTAACACAGTCACAGCCAGGCGATCAGTGGTAGCATGCTTTGTGCTCCCTGGCACATCCCTAGCCTTGGCAAAACTCCTAGTCTTGGCAACAATCATGCAAAATGCAGCAAGTTGGGCTGCAGCAACTGAAAATGCATTTAACAACAATACACATGATATGAGGGAGTGAGCAGGACTATTTCGGCATAGCCTTGGGCAGCTGTGATGTGACCTATCATGAAGCTGTCATGGGGAGATGAAGCAGTCTGCATGCTTGAGCGCGCTTGTAGCATCAGATTCTCAACAACTAGATAAGACACAAAAAACAAACACAAAAAAGCCATTTCTTTCTGTTGCTCATCAATTCTCTTTTTCACACACGGAAAATGCTACAGCAGCAGGAACAATGGTACTGGGATCAAACTGTCTTGATCACAGTGTGTGCTGCTTCATCAGCCATGGTCTGCTGTATGATTAGCTGCAAATGGCAGAACATGCCAGGAGTTCACAGCATAGCAAGCGGCCCAACTGACCTGAGAGCATGCTCAGCTGATCAGCAGCAAACCCAGTGTTCAGGATTTGAACATTGGCTGCTCTGTCTTGGTTGCCCCTAGGGTCTGGCACCATAACAAATGAGACCTCATCATTGAGGGCCACCTGCTGGCCCAGACCCCCAGCAGCCCCCTGAACCCCCACAATGTCCCCAAGGCGGAAGTAGATGCTTTCATTTGCCCTAGCTGCTGGCCTTGCAGGACATGTATAGGAGAGTCAAGGCACACACGCACCACCATAAAAAATGGACAAGGAACGGTGCATGATGGTGTCAAACTGACGAGCCACGCCGCGGATGTGACACTGACTGCAATATTGAAGATGATGCTCTGAATCATGGAATCCATAGCACGCTCAGCAGCCCCACTGTTTTCAGGTAAAAGTCTGCTCCAAAGCGAAAAAGTATACACAGAAATGCTTGGGGACTAGCATGAGGTGTTTTGACAAAGTTGTGCCTATGCATGTGAAGATCTGGCAAGAGATCAGGGTAATGAGCAAATAGCTCTTCTCAATCCCAAGACACCTGATTTGGTTCACAATTATTGTCCCTACAATGGAAACCTCAACTCAAAACCGTCTGGGGACAGTAAAAACGCGTTTCTTCATTGTGGAGATGCTTTAGCAATGCAGTGAAGACAGATAAAAGCCTCAAGAGGTCATTTGAGGCTTTGCCAATGCATGAAATGTGTTCAAACAAACTGGCACTGCAATCAACTGATCTGACTCACTGACTCACTGACTCACTCACTCACTCACTCACTCACTCACTCACTCACCCACCCACCCACCCACCCTACATTTCCTGTCTTTAAAACTCATCAGGGGTGTCAACAGACAAAAAAAGAGAAAACAACAACATACACAATGTGCGTCTGATAGTATTGATCATGTGCAAGGGTTTCACCTGATGAAACCAAACCCTTCTTTGACGCTGATGACACACCCCTGAAGCTGACCTCCATCACCCGCCCCACTGGCGGCCCGAGAGACCAACACCACCTCTGTAGCCATGTCCTCGGGGGTGCTGTTGTCTGGCTGTTGGACCAGACTGAATTCGACTTTGTCACCAATGCGTAGTTTCAGGGCCTTCTCTTGAAGGTCAGCAGGCTTGAAGGTAGTCATCTGCTCCACAGCGTCCCCGGTTGTTGCTGGCTTGCTGAATAAGATTTTGCCTGGAGTGACGTCCTGGAAAGAAGGCAAACTTGCAAGTCAGGGATTGAAATGTCATAATCATGTCAGGAACAGATAGTCGGCTGTGGCATGCGATGAGGCGGATTACGCTTGAAGTGGCCTACTTGTCAGTAAGTACCAGGTGACATGCAGCAAGCAGATTGATAAATACGGCAACAGCAGGTTTCAATCCGTGTCGTGCGCCCTTGCTTATGAAGCCAATGCTTGGTGTCCAATTGCAACAAAGGCCTGGCTTGACAAAGGACAAACATGCAGCAGCATGTTCAGAGTAAGGTGCCTGTGATCGCCAGCTGCTCTCCCCTGGCAATGTCTTCACTGTGCCTTTGTATCTTCCCCTCTCAGCAGACTGCAGTGCTGCTATAGTGCCCTTGGGAAGCTTGCTCACATTGATTGCATTTATCTTTTTGTCTTTATTTGAGATATGCTTAATTTCAAATGAAACTTCATCACCCAGCTGCAGGAGCTCTTGCAAGTCAAATTGCTCATCTGTGGCTGCATTGGGACTCTGTACTTCACTGCCATGGAAGAAGATCTGGGCTTGTCCTCCCAGTGGCCTGCATCACGTTTAGACTTTGACAAAGCAGGATTGGTCAGAACACTGCTCTGACTGCTTGCTTACAGGTATGCTGACAGACCTAATGAAGCCATAGCTGTCTAACAAAGCAATTATCACTCCTTGCGTTGCTTGGCCAGGCT
>JAABUK010002946.1_pt1 | contig 29636 bp, 37 predicted proteins | sample 5559141 | NCBI WGS metagenome assembly JAABUK01 (sample SAMN10711869, study PRJNA513367) | rock metagenome | isolation source: Antarctica rocks | place: Antarctica: Victoria Land, Pudding Butte nord | collected 2016-01-03
AAACTACCAACAGCGGGACATTAGGCTCTTTTTCGAACAGAACTCCCACCAGCTTGGTTTTGTTGCACACCACATACACCTGTGCTTTCAAGCCAGGATGTCTGATGAGTCACTACTGGCTCCACACACCCCAGACTGTAAGTTATAAAATGAAAAAGAAAATGAGTCTAGACCCCCCCTGACCGGACCGGATGAGAGTGTAAGAGTGTTTTCAGCCGAAATCCGTTATGTGTCAAGAAAGCTGTGTTTGGACGATGAAGCAGTGCCATTGTAGCAAACTTGAAGAGGGTCCTGCACAACCTGAAAAACGTAATGGTCGAAATTCGATTTTGAAGCTGGCCCATGTGTTAATCGATTGTTTGAACAACACCACGCTTTCTTGGTGGTACGAATTCGATGACTGACCAATGGGCAAACTGACCTTCCTAATCATTTTGTGTGCATTACCGTCTGAGACGCACTGCAAGGGCGTTGAAAGACACAAATACTGTGCCAAGTGACATAGTACTCTTACAGTAGTCATGATAATGGCATGTACAGTCAAACACAGTAACTGTTGTCATGCCTGCAGGTGCGGGCTAGGAATTGATTGCAATATTGCAATCTACTATGGTACTGGCACTATGACTCGTGACACAGTCTGAGGTGCATCGCCGTTTTCCAATGCATCGTCAGCCTCGCAACGGACAACAGTGGCGTGCCCAAACAATGAGGGAATGATAGTTGTACGCTTGACTTTGCGTCTCAAGGCGAGACTCTCGACTGTGCCTCGATAGGTCCGAAGAAAAGGCCAAATTACGTCATATCAACACTGAACCTGCAGAGAAGGGTCCAATGTTGGTTTACATGACTGCGTCGCCGATCGTTGGCTGAGCATGCTCTTGCAGCAGGTGTCTCGCAGTCATTGGTGCAGTCCTGGGTGCAGGACTGGAGGCAGTACTGCAGTGCTGGGTGCAGTGCTGTCGCCCTGATCCGAGAAGTCTTCCTGGAGATCAAGCACATAGTGCCGCGTTAACGGTTACCTGCAGAGCCAGTTGTGAGGTATCATCGACGACCGTGGTGTTTGCTTAGCTATGCCGCTTCAGCCAGCTGTTGGCGAACAGCAACTTCAGGCAATTTATTTGCGCACGGGAGGGGGAAAAGCTGTGTGACTCAGTGCTGCCTCGGTACTTGCAGGCACAAGACTTGTCAATTTGGGGCCATGTCGAGGCGTCTGGTGAGCGAGTGTGCTGCATGGAGACTGACACTGCACACTCAGCCCAGCTGTGCCATTTGTCCTCCATAGCGCTGCAGGCAAGATTTGACGAAGCCAGTACAGTGAAGTTTGTTTATGTGTTGCACTGCACCGCAGGGCGCCATCGACACGTTGGTTTGGGTGGGAATGTTGATTGTCATCACCCTGGAGTATGCAACTGCATCAGAATGTGAGACCCTGCGGCGACCCAACTTCCCACATTGCAGCCCTGTTAAATACAACTCGCACCCAGATGAAGGTCCTGTGACAGTGGTTCTGCTCAATTTCAAGCGCGCAGACAACATCAGGAAGATTGTAGACAACATGGTCAACTACAACAGTGTAGCTGAGATCATTGTGGTCAGCAACAACCCCGACAACACCTTCACTTACCCTCACAAGAAAGTCATTGTGCTTGACATGATGGCTTACGAGGACGATCTAGGCGTAGCCGTGCGCTTCAAGGCGTGTTTGCTAGCTATGAACCGGCACATCCTCATAGCCGATGATGATCTGATGGTCACAGAGGCAGGTCTCTCAAATCTGTTGACAGCCAGGTATGAGCACCCATGGTCCATTGTGGGTTTCTGGGGCCGAGACTACAACCACAGCAACCCAGACTACGCCTATATTGACACAGCGCCAGGGCATCATGACATTGCCCTCACAAAGGCCCTCCTGCTGGACACTTGTGCATGCAGAGCTTTCTGGGAGGCAAGCCATCTAATGCAAGACATTGCACATGAAGCTGCAGTGACCTGGAATGGCGAAGACATTTTCATGTCTCTTGTGTCCCACAAGGTATTGGGGGATAGCCCATACATCACCCCACACCAGGAAGGCGTTGATGTTCATCAGCTGACAGAGGGGACAGTGGGAATCAGCTCAGCACAGGATCACTTGCCACATAGGATCAAGTTTGTTCAGACTGCTGTCCGGCGATTAAATTGTTTCTGAGATAATAGATTATGGTCATCAAATGCTTTGATGTGTTGTAGTTTATGACATGCTTGGTCAGCCAAGCTCCTTACAGTGGCACACATGCACTTGTTTTGTGATAGTTTGTTGGGCCCAACAGTATATTTCCTGCCGTGTGTTGCTTGTATACCATAAATACCTCTGTTTTGGCATGGTCAAAACATGGGCCAACGGGTTGGTTACAAGTTTTGTTGCATACACATCAATCAAGAAAATCTACACAAATGGATCGTACAAGCTTGCTTGTTCTTGTTTTTGAAACTCAACATAGAAGAAACCTAATAAAGCTCTGTTTGTTGCTTGATGAGATATTTGCTGACTGTGTGCAAAGTGTGCACGTTGCTGATGTGATTAGTTGAAAACAATGTCTGCTTCTGGTTGAGGTATGGACTGCAATGTAGCTGCAAGAAATTCACTGCTCTGCATGCGTTCTGACCTTCTCGTGAAAGCAGTAGAATTTCTACATGTCACCATTTTTCTGAACGTGTGAGACTGAGCTTTTAAAAGCTTGCAACGCACAACAGGTATCCTATTTCTGAGCTCAAATTTGTCTACTGCAGTGTATTCATCTGGTCTTTCAACTGAATATTGTCGACCAGATGACACCACTCATGACATACGCTTGTTTTGGCTGGCTTGCTCAGAATCAAAACAGTTGCGAGTTGTACACAAAAGCTGGGCCAAAGGATTAAACTTAAAATGCATAGCACAAGAACAAATCAAAGCTTACTATACTTCAATCCTCACACAAAATATAGTACATGGCAGAGCCTATGCAAGTGATGCACAGCTGTGCACCACAACAACATGACAGCTTCATGCCTGGACCCAGGAGTCGGCAGCAGTAGAGACCCACACTTGACATGGTTCCTTGGGCACAGCCGCTGTCAAAATTTCACGCAAGACTGGAGGAGGCAGATGCCAGATACAGCTATGAAGCCCACTCCTGCATTTGCAACAATGCTAGATTATAAACGCTAAGATCCAAGTTGGAGAACAGTCTGCGCACAACACATGTATGGGATCTGCAGGTGTAGACACCAGCCCATAACTCACTGCAACACGATACGGCATGATCTTGGTCCAATTGCATGGATGCACGGCAGTGGGCACGGTAGAACTACAATGAACATGGTCGCATGCATGCAGGTTGTAGCCGACGTGCAAGAGACAGCAGATGTGCTTCAGGAAGATGACTCACCTTTTGTGAGTCCCCATCAGGACTGACTGGGTAATGACAGCTGTTCTGTCACGATGCCCATGGTGTGCTGCTTCTTTCAGCATGAGCATGTTCACATTCCAAGGATACTGACACGACAGTCCTATCTTGACCTCCCTGCATAACCCATCATTGGTGACAGGAGAGTGACAGGACGAGAGTGACAGGACGAGAGTGATAGCGTTGTGGAGCAATGAGCAACCAGTCACACAACTCTGTGTGTTTGCAGGACAGTGTTGGTGACAAACAGCACAGCCCAGTCGTGTTACACCGCCAGAACTGGAAACAAACAATGTTGAGATTGCCAACGGGCTCAGACAAAGCGATCTGTCAACAGCAAGGCATGAATGCAAGCTAGCGGATCAAGGTCAGTGTGCATGTTACCTGAGGGAGAGGCTGTTGCTCAGCAGCTCCTGTAGGTGAACCCACACTTGGGCATATATCCTGGAGATGTCTTGGAAGGGGTCTTTTCTGGGAGCATGGAGGCGCACAGTCTGATGCAGCGTGCCAACATGCTGAAACTTGATGATCAGTGTCACCAAGCCGTGAAGGGATTGGCATGTAGCCAGCAGCATGCTGATTGCTATTGCATCTTCCATACACTTCCAAGCTTGATGTTGGTCTTCAGAGCCTGCTTGAGCTGCACCTACAACACACCATCACACATTTACACCACGTCACACAGTTTTGCAATGTTGAAGCAGGCATATCTTGCTCAGTCAGGGCCAGCTGCTAGATGCAGCAAGTGCAGTCACCATGATAGCTGCATATGCTGCAATCTGTCACCACTGAAGAGCAGGATGCATGCACTTTGGGAGTCTCTCTTTGGAAGACAGCCTTTGCAAGCAGTGATGCAAAGGCTGTCTTCCAGCCAAAATGGTACTGAGCCTTTGCATCACTGCCTAGAGCTCTGGTTATTCCTTGATGGCAACTCGTCTGCTGCATGAGGTTGTCATCAATTGTTGCAGTGGCAGAGCTGTAATGTAGTCTAGGTGAACTCATGCCGTGCTGAGTCAGATGCTGACCTGTATGACTCAGGCCTGCCACTGTCAGCTGCGTGATGTGCCTGTGTACTGGCAGAAGCTGTGAGACACACACCAGCTCGTCTGCACTCAGACTGAGGTGTAAGCGCTCTGTTTGTGCTGCCTGCTGTGCCAGTTTCTGAGCTGCTGCAGCCCATGTATGACAGAATGCTGTCTCCTCGTAATGCCCTGCTATGCGCTGTGTGTATGTAGAGTTGCCTCCAAGGTTGAGCAGACCCTAGCAATCAGTGATCAAGTTTGTAAGATGCAGTTTGTGTGACATACAAACAGGGTGACTTCAGTGGTGAAAGGTGCTCAGGTCGATGCTCGCAAACCTTGCAGTGGTATGTGGTATGTTACAAGCAGTGGACACCATACGGGCACAACGCAACACAGAAGAATGCTATGCTAACTGATGAGATAGAAACATGACCGCAGCCAAAATGTCTGCAATACATGTAGTTGAGACACACCTTCATGACCTCTGTTCTTGCCTTCTTCAGCTTCGGCATATCGCAGCTGTAGTCTATCCGAAATTGCTTCATCCATGTAGCAGGCTGCTGCTGTTGTGCTGTGACTGCAAGCGCATCAGCGTATCAATAGATGACATCACAGCAAACAACGACGGCTGCGGTCATCCGAACAGTGTTGCCTGTACCTGGCTCAGCCTCAAACATTGACACCACGTTATTGCCAAGCTGTCCTGTGTGCAGTAGGCTGACAAGCTGCCGCTTGTGTTTATTACCCGAAGTGGAGTTGCCCAGTCCCTGTCATGAGGGCCAACGGGGCAGTCACAAGCCTCACAGTGATACAGCTTAGAGTTTGATCTGCTGCTAGGTGTGTTGTGTCGAGCCAGAAGGGCTTGGTCATGATCAGAAGGCTGCGCTTCCTGGGAACTTGCCCAAGCAGCTCTGTCTCGCTTGTGCGCTGCTCTGCGAGCGCCTGTACCGGCCGCTACCGCTGGGCCTAAGGCAGCAGCATCCCCCAGCATTTGAGCGACGAAACTCACATCCTCATCCACCAGGTTTGAGTTGCCCGCACCGTGGGTCATCGCGGCTTTGTTCAGGTTTGCGGCTTTGACATCGCTGCTCGCTGCACGAGATGTTACACGAGATGTTCACATCAGAGCCTCAGACGCACGCACAGTCTGCCATAATTCTGATTCTCTTCTGAGTTTTAAGTGCTACACCAGGCTTGGCAAGCATGCTCATCAAGCTTCCAGTCAGTGTTCCCGTCTTGTCAAAAAGCCACCACCTCAGTCTCTCCAGCAATGTTCAGTGTACAAGCTACCAGCTTTTGAATGCCTGCTGGCAGGAGCCAGCCCAGCCGAGCTGCAAGCAGCAATGGTGCAACAGAGCATGATGACCGGCACTCAACAGGTGCTGCATGCAGCCCTGTATCCGGGATGCACTGTATTGTTGTACTGATAGAAGGCCTGGAGCAAGGTTGTACTTAGCCATGCACACTTGTTTTGCCTGCACATGTGTTGAAGTGCCTGATTGCATATGCAAATGCAGCATGCAGAAAACTTGATGTTGGTAGGCACAGTCAGAGATGCATATACCGAGGTATACTTGAGGTACAGATCACTGATCACTTGATCGGATCAAGCGAGGAATTTACCGCAACAGCATGTCATTGTGTAATGGCTGTATTTGCTGACAATTGTTACAAAACTTCTGCATACAGGTGTCATAAATTGAATTATACACGCTCACCAGCCTGCTGCAGCATACTTCCCCTGCAAAATGCTCTGCCCTTGTCTGCTGATGCATTTTTTGTCATGTGACTTCTGTGATGATAGGTTGCAATCCAACACCTTCTTCTGTAAAGTCTATAGGTCTGTAGCTACAATTGGTGAAAGGACTGAGGTCAAGTGTACTCGCGGGCAAGCGAGCAATAAGGGTCACACCAGCTAGGCAATGACCCCAGGCATGCTCTTGGCTGTATGAAACAAGCTCACAAGCCAAGGCTCTGCAGTTTGGGTGAGCACTCCAGCTGCTGTTGGTGGACTTGGCGTCTCAAAGCGCACAATCAGCTTGCCTTCCTTATGCATTCTGAGCTGTGTGGTGGGCTGCTTGTTGGCCAGGAGAGCATCAACGCTGGCAGCCACATTGAGATGCACTCGCCACTTGTTGTGGTCCAGCACCTCTACCAAACAGGAAAACGCAGGCAGACCCTTGCGCTCTGTACGGGTCTTGCTGCCACCATTACTGAGCCTGCGCACAGCAAACACCCACTGTAAGCAAATATATTGCGAAACTGACTGTCTGATTGGAAAGTCTGCTGAGCTGCAGAGGCTGTGTGTGCACAGTGCTGCGCGCAGGCAAGTGGCTGTACAAAGAAAACAAAGACTACGGCTTTTGGCGTCAATTTAATGAGAGGCCCAGTTTTATACCGGGGTGCCCAGGCACGCATTGGACATAACCACTGTAGATGCAGAACCCACTTTGCTTCTGCATCACTGAGGGTGACTTGATGGATGCCTCCTATGAGGGAGTTGAGGTCAGGGTTGGCCATGAGGCTGCTGAGATCTGTGCCATGTGCAGTGCCCACCATAACCACCCCCCTCTGAGCAATGCCCCTCACAGCTGCAGCCTCTGCTGGGCTTCCTATCTCATCCACCACAATCACCTGCAAGCACAAATCTCAGGTTTGGGTCCAGCTGTGTCGTCAGTGTGCAACATGTTGGCAGTGTGTACTCTCAGCTTATAAGCTGCTGATAAGCTTGTGCTGGCAGAAGAGATTGCAAGATGCTCCATAGCCAGATCTGAGCAACGATGATGTGCAAATGGGCATCCACGCCAATGGTGCATTGCAAAGGACCTATGGTACTCGGCTTCTCGCAAAATTGCGTAGTCTTTTCTTTTCTTTTGCTTTTCATGCAAGAGACCATATGCATACCTCAGGGTTGTGATTCTGCACGGCTTCTTGCAGAACCTCATGCTGGCATGACTTGTGCACAACCGGCATGCGGCGAGCCCTGCCAATGCAGGAATGTGGGACAGTGCCATCTCCACCAATCTCATTGCTGGTGTCCACAACCACCACGCGCTTCTTGAATCTCTCAGCCAGCAGACCAGTCACATCACGTAACAAGGTTGTTTTGCCTGCATATCCAGCCATCCCTCATGTCATGGAATTTTGATGTCATGAAAACAGCAGAAAGGCCATGCACTGATGCCTGTCGATTGCTCGACTGCTTTGAGATGCAAATGCTCGTTGACAACCATAGCAGCACATGGATGATCATGCATAAGCAACAGCCTTGGAAGGAATGGCTTATGGCAAAGATCAAGAGTGGACGCTGATGATGCAAGTTAGGCAAGGCTGCGCACCTACACCTGGATGTCCTAAAAGCAACAGAGAGCGCGTCATGTCGTCCCCTTGCTCAGAGTCCTTGGGGCGGCTGCCCAGGGTAGCGAGGATGTCCCACATCAGCTTGCCAACACCTACACACATGCATTGCAGAAACAGAGGGCTCAAGCAAAGTCGGCCTTTAAAAGCCGAGTTTTAACATGCTTTAGCTTGCTGTATGTGTGCTGGCAGCTTGTGCATGTTGATCTGCCAAGCCTGATGTTGCTGCCCTGGTTATCACTGCATATCATGTGACATCCACAATCATTGTCTTGCCAACATTGATTCAGCCCCTAGGTCAAGACATGCTGCAAAAGCATAGATGGGAAGCAACAGCAAACTCAACCACATGCTGATAATTTTGCCATCAGGTACAAGATGACAACAAACTGACCTGGCATGTGGCGCCCGATGCGATATGTGATGCCAATCACACTCCCATCCCGGTCACGTATGGCGCTGATGCGATGCAGTGTGCCTTTCAATCCCATCCTGTTGTCTGCATGAAAAGGGTCCCCTACACACATCATAATAGTACTTAAATAAATAATATTAATAATATTAATAATAACTATAATAATAATAAACATTTGCTTTCCAGCTCATGACGAGCTAGGTACGTGCAGGACAAGTTTTGTCTCTCCAAAGCCGTCTCTCTTGCGCAATCCACATGAGCTGCCCCTTTATGAGTGTCAGCATATGTAATGTTGGACCTTAGGCGGCATGACTGGCATATGTGGACTGTCTTCTGCAAGTCATATGGCTTGCACACAGCACTAGCAACATGTGACTTGGCATTGCTAATGACTCTGCCATTCGGATGGCAGTCGAAGTCAAGCAATCAAATTGATTTCATGTGGTGATAGCTCACCCTTACAAACATCTTTGGCAGACAATTTAGACCACAAGGATCTGGCAGGTGCCTTGCTGCTGCAGGCTGCCTGCAGCTCTTCCACAGCTGCTGTCATGTCCATGCGTACAGCCAGCTGCTCCTCAATGCCATCACTCAGCCTGATGATCACATCTCTATCAGCATCAGCTACTATCTCTACAAGCCTGCTGCGCCTCCTGTATTGCAGTCATCACATGGAGTTAGTAAAGAAACAAGCAACATGCCACTGCTTGTGTTTTGCTGAAAAAGATGCCGGTCAGTCACTTGATATGGGATATCAGGCAGCGTGCTGCGCATAGTCTTGGCTATGACTAAACAGCATATTTCTGCAGGATTTCCAGGCAGTTGGATGGCTTCTGTGTCTGCCAAGCAAAGACAAAGACAAAGTGTAGATACCTGTGCACGAAACTTTCTGCAACTGCATACCCAACATTGTATGGTAGCAGGTCCAGCATGGTCATGACGCTTGCGTCCTCCAGCTGATCACTCTCTGCATAGCAAATGCCTTGGAAGGAAAGAAAAGACCACGCCTTTCAGCGTCAATTTAATGAGAAGCCAAGTATTGTACCGAGCTGCGCAGGAGCAAATGCCTTCCATTTGCAGTCAGATGATGCAAAGCCCGTTTGAGTGGTGCATCATGCAGCAAGTGCTCAACTGAATGTCTCACGCACAAGCATGCACGCCCTGGGCGTGTTCATGCAGGAAGAGCTTGATTTTTGCAGAAGCATAAGTAAGCAAGGTCATAAGTTTTACAAACGCTAGTGTGTCGGCACAGCAAGCATGTCGTTGTCACTCTGGACATTTTCTGCTAATCAGCACCTTCAACACCCTGGCTGTCAGGTAGCTTTTCATCTGGATTCTCATGGTTGTCCTCTGCCACAGCAAAGTTGGGTTTGTAGCTTTGAACTCCGTCAACTGATGAAAAAGTCATCTCCAGGTCAACATTGGGTGGAAGCTTGGCATGAGCACTGCAGGGATAATAGCAAGCAGACATGTTGCAAGCCTACAAGAATGATAGCAAGCACCCAATGTCCATGCGCAGAGATCATGTGGGTGAATGTACTGCAGCAGTCCAGCAACACATACTGCTCGTCTGAGGGGAGGGGAGCAAGCACAACAGTCTACTGTCTCATATGCATGTGCTCTTACGCATGTGCTCTTACGCATGCGCTGTTACGCTTGCTCTTACGCATGTACTCTTATGCATGCATGTGCTCTTGCGCATGTGCAGTGATGCAGCATGACAAGGCACAGAATGGCCAGACTAGTCTGTGTGTCGCCTGCTAGCACACTTCACAAGGTGCAATACAGCTTAGTGTTCGTGTATACAAAAATAAGTATACAAAAGTAAAAGAACAGAAAAGACTGCGCCTTTCGGCGTCAATTCAATGAGGAGCCAAGCATTATACTGCGCTGCCCAGTGTATTCACCTGTAAGAGTCGGCTGCTTGAGCGCTGTCTTTGTCAGCAGGATCCCAGTACCATTGAGCATTGGCTTTACTGAGCTTAGGAAGCATTTTGAGGGCAGCCTTGCCCAGGTCAGATGTGATGATGGCTGCTAGTGTCAGCAACTGTGAAACATCTTCAGCTGCACAGCTCAGCATTTGTGCAGTCAAGGGGCGCTGCTGCCAAATGCCATGGTCCTTTTTCATTCTCTCGTGGATAACTGTAGAAAAGAAAAGAAAAGTTTAGGCTATTCAGCGATCATAACAGGAGCCTCCTAAGGTGGCAGCCCGGAGCTATGACCATAGGCCATAGTCCAATTTGGAACGTAAATGGACACAGTATAAATGTCTAGAGATGCAGCATGAGAACGCCAACATGTGGCCTTCAGTGCGCCCTAAACCATGCAGTATGCCACAGACATGCGGCGACCAAATGACTTTGTATCCATCCTTAATCCCTGGGCAGCCCAGTATATACTTGGCTTCTCATGTTGACGCCATTGACGCCAAAAGGTGTAGTCTTTCTTTGCTTTCTAGTGCTCCCATCATGCAAACATACCTTCTTTGGTTGTGTGAGGCTGCAAGCCGTATATGGCCAGAAGCTTTGTCAGTCCACAGCGATGTTGGTTCTGCGGCTGACCGTCCAGCATGCCATCCCAGAAAGCAGCCAAGCCATAAGCAACCTGCACAGCAGACAGCTCAGCTTGTGCACACTTCTCCTTCAGCTGTGCCTCTTCTTTACAGTGCATGCATGTTCGAGAAGAGACACAGGCTCATAGCTCGGTGATGATGTTGTGAAGCTGATGAGTGAGCAGGGCCTGCACCTGAGTGTCAAACACATTAGCAAGTCTGATCTGCAGCTGGTAAAACAGGGCTGCTGAGTCTTGCCGGCAGTCATGTATGACCTTCACTACACTGCTGTTTTCCATCAGGCTTCTGAGTTCCTCCACTATGTCTGGGTCTTGTAACAGCATGTCAAACACATAGCATGTTTCACCCGCCAAAACCTGCAGACGACAAGGAAGCAATGACCATGCTATACAGCAGGCACTCTGTGGAAATTGCTGAACTGTGGAAAGTGCTGAACTGTGGAAAGTGCTGAACAGTGGAAAGTGCTGAACTGGCCTAGTAAACTGAGGTCAACTTCTGATGGCAGAGTAGGTATTATGGTTGTGTACAGACTGGCCTCTTGACATCAGCATTTAGAAAGATAACAGGTTTCTGCACAGCTGGCCACAGGCGCCTGCATCAAGGATGGACAGACAAGCCATGTGTGAGCTTACTTGCACTTGGCAAAGCTTCCCAGTGCGGGACAGGCTGCATCCCTCGCAGTCCACAGCAACTGTTCCAACCTGCGTGCCTATGCTGTTCACCTGCTTGGCTTGCACAGCTGTCTTGACCATCACCACTGCTGCCTGCAGATAACAAAAGCTGTGTGCAGTAAGTCATGACTCTGCAGGAATCTGTATGCTACAGAAGCACCTGCATCTGTTTGCTTTCAAGCAAATGTCAGATTCACACCTGGGATTGCATTGCAGTGCAGTGAGCTGAACAAAGCACAACAAGGCAACCACGGGAGCATGCTTTGCCAAACTTTCATAACATTTCTCACTTACTTGAGTATTTGACCCAGCTGATTTTGACTTGTTGGCCTTGGTGTGGGGAAAACTGCTGTTGGCGCTGCTGCTAGCAGCACTGCTGTCAATAGTTTGCCTCAGAACATCCTCAGATTTTCTTGGGTACCGGGTATTGATTTGCAGTCGAGACAAAATGTGTCTCACAGGCTTCTTGTAAGGTTGTGAAATTAGCGCTGGGATATGTGCTACTACCATTGGTTCACAGCTTGGAGGCCCAGTAACAATACTAAAGTACTTTTGGCATGACCTGCTTTGTAGCAAAGCAAGGTCCATCTCGGGAAGCAAGATTGGGTCCATCATGTATCCTGTGTCTGTGACGGTCAAACCTCTCTGCAAGCAAAGTGCCACTGCTGCTCTGGTGAAGGCTTCCGTACGATTGTTATGGGTGAGTTGAACAGCTCTCTGCAGCTCCGAGACTACCACGGAAACCTGAAGCATATTGCAAGGCGCTGGATCACTCTTGGGTATAGCACATAGCTAGCTGGCACATGCACGTTCCATATGCATGGATCTACTAGCGCAGCTCAACTAGGCTTGGTGTGCTCAAGCATTCTCACAGGATGATCACACCGTCAACGGCATTTGTGGCACTTTGCGAGTTCGTTGTGAACATACCTCGAGAAGCTCCATAGCAATTGCCACCTTCAAATTTTCCGAGACAGGGAGCTACTAGCTAGCCCTATGGGGCCCAGCACTGTTGTGTGCAGAGCCAGCTAGCTCTCACTCACAACGTGACCGCGGTGATGCACTGCAGCAATTCGTCACATCCGTGACGTCCATTCCCTATGTGGCCAAGGAATATGCCGACGTCTGCAACTGCAGCTACATAGATCTAGATCAACATATACTGCAGCGCTGGAATTGGCACACAAGCAACTGTGAGTGCTGCTTCGACTGACCACAATTGGCAAGCTTGATCGCCACGTAAATGTTTTGGGCTTGGCGACAGGTGCGCAAACAGGGTAAGCTAAACACGCTGCACAACAAAAATCTTAGATCTTAAGTTACAAGAGCCCTAATTGTGCTCCACAGATGGGATGACAGCTATGCTGGGCGCCTTGCTGACTTTGACTTTCCAACGCTGCACTGGATCAGATGTCGTTTGGTGTGCCAGACGAAAACAAGACCGGCCTTAGTCTTGCCGTGTTGGACACGGCAAGGAATCTGGTTGCAACATCGATCAGTCAGCTTGTCATCTGACGTCGTCATGACATTGCATACTGCCACCTGTCAGACCTGCATCTGCAGGTGTGGTGTCATCATTTGCTTGCTGCTGTAGTAGTGACAAATTTTCAAGGGTTGTGTGATTTCTTTTGTACATCTTCAGGCAATCAACTAGGTTCCCTAGTGGCAATCAACTAGGTTGTACAGATATGCCAGGGCTGTTTATAAGGCATTACAAGCTCAAAGGCTGAGCATGTTTGGCGTGACACAAGTGCTCGCATGCTATACGTTTGACACAATTGTCAACGTCAGGTTTGACCAATCACAAGTGATATTGACTGAAACTTACTTCAGAATTCACAGATGTACAGCAGTACTTCAAGTAGCTGACTTGAACAATCAGCAACTTGCAACACTGCTACTAGCTATATAACAGTCAAGCTAGCAAGCTCCTGTGATGTTGGTGCACAATTTAGCTATCATACGATGAATGATTGTCACCATCACAAGACAGAAAGCTGACAAAGACAACATACACATAGTCTGTGAAGCAATTGCCGTGCCAAGATGTGCAAGTCTGTCAAGCCTATGACTTGGAGTTCATGTAACCATATTGATTCCACATAGCTTGAGCCCCATCCATTTGGTAATTGAAGTCATACTGGCCATCATTGTAGTCCCTGCAGGTAAGACTAGGTTTGTGATTAGTTGGCTGAGTACATTGTCAAGCTAAGATCTTACATGGCAACATAGATAGCAATTCACCATACGTAGCAATTCAACACAAAAAAGCTGTAGTTGCATCAATCACTAGCGTTGTCCAACCTCATTTCTGTCAACAGATTCTCAGTGTCTGAGTCATAATGCACAAGCATAGTGTCAACATGGAGGAAGAAGCTCACCAAGCATATACTTGCCAGACCAGCGTTCCAGCATAGTTGTTTTCATTTGCCCACTGGTATATGTCACCCAAGAAGGAGCTGCGGCTGCCCACATACCCAGTCTTCATGCCAGATTCCTCCATGATGATAGGCTTACCAGCAGAGTGCGCGATGCTGGCTCTGTCAGCAATCACATTGGAGCGTACCCACTCAAAGTCAGAGGCAGGGATGCCCCAATTGTCTGCAAGGACATGCAACACCTCAGCACTGAATTTGTTGCCAAGACAGCACAAGCCACTAGTACCACATAGGTGCTCACCTGGGTAGACATGGACAGTGGCAAAGTCAATGTGAGGAAGATTGATATCTCCAACAAAATCAACACCTGCAGCAAGCCATAAAAGTCAGCGAACTGGTTTCAGCTTGTCATCTGGAAGCATTATGATTGAATGCTGGTCTGCTCTAGCAGCAGTTGTTGCCTATTGAAAAGCTGAAGAGGGATCTCACAATAGAAAAACTGACCTTTGTATCCACCATTAATCCAGTTGGCATAGTTGCCTGAAGTGTCGCCATCAGCTCTGTAGCCCTCCTCACCACTGCTGATAAGGTGGTTGGAGTCAATGCCCTTGAGCCAGGTTGACATCTCATCAAGCCAGTCACGCACCATCTTACCTGGCTGAAGGCCTCTGTTCTTTTCGTAGTTGTCAGTGGTGTGAGGCTCATTGAGAAGCTCCCAGGACAGAACAGTGGAGTCGTATTTGTACTGAGTGCCGGTGAAGGTGTTGGTGCGGTAAACAAGGGTGCTGACATATTGCCGGTAGTACTGCATGGCCTGACTGTTGGTGTAGAAGAGCTCTCTGTCATGGCCTGTGCCCAGAATCTGGTCTACATACCATTGGATGCCGCCAAATTGAGGCTCAAAGTTGGCTAGGGTCACAATGACTTTGATATCCTGCCTGGCAGCCTCAGACAGGATGAGGTCAATGCGCTTGAAGCCGGCCTCATTGTACTGTCCTGCAGCAATGTACAACAATCAGCACAGGGCAAGGAACATCTTAGTCCAGCAGGTCATTTGCTTTGGATGGCTTACCAACAGAAGGCTGAATTGGATGTGGAGTGGAAGTGACAGAGCCTCCGCCATAGCCATTCACGAACCCCCAGAAGCGGACGACCTTGACTCCATTGGCAGATTGGACTTGAAAGAAAGTGCGCACTTGATCATCTGATGTGACATCAGTGCTGCCAAGGTAGAAGGCATTTGTGCCAGCAAAGTAGAATTGCTTGCCGTCTAGCATCAAGTTAGGACCTTGTGTATAGACAAAGCCAGATGACTGGCCGAGAAGACGCCGGTTGTCTGAAGACAGTGTGGCAGCTGGCACAGTGCAATATACTGTTAGTGCCAGAGAGACCTGTAAACAACCAAACAGCTTTAACATTTATTGTGTCTGGCACAGCTCAGCAAAAAACAGTAGGCATAAGAAGAAAATGTGCAAATCTTCCATGTTCTGTCAATTGAGACCAAACACTGTAGAACATCTGCAGCACAGTAGCTGAGTGATGTTGAGGAAGTTGCCTGCTTAGCAGGTGTGAAGACTTTATTCTGGTTGGCGTGAGGCACGGAGCAACCGATTGTGGTGGTCTATAGGTATGGCGAGCACAGGCCTCTACCAGCCAAGCTTTGGATGAAGTAGTCATGCTGATCATGTGTGATAGTCGAAGGTGACGACGGAGAGCGACTTGCTGAATTGCCTCAAGAGATGATCCGACGCAGACTTGCGGAAGCACCTGCAGCATGACAGCACATAAGAAAGCATCCAAGAGCAAAGTACAGCCATACATGGCGTCAAGAAGCACGTACCAGGCAAAATTGAACCAGTACCTACGAAACAATTGCACCAAAGCACACAAACTCTACAAAATGACTTGCAGCCACGGCAGGAAGCCTGGAACGAGCTGTGACACAGTCGTAACGCTGGTTACAGGCCAGAACGACAAGGGACGCAGGTACGCAAATGTTGGCTGAGGTGATGTGATAGGTCAGGCAAACAGCAGCGCAGACTTTGCAACAAAGCACAAGCACCAGGGCAGAAGCTGGCCAGAAACACAGCGTGTAGGCGACAGAGACTGCTGTCTGGACTATTTGAATTGTGAGTCGACAGTGTTCGGAGCGCGTCGACGTTAAGCAAGTGGGCCTTAGTCACAGGGCTGGCAAATTTTGAGTCCATGCACCTTGAACGAAATTGCTGTGCAAGCTCCAGACATCCCAACATCGTTTGCTGTAGAACCCTTTAGGGATTTAGAGAAACTGATAGTCTCTGTCGCAAGCCCATGACTTCCAGGACGGCCGTTGCCGGCGGACGTTTGGCCGCAGTCTTGGGGGCTCAACGACCTCAACAAGTCAACCTATGTAGTCTGCATCGAGCGTTCAGTAACGGTGCCAGCAGGCCAAGATGCGCGAGAAGTCCCTTTTTGACAAGGTGCACTGAGACATTAGTGCCGCAACCGGCTCTTTCCATTATCGCTCTTGATCAGCCGGTGAAGGTGCAACCCAGTTATGCACACAAACTTAGCTAGCTGTCTTTGTTCAGGCAGCTCAGCGCCTCGTCTCCTTGTCATAGATCCTGTCGTAAAGGTAACGGAGCTCACTAGCTTATTGTTAGCACTGTGTAGAGTCTTCAAGCCTTTGCAAGTTTGCAGATCAGGGTTTGTTCCCTCACAGGTCGTAGGACAGTGTCGGCTGCCGCTGCTGTAGAGGAAGCAAGCAAGGCATCTTCAAACGGCAAAGCTGCTGGCAAGGAAGTCATCTCCTCCGTGAGGCAGGTTACTGCTGCTGTGTCTTCCTGCTGAGCCGCTTTAGTGATATGTCCACAAACAACAACCTGGATACAACATCAAGGTCACAGGATGTTGTTTGCTTGCAGATTTGACGCTGGCCTCAATGTATCTGTCAGCAAGGCACCAGGAGGGTATGAGGTAAGCTGAAAGGCATTTTGTAGCTGCCTCAAAAGCCAGCGTCTCATTTAAGCAGTCACACCTCATTACGTACAGCCTCTGGCAGCATGACATTGCACTTGAAAGAGTCAAATTGCGTTTGGAAACTAGGCTAGGCAGACCATTGTTGCAAAGACATTGCCGGCGTGTGTGTCACATCAATGACATCATGACTAGTACTAGGCACTGAAGTCTGCTGCAGGTTGATATCATGGCTGAGACACCCAAAGCCATGATGATGCATTGGGCCATCAACGACTGGAATCTGTCTCCAGAATCTTGCAGACCAGAAGGCACTCAGCAGATAGATGACAAGGCTGTGCAGACGCCATTCAAGGATGGTAAATCTATCCACCTCACCTTCCCTGAGGACAACTGCCCCAGCAGGTAGAAGCCATTGGACTCTTGTTCAGCAGGCATGAGTGTTGCTACAACAGTCCTGTCTGCATACTGCAACCACAACATGGAAGACAGGAGGCTGCTGAATGCAATGCAAAGCATTGCTCTTTTAACTTCTAATATGCTATGTTCTCAGCCACAGGAAGACATGTCTCACAGGGTCAGAATTAGGCATGCATACAATGTCTGCAGCTGCTTTATTCCTTTGTGCTGACAGCGCTCTTGCCAGACTAGAGCTCTAGCTCAAGCTGTGGACCATGTTTGCAGGGTGGTTTGGGTCTTGAAGGAGCTGGAACCAGAGAATTGGATTCACAACGGCGGCACAGACTTTGCAGTTCAGCTGAAGCCGCCTAGTGCAGCTGATGTGCTGGGCAAGGTCCTTACTGCTGAAGGGACCTACAGTCATTGGTCTCTCTTCAACAGATTCATCCTGGCAAATGAGATTCTAGATGCTGCAGACTCTGCAGGTGCGTATCGTGCATGTGACCTGGCTCGACCAGCTGAGCATGTGCAACATGCAATGATAGCAGTGAATGACTCACTGTGGCGTGTGTTGGATGGTGAGTGCTCGATCGCTTCCGGTCACTGCATGGGAGACGTCAACAAGTCATAATGCCATGCGGCTGAGGTAAGTGGGGCCACTGAAAATGGCCAAGGACTACCTTCTAGACTGATTTGGGAGCTGCACAGTCCTATCATCAATTTGCAACAACAGACCACGAACTGTGTTGCTTAGAATTTTAAAGCTTTGGAGTCTCCATTCACATGCATTGGACTCCAGTCCTCCTTGCTCTAAATGATGCAATTGGGCCTGCAGGTGCTGAGGGAATGTCATTCTTCTTTGTATGGATGAGGCTCAGCAGCATGAAGCAGCTGGACTGGTATCGCAACTCTAGCTACCAGTCTAAGGACATTGCGCATGTGCAGAAAACCACCACACAAAGGATTGCTGACAAGGTAATGCCCTCAATGGTTTGCAGCTCTGCATACTTCACCACCAACGCAAAACTGCGTCTTGGGTCATATAGACTTCCTCCTCAAATGGTACTGTCAAGGTATCCCGGGTACCTGTTTGGTAACCTTGTTGTTATTCGGTATTGAAAAAAGGCTTCAAGGCAGTATTAGTCCAGCAGCATCAACAGCATGTCACAGCGTGTTGCAATGTAACAGTCCGAAGGATAGTATAGATCAGATGTTCTCAAGCCACAAGTATGAACTTTACACACATCACTGATGCAGCTTGAAGACGCTGTTCAATTGCATCAAAACAGATTTGATTGGCACAGAGCAGGCGTGGTTGAACACACATTTGTGATGCAGGCAAGGTCCAGTGGGGATCCCCAGTGTAGATTCTTTGCAAGACTGGCTGTGGCTGGGCTCCCCAGGGGTGGGGGTGATGGGGATGCCATCAGGCACGGCATCCTCAACATCATGCGTGAGAATGGAATCAAGGAGGGTCACCGACCGGTAAATATTGAGACTTTTAAAAAGTTGTCAGATTGGCAGACACTGAGCTGCTGACTGCATTCCACAGCAAGCACACTGCATGATCAAGCATAAGACAAATTTCAGAGTGTGTAACGCCTCTATGCAACCAATAATGTCCCAAGACTGATGTCATTCAGTGGTGACAAGTATGTTTTCAGCACCATGGCAGATCACACTGCTGCATCTCACAGGGCATTGAATGCCATTTCCTGGAGGCATGGCATCAGAAGCTGCACACCAACACCACACCAGAAGACATCACGGTCTGTGAGGCCTACATCGCCTTCCTGGAGAGTGGTGACATTGGCACCTACTCAAGAGTTCTATGGGAGAATGGAGGCATCAGCCGAGCTGACATGGCTGACAAATGGGATCGCAAGATTCCAGGTATGCAAAATCTGACTCTGCAAGCATGCTGCTGCCACTGACCACGCTGTGATGGAGTTGGTGTGACGGTGTTTTGCAGTAGTGTTGTGATGGAGTTGATGTGCTGCAAAACATCATCTCATCAACTCCATCATGCCATGGCCAGTGGCAGGTCTGGCCCGGAGTGAGACCGGTGTGATTGCTATGAACCCATAACTGAATACAGACAACTACATATGCTGCAGCTTCCTGTGACTCCAAATATGGAGCGCACTCTTGCCTGATCAAGCAGGTGATCAGTTGTGTCTGCCAACATCCAGGTTTCCTCTATAACGTCCAAAACAACTCTTCTCAACTACCTTCACCTGCCTTGTTTGAGGCCCTCACATCACCACTGCTTGATGTTACGTCTATGCTGCAGACAGACTGCACAGTCCAACCTGTATCAAGCTGCTTGTTGGCCACTTGATTATGCTTGTCAGGCTTTCATAAGGGCAAGTCACTTGCGGTGCAAAACTGATACGTGTCCTGCCTGCCTGCCTGCAGCTGACCCAATACACCTACCCCACCTGATTGGCCCCATGAAGCACTACCTATGGATCCTGAAGACGACACACGGAGGCGCAGACATGGACACCTGCCTGGAGATGGCCAAGGGTGGGCTGGATGGTAAGCCCACATCTGTCACAGATCATGTGCATGTCTGTTCTTACGCAGTTCCTGTCTGATGGGGGCCATGGTCTCTGTCTGGGTCAAAGCTTGTCCTGTACATGAAAGCCTGAATTTGCAACTTTGCATGATGTCCTGTGTCTGGATGCTGGTTGTCATGTGCCAAGTGATCTTTTACTGCTGCTGCTGCGTTTTATGTGCTGCAGCTGCTGCTTCTTGCATCAAGCCTGCTTCACCATACCTTGCAACCTTTCACTTCACTATATCACCAAAGCTCAGCTCACCACACCTCACCTCCTGCTCATCCTGCCTCATCTCACCTGTGATCAGCCCAGTGTGAACATTTCCCCCCACCTCATCAACTTAAACTTACATCACATCACCTCATCTAACCAAACCTTACCCTACTCACCTCACCACACCTCACCTTACTTCAACCCTTCCCAGCTTTGGTTGCTCTCTGTCTTTTCAACTGGCCTAGCTCAGGTGCAGTGGCGGCTTAAGCATGTCAAATCCAACAGACCTGAGCTGTGCATGGTCACACCAGTGATGAATTATGATCATCTTATCTGGTTCTCTGTGCCTGTTCACCAGAATGATCCAGCTTGGTTGGTTCTAGTGCCATTCTGCCCAATACCGTTATCGGGTGCCTCCAATCTGCAGCAGTGTGACTTGTCCCACAGGGTTTCATCAGTCTTCTTCTTTCTACAGGGGATCTGCAGTGGCAGCTGTATGACGTGCTGAAAAACAGGAATGCGTGATGCCATTCTGCCCAACAGCATTTCCGGGTGCCTCCAACTTTCAGCAGTGTGACTCATGCAAAAGGGCTTCATCAATCTTCTCCTTTCTACAGGGGATCTGCAGTGGCAGCTGTATGACATGCTGAAAAACAGGAATGAGTGGTGGGTGCCAGGCAAGCTGGTGGAGCTCAGGCAGCGTCTAGAGCCCTATTGGAGAGTGAGTCACTCTTTGTTGCACTTAGTCACTCTTAGTCACTCTGCACCCTGCTGCAATTCACACTGCAAAGCTCATCAATGCCGGCCTGTGATTCACCTCCCTCTTCCAATACCAACCTGTCATTGCAAGAGACACATAAACAAGAGAAGTCTGCATTGCAGTCAGCACATAAGCAGGAAGTTGGTGCATGACAAACTTTGCAGACCCTCTATACTCGCCCAGTGTCCCCCTTTCAAGAATGCTTTATTGCGATGGGCAACCCGCCTCAGGGCAAATGCATTGCATAGTGACTTCCCCTTCAGGCTCTGCCCTTTGCCCCACCAGCTACCGCCAACGCGTCTTCACAATGTAGAAAACCCCTGAGACTGCATCTCCAGGCATTTATGGGGTTACATTTATACTTTGAGACAGACACTTTGAGAAAAGTCAAGGTTATGGACCATGAAGAGCGATGTTGTCAACACTGATCTGCTTGTCCGCTGCCTTGTAGCACAACGCTTGGCTATGTGTCCACCAGTGTGGTAATGCTGAGTCACATTGAGTCATTTGGCAAACGCCAGGGCACTCGGTCAACAATCATGCTTGATGTGTGTAGGCAGAGGGGGCCTCAAGGGATGTGCTACTGCTGGACATAGCTCTGGACAACTACTTCCGGCTGTGCATTGAGCGTACAGACAAGAGCAGCTTGTCTGGGGATGACCTGCTGGAGATGGTGGGCTTGGTCCTCAGGAATGCCTGCATTGCCGGTGAAAGCCAAGACTTTGGCCAGGTCAGCTGCTGCACCTTGTGTGTGTGTGTGTGTGTGCGTGCATGTGTGTCTGTGGGTAGGTGTTTGCGCGCATATGTGTGTGTGCGCGTGTCTGTCTGTGTGCATGTGTGTGTGTGTGTGCGCATGTCAGTCACTGCAATCTGCATGAATGTAACAAAGAGCTGATTTGCAATGGCTTGGTATGTGGGCACTGTTGCATGACACTGCAATGTTGGCTGCTGTTTTCTAGTATGACGCTTGCGCCAAGAAACTTCACACTCGCAGGCGTAGGGCTTCTCCACAACAAGAGCTATCAATCTGAAAGTCTGTGCAAAGCAGGATGAACATGTTCTGACATGTCTCACCTACAGACAAATGGGTGACGATCTTAGAAGCAGACACTTGTACAGAAAGAGCGATACTGTCTGTGCAATGTCTGATACACATTCTGAGGTGGGATCATCAAAGTCACTGAGCGTGTCTGCCTGTCAGAGAGAAAATAGCAAACGCACAGTACTGATTGCGAGCATGCATGTCTGTTATGGTGCATCTAGTGGTCATGGTGGAGAATGGCGTTCGTTCATGCAGTGCTTGGCATACTGGGAGAAGGTGAAAGGGGCTGAGCGATGGGGCCCTGAATGGAGTCTAAGAGCCCTGGCTGCAGCTCAGCGTGTGCAGCTCAGTCTCAGTGCATTTGCTGACAACATCTATAACCTGGTCCAGCCCCATGCTGAAAGCTTCAAGTAAGACTCAGTGTGTTTGACGCCACGTAGAGCTGCTTGCTGCAACTGACTTTGATTTGTTGCTGTGACAGTAGCAGCAGTCTACAATGTCCTGCAATGCCTGACACACCTATGACATAAAGCCACACCTGTATTCAGAGTTCATTGATGCAAACGCAGCTGGCATGTGCCTGGGGCCTTGGTATCTTGGGAGGGACATTGTGATCAGGCTGATCATGAACATGCAGTTGAATGGCAAACGGTCTTGCTGATGCTGCGCCAGTATTGACAACATGGGTCCTCTTTGCTGATGTTGCTGACATCTTTGGGAGGGCTGTAACACCAGATGCACCTCATCAATTGTGCCATACAGACATTTCTTGCAGAACTGTTCTCCTTACTTCTCCGTCCAAGCATCCCTGCTGATACTATGGCCCAGTTCTGGTCAAAGTGATCATGCTGTGCACAGCTCTTGACCTGACTCTCTGAGTGGTTGCAGGGAAGCATGCAAGCTGGACCCCAAGTACATCACCAACTTTGGAGAGGAGGTGGTGCGGGGTCAGCCAGTCTTTGTGCTCAGCATCCTGCTTCAAAGGCTGGAGCCAATGCTACGAGAAGCCGCTGGCGTTGCACCCTGGCAGGTCAGTCGCAGACATGATGCATGCCATGTACTATCAGCCTTGCCTACAGCAGCAGTTCTAGACGCACCTTGCATGATTGTCAGCATGGCTTGCCGTTGCTCAGTGAAACACAACATAGCAACCAGCATACACAGCATTGTCATGGCCTTCTCAGCTTTTCTGTACAACCCACATCATGTTCTACCTATATCACCTCAACATACACATAGATAGCCAAAGCTGAGAGATGATCAACTTTACACATTGGACTTCACTGCGTAATGCCTTGACATCTGGTTTCTGTTGCTGAAGTGCTTGCTGCAAATGCCTATTCATTTGGACTTGGGATGCTCATCCTTCGACGCCGAACTTCTCTCCTGCTGAAGTCGCTGCCCAAACATGAATGCAGATTGTGAGTCAAGCAGAAGCAAGTGGGGAGGTAGCCGTGCAGGAGCTGGCTGACATTCAGGGCCAGACATTTGACAGCCCCAGGGTGCTGGTCTCCAACCAGATTGGCGGCATGGAAGATATCCCTGTAGGTTCTCCGTTTTTGAATTTGGAAAACCTTTTTTAAACCCATTTCAATGTATTTGACTGTATCAACATGTTTGTACACATACATACGAAAACACGCGCGCACGCACGCACGCACGCACACACACACATGTATGCGTGCTGTATCTTCAGCATGTTTGATCAGGACTGACTGCATGACACGTGAAGCTACACAACAGGCATTTGCTGTTGGTGGCAAACTGCTGCATGTGCTTGTCCACTTGAAATGTTGACTTGAGCCTCTAGCATGCTTAGCAGCACAACGTTGACAGTGACCAGCAAGGCATATGCCAGCAGGCTTGTCTTTTGACAAGCCTGTGTGCTGTTGTCACCTCTACTCTGCAGGAGTATGTCACTGGCCTACAAGTGCTCTGCCACATCCTCACAAGCGAAAACAGTGAATCACACATGCTTGACAAGCACAGTGATTTGAGGCGGGTAACAGGACCAACTCTACTATTGCCGAGGACTGCAGGAGAATGTGACGGCAGTCTTGACGCGCAGCCCCACAGATGTTCTGTCCCATGTGGCCATCAGAGCCAGGAGCCAAGGCGTGCTCCTGGCAACCTGCTTTGATGAGGCAGCCCTTGGCAACATCAAGCAGCTGGAGGGCAAGAACGTGCGGCTGGATGTAGACGCAACAGGAGCTGTGACAGCCACAGAGAGTGCTGCGCCCTCTGCAAATGATGATGCTGTGCCTAAGTCAGGTGGGCATCAGCCTGTGTATGTCCATTCCTGCACGGGGATACCATTTGTTGGTCAAGGTCATGGCTTTTAAAGAAATGGCCAGGGCTTTGAGGCTAAGCCAGATATGCCAAAAGCACCAAGGCCATGCATACTGCTCAGCAGGGACCAATCAGTGGTGCTGAGCTGTGCTGTACTGTACTGTCACTGCTACAGCTTTCCAAGCGATGCTGTTGTGCCCAAGTCCTGGTATACAATTGTTGTATGCTGCAAGACATGCTAGACTGTCACAAATCAAGGCAGAGCAGACAGCAATTGTCACCAGGGTGTGCCATTGACACGGGCAGTCCAATTCCTCACTCTGGTCATGCCTACAGCAGAGGCCTACAGGCCATTGTTTATATGTTCCTGAAATGGCGCCTTCAGCTCTCACACAATCTCAGGCTTTTCACGCCTAGGTTCTGATAAGCGCTCCCCCATGACTCAAATGCTGTGCAGGGACTAAGCTACCCCCTTTGAAGATCCCCAAACCCCAGAAGGCCTCTGCCTGGGCCCTCAAGGAATCTGACTTTGGACCAGGGCTGGTCGGTGGCAAGTCTGGGAATCTGGCAACCCTCAGGGGCAAGCTGCCACCTTCCATTGCAGTGCCAGCCTCTGTGGCTCTGCCATTTGGCACCTTTGAGAGGGTTCTGAAGGGTGATGTCAACACAGAAGCTGCTGCAGCAGTTGCCAAGCTTCAGAAGCAGCTGGTGAGGCACTTGTCTTACTGGTGCTTGGACAGGCCATCATGTGATCACACTTGTCAGGACCTGTCAGCAATCTTCACACAGCTGCTACAGGGTGATGGCAGGATTCATCTGGTGTATCACAGCAGCCAAAATCACAATCCTGCCCTGGTAGCGGTAGCTGTTCAAGGCGAAAGACAAAGGATCCTGACATACTCCAGAAGCTGGTTGTGCTCTGTGCTGTGCCTCTGCAGTGCAAGACATCTTTCATCGCAAGCAGCCATGTTTCTTGCTGTGTGTCTTGAATGGGTTGTTTGCATTTAGGATCACATGCAAGTGGCATGTTCACGCAGTGTTTTTGGCGTGACAGTCTGCATTGCAGCAGGCAGAGTTCTCTTTGCTTTGTAACCCATAGAGGATCACACAGGCCACAGCGCAGTAGGTACCTCACGACGCAAACACTACACCAACTATGTCCTGAACACGAAACGATTGCCTTTGAAACACAAACGTGCTCTGGTGCCAATGGCATGCTTTTTGTTGTGTTTGCAGAGCAGTGCTAAAGGCATTCCACCAGCGCTGGCTGAGTTGCGGCAGACAGTTGCAACCCAGTTGCAACCCCCCACGGGCTTTCAGCAGGAGCTGGCATCCCAAGCAGAGGAAGGGGGTCTCATCAGCCCTGGGGACTGGAGTGAAGGCTCTGACAAGTGGGCACATGCCTGGTCTGCCATCTGCCAGGTTTTGCCTCCTCTTCTTCTGCATGCCCGGCTGAGGCTTGCTTCATGATCTCAGATGGGTGAAGCTATGTTTTCTCTGAATGGTAGCAGATTGGACTCAATTGTGCCTTTTGAATGCCAAACCCACACTTGCTCCGTGTAATTTCCTACTCTGCTCAGAGAAAACATAGCTTCACCCATCTGCGATCATGAAGCAATCCTTTTGAGTGCCAAAACCACACATGCTCCCTGTTATTTCCCACTCTGCTCAAGTTTGTGATAGCATTCCATTTGGGCAAAATGAGGTCATACTGAGCATCTAACTTTCCAGGGTCTGCCGTTGCTTGAGGGGTTGTGATGTGTATATGCTGATGGCAGGTGTGGGCTTCTAAATGGAATGACAGAGCATGGCTGAGTAGAAAGGCCAGGGGGGTGGCTGACGCAGACCTCTTCATGGCTTGCCTACTTCAGCAGGTGCGCCATAGCACTATCAACATCTGTGCCTTGTCACTGCCTACTATAATTAGCTCCTGATGGCTTACTTCCGTAATCTCATACAAGGGTCTAATGTGGCATGACAGCAAAACTGATGTGGCATGAACAGCAACACTGATGTGGCATGACAGCAAAACTGACATGGCATGACAGCAAACCTGTGGAGGACAGGTGCCGTATTGTCCTGAGGTGAGTGTCCCTCTCTTTTTGCCCTGTGACTTCACAAACACCAAGGTGAAGGAATGCTCCTGCAAAACATGCGCTAGTGCATGTAATAACGCCAGTTTCACATCAACAAGCTTTTGGCACCACTTCGAAATGACTTGATGCTTTGCTGACGTACATGTGACAAGCTGCACACCAAAGCAGTGGCTGAATGACCGATGGAAGCATACCTCTCTAGTGTGTGTGCTGACTGGCTGGACCAAGTGTGCTGTTGAATTGAGCTGCAGGTTGTGCCAGCACAGTACGCCTTTGTGGTGCACACAGCCAATGGAAGTACACCTGTTGAGTGAGTGCTGAATGGCTGAACCAAGTTTGCTGTGGAATGCACTGCAGATTGTGCCAGCACAGTATGCGTTTGTGGTGCACACAGCCAATCCCATCAGCAAGCAGAAGGGGGAGACCTTTGGGGAGGTTGTGATGGGCATGGGGGAGGCCCTGGTGGGCAACTACCCTGGCAGGGCCCTCTCCTTCTCAGCTGCCCCAGGCCAACAGGTATGCTGTCATGTGACATCTGCACAGTATGTCAATCTGCCCCTGGCCAACAGGTATTCTGCCACGTGACATCTGCACGATATGTCAAACTGCCCCTGGCCAACAGGTATGCTGTCTTGTGACGTTTGCATGGTGTGTCAGACATGCAAAGTAACATGTCCCACTGAAGCGCATTACAAAGTCATTGCACGTGCGAGCAACTGAACGACAGCTCGTGCTTTGATTATTTGCATGACTGGCATGTTAGCAGAGAACATGCTTGTTTCCCTTTGTAGATATGGCGCATGTTCTTTTGGTCCTGTGTTTATATTGTGCCAAGACACCCACATAGGACATGTACCTCTACACCAAGGCAGTTTGTCATAACACACATAACAGACACAGGATCAAACCCCGTTGTTTTGGCCACGCTGTGGCTGCATGCTGAGAGGCACTTGTGCTTGCCAGCTTTTGCTGCATGTGCAACTGCTGACTGTTTGGGAGCCTGCAACACAGGCTGGGGTGAAGCTGATCTCCTTGCCCTCCAAAAGGTTAGGGCTGTACACAGCAGCTGCCAGCACCATCATTGCCCGGTCTGACTCCAATGGCGAGGACCTGGAGGCCTTTGCTGGCGCTGGTATGTCGTATCACATCGCTGCATATACACGCATCATGCTGTTCATCGTTGTTGTGCACTTGTCATATTCAGTCGGTTTCTGGGGGTGATAGTGTATGCCCCGTGTGATCCTGGCTGCATTGCATGTCGAGCGACTTAGTGCACGTTTGTGACAAGGGTTGAGCTGACTGCAGCCCAATGTGTGTCTGTAATCAGGTGCAGGATGTTACTTGTGCTCTAAGTCTGCCTGCCTCGCTGTTTGTTGCAGGATTGTATGACAGCATCCCATTCCCTTCTCTACAAGAGCAGCCAGTTGACTATGCTTCAGATGAACTGCTATGGGACTCAGCTTTTCAGCAGGAAATTTTGCAAGGGCTTGTAGACCTTGGGAAGGCTGTCGAGGAAGCATTTGATGGCGTTCCACAGGACATTGAGGGGGTGTACAGCAAAGGTAGCTTCACAGTTGTGCAGAGCAGGCCTCAAGTCCTCTGAAGTGCTGACTACCGATTTCAGTACAACGCAGAAGACTTGCTGTCATATATACACACACTACAAATCATGTTAGATTAAGCGATTGAGACATTTAAGGCTTTGCCTGGTTTCTCAATGCATGAAGGAATTGCTGCTGCTTCGAAGCGTGCCAGGCATGAATAAATTACATAGGTTCTGTCTGAATGCCCCTTGTGCTTTACACTGATGCAATCACGTCAGGCCAGAAGCATAGTACAGTCCATATGCAAATGGTGCGCCCACGAACGCAAAGTCTTTGAATCTGTATACTTTCATCTTCAAGACAGCTGTTGCACCACCCAGGAAATGGTCTGGTTTATCAAGTCACTTCATCTGCAAAACAACCATACATCTTTTTAGAAACTGTTGGCGCACAACTTGTCAACAGGTCCAGCAGATACCTCAACAGCATACCTTCTTGGTTATGTTTGTAGCAGGCGAGACCTGTTGGACCTTGCTGACGTCATCATATTGGAGGGCACCCATCAGGTGTTGTTCTGATCGTGTCAGTGCCTTGTCTCTTTGGTCTGGATGTGAACCATGAGCAAGGTTGTAAGAATCTAGTCTGGATTTTGCTTCTTCATGACGGCATCTATCTGCTCCTGATAATGCTGCGTCATACGGGCTAAATATTGCTCCTCCTCCTACACGCAAAACAGGTCTGGAAGTGGTACACAAAGTATGGCTGGTCAGTATCGCCTGCACATGCACACCTTTAAATTGTCTAGCTCGGTGACTGTCTCCCGCAACATACTGAGTAGGCAAGTAGCTTCAATCTTCAGCGCATCCGAGAGTTCCTGTGAGAGAGAGGCACGAGCTTTGAGTGTCAACAACACTTGCTGACAACGATCTGGCAGGCTGGTGGCCGACTGAAGTCAGCTGACACGACCTACCTTTGGAGTCGGTGGCCGCCTGTTTGGATCTTTGTTTGGCATGTTGGATGATCACGCAGCGCAATCGTGCTTTTCAAGCTTCGACTGTGAGACTCTCATAGTGTGACAGGAAGCCTGCAGCGGCCTGTTCATCTTCTTGACCTACCTTGCTGCGTCATGTGCATGCCGCAAGCCTCTCTGTAGTGCACTCACGGTGCCTGCAAATGCTCAAGTATTCATCACTTGCATGACCGCAGCTATGGACAACCGTTGCTTGAATCGAGTCGGCACAGGTTGTGCCATGGGAGGCGCACTTGGAGCGTCAATAGGTATTAGTGCTGTGCGGTGTGCTGTGACTACTCACTGCGGACCTACGCATCGACGCAAAATGTGCTTGACTGTACCTGTGCTGCTCGGCAGGGGCAGCATACGGCACTTTTGAAGCTTTCAGATATAAGGTTGGGTCTGATCCATTGCTCAAGTCCAAGCAGGGGCTGATGCAGCAGTTGCCCGTCTAAGACTGCCTGCTTCTCCTTCTTTTTGCAGATTCCTGGCATATACAAGATCAGATATGTGGGGCAGACAACACTTAGCAGTGCTGCTGTGAGTCAGAACAGTGACAGTTCCATGCATAGTTTGCTATTTGGCTTTCAGGACAATGTATGGTTTACTTTATTCTGTTGCCCTGCAGATATTTGGCTTATTTCTTGGGGCAGGGTCTCTGCTGCAATGTGGGCGTGGCTACTGATAGCCTGTGACACATGCCCTCCCTCAATATCGGTCAGCAGATCTGGACAACACCATGCGCTTCAGCACTCCGTAAAGCAAAGCCAGAATGTGCCATTTTGTATAGCAGGAGCCAAGAGCACTTGCCATCATGCATCAACAAGAAATCAAACTTGATAAAGATGGTCCAGGGCCGCTTCTCCCAAAGTATCTTATATGATCTTTATGCATCAGCACTCAATGCATGAGACTT
>JAABUK010002947.1_pt1 | contig 29635 bp, 21 predicted proteins | sample 5559141 | NCBI WGS metagenome assembly JAABUK01 (sample SAMN10711869, study PRJNA513367) | rock metagenome | isolation source: Antarctica rocks | place: Antarctica: Victoria Land, Pudding Butte nord | collected 2016-01-03
TCAGTTTCTGGCTTGCCTGCTGCTCACGGAGATGCTCGGCCTGACAACATCATGGTTTGTGTAAGAAATGGAGAAGTACTGAAGTTGAACTTGATTGACATGGACTGGGCTGGTTCAGCAGGAACGGTCGTTTATCCTGCATTGCTCAACACCAAGAACATTGCATGGCCAGACGGGGTGGCGCCCGGCAAGGTACTGGAGCAGAAGCATGATATTGACTTGCTGCATCTTCAGTGCAACAGGACCACACAATTTCTGGTGAATGACTGGAGAATGATGTTTTTGACAAGTGTTCAAGTCAGTGAGATGGATGTGGACTGAGAAGGTCATTGTACTGGCTTAGCTACTTGAATGGCACAATATCGCTTTTGTTATGATAGGATACTACCTGCGCTGTAAAGGTTGGCTACTCAGTGTTTTTCATGAATGCTATGCACATGTATAGCTCAACACCAACGAAAGAAGTTCGTGTGACAGCAACCTCTTGGCATTGTGTTGTCAACAATTTTCACAAGTGTATGTAGAACTGAAGGCATTGTGACTACAAGCTGTGAGCTGCTTGACATTTTGAACCTGTAACGGGTACTACTAATTTAGTTATGTTCAAAGCTTCGGGATATTTCGCTTCGGGATATGTTGCCTTTGCCCAGTCAGTGCTGATTGTTGGTTATTGAGACCTGCCCGAGCTCCCGAGCTTATTTCATTGGACAGCTGGCATCTCAATGCATGACACCAGCTTCCAGATAGACAGCTATTTGATGGGCTATTTCTCAAGTCTGAAAATTCATAAAACATCACTTGTTGAACTTAATGGTTTCATTGTCATCTCCTGGCCCACTTATTTCAAATGATATGTTACTCATCGCATTGTCGCTACATGATGCTTTGGCTGGATGAACTGATACTGAGCCTGAGTCTGAACACTGTGACACATATCTCTTGCGAGTTCCTCCCTGTCTTTGATAGACAGCTGGCCAGCCGCCAACATGTGTGAAACATAGCTGTGCCTCAACAACGTGAGGGTACAGGGCTTCCCAAACAGAGCTTGCAGAGTGCGAGAAACCAACTTCTGAAACCCCTCGACTGTGTATGGACGGCAAATTCTTGCCTCTGTGAACAAATACTCCCTTGGGAACTGCTGCAAGCTGGCTCGTATCTCATCAGACAGCTCCAGTCCCAGTCTTCTGATGTACAGAACAGGATCGCGCCTATCCTGTGTTTTGAATTCCCGCAAGATCAACGCCCCCTCTTTCTTGACATCATAGGGCAGCAGAATATAGTTAGGTGTGACAGAAGACATGATTGCATCCTTTGCCGCCCCTTCTTTGCATTTTAGCATGTGTATGAAGGCTGAGTGGAGATCATTTCTCACAGGCGGGATGCCGCCTCCATAGAAGCTGAGTAGGAGCCTTTCCTTTGAGCCGACTGGCAGCTTCCTCCTCAGCTGCTGCAGCTCTGCATGAGAGACAAAACCTGCTGCTTGTCGCTGTGATGCACCATATGGTAAGTTGCTTTTGCTCCTCTCCTTGAGTATGCCGTCCAGCTTGTCAAACAGCTTCAGGTAGCTGTCATAGCTTGCCTGGCTTTTAGCTTTGAGGTTCATGAGCTTATAGACATCCATGATTGACACAAGCATGGTCTTCTGTGAAGCAGCTTCTGTGATTGTGATGTACTGTATCTAAGCTGCAGTGCTAGGACTCCCTGTAATGGCTGGCCTTGTCTAGTGTTTTCCGAACTACTCTGTAGCATATACAGAGGCTGAAACCAGCATTTAGTGGCTGCATTCAAAAGAGGCGGCAACATTAAGCTTGACCCATGAGCTGCCTGATGCTTGGTTTTTATCAGTTGAAAGGCTCACAGCCACATGTTTAAGGTTTACTTCTCTTTAGTCCAGAGTGATCACATCATCAACATCCGTCTGAGCTTTTTTGATTCGTTTGTCAGGCCCCCCAGAGTCATCTGCCGCTCGCTTACGCTTTCCATTTGCATCGCTCAGCACACCAGCTGAGACAGCCTTTGCAGTGACAGCTTTCTTGATGTGCTTTGGCTCAACAATCATGCAATCATCCTCATCATCAGCTGCAGCATTTGCAGACGGACCTGCAAATACAGATGTGGTTTGCTGCCTGGCATCAAACAGCGACAAGCTTGCTCTATGCAAGACACTTGGCAAGCAAGGGAAATCCTGTCCAAACCATGCACCTGTTCTACCTGGACATTATGCCCATGCTTGTTGCCCCCCAGCTTCACATGCAGTAATGATAGACGTGTGCCTGGCTCTGATGGCGCAGGCAGACAGCTCAACAATGCTTGCAGGCAACTGGGATGCACAGACACGGGGGGGGGGGGGGGGGTGGTGGGTACTGGAGACCGGCAGTGATACTCTGCTTGTGGCTGTATCTGTCTCAATGAGCAGCTGCTTCTTGGTCCTGGTCATGCACTGAGTCTGCTTGCAATGGCAAGTTGTACCAGTTATGCATCAAAATACGCCGCGCCCTCAGAAAAAAGCGCGCCATTGGCAGCACTGCCTCAGCAACAATGCAGCAGACCAGAAAGGTTGGCAAGTTCAAACAGCACTGACTATGCACTTAGTAAGCGCAAAGGTAATGTTTCTGAGCATACCTGCAGCAGCATTGTCTGGGTCCTGATCAGGCTCTTGTGCTGCTTGAGGAACAGAGCCTGCCAGCTTGAAGCCTTCTGGGTACTCTTCTTCTTCCAAATCTTCCTGTACAGAAACAGAAGCTTGATATGCCACAGCATGCATTCAGTAATGACAACAGTTGTGCACAGTTAATCTACCAGGTATACAAAACCTTACAGAATGGATTGAACATACATGCATACTCTGGCAAGACATCAATGGCTGTGTCAGCAATGTGAGTGTGCTTCTGCTTGGCAGTACTTTTGGTGCAAGTCTTCCTCACTGAGACAAAAGACTGCAGAAGCATGAGCTGACCATTCATTCATTCAGGTCTCATGCATGACACTTAGGTGAATTTGCCAGTGATGGATGGAAGCATACCTGATGTGATACAACTAGAGAGACCTTGAAGTGCTGGGCCTGATCATCCACTTGCACAATGGACCCATGCTTCACCCCACCCCCTGCACCGCATCAACACTGCGCATTGAATCTCACCAGATTGAATGTTATTTGCATGGTGTTCTGGCTGCCATCAGATCAGCAGCGTCATGCTCAGTTTCAGCACAGGGCCGTCCAGCACAGCTAAGCAAGTTTATGTCAGAAAAAAGGGAACGGGTAATGCTGGGTTTCAGCTTGGGAAACATGAACTGGTTTGCTGGAATGGCGATGCACACCTGGCAATGCATATCTGGCAATGCACACCTGGCAATGAGTGCAGAGTCTTGGGCAGGTTGGCAGCATTGGCTTCCAGCTCTTCTTCATCCAGGTCCTCCCCTTCTTCATACACAAAGCCATCGCACATGATGGTAGGTTGATGAACACTCAGCCGCCCTTTCAGCACCTGCAGCAGTACATTGTCTGTCTGAGCATTGTCTGAAGTCCAGATCCTTCTGTTTGCAACAGAACCTGCTTGCAGTGATGCACAGAACCTCTGCAGATGTCTACAGCTTATAAACTCTTGCTGCAAAAGTTGCTGCGTGCTTGCATGCCTGGATCCAGTGCAGTTGCTGGTGCAACATTAAATGGATCACTCCGCATGACAACATGTCAGCGTGCATGGCGTACAGTCACATGTCAAACAGCTTGCTGCCTCAGGTTGACAGAGGCACAAGAAATCAGAACACGCCTTTTGGCATTGATTGAAAGACATGCCAAAGGGTAAGGTATGTTAAGGGCTTTTAGCCACTCAAAGGGCCAACTACTAGGCTGCGCTATCATACTCTCAGGGGAACTAAAACATCTCACAATGTAGAAAATGCATTTTTACTGTCCCCAGACGTTCCTGAGTTCTGAGTTCCAGTGCAGGGATGATGTTTCTGAATTAAAACAGATGTTTTGGGATTGAAAAGAGCCCAGGGAATCCTCCTATGTACAGCCCCCAGCTTTCACCATGCTGCTGTAATGCTGTGCCCCGCTGGTGCAAAAGTACAGTCACAGCTACATGCATGCTGATGCTCACACAGTCACACATGAGAGCCTTCATCACAAGACGATGTTGTACATATCACTCTCAAACTTGAGTGCTGGGCATAAGCTGCCATGCTGCCGCGAGAATGAAGCACTGCAGATTTGTGTGGCACTTCAGACAGGCAAATTGGAGTGAGAGCCTGCCATTGACAATGTCAGGCGTAGTCTCAGTGCACACCTTGTTGACAAAGTGAGCCAAGGTCATGGAGGTGGTGTCCAGGGCAAGCTGCAGCTGGGCTGTGCCACACACCATGCACTCCTTGTTGGGCTCACTGGGGGGCAGGGGCTGTACCAGGAACCGGCCCCCAACTGGCCGCTGCATCAGGAAGCTTGCCTGCATGTGCAACGGTCATAAGTGAAGTAATGCATGCAATGGGGGGTATTGATAGCACAGGTCTTGCTTGGCTTGCCAGATGTAAAAGGATTGGACCAGAAAGGTGCGCACCTTTGGTGGTTGCATCAGGCAGCTTGCCGGCAGGTACATTGGCCATGAGCGAGTCGTTTTACAAAAGGCTGCAGCAGACACCATGTATTTCCTTGATGTGGGGTATGGGTGGCTATAGCAGGATGCGTTCACCTAACTGAGTCTGCAAGGGGAGACAGACATGCGGTGGAGGCAACATTGTCACAGCATGTTGGCAGGTATTGTCAAGGCATCTGTGCTTTTATGCCCTGCATCCAACAGCTTGCTTGCAATGCATATGGCTGTTGCCAAACGGCAACAGAAAGCGCTTGCGGGCTTCTGGCAGTATAGCTTGTGCACTTGGCAATATGTACCCTGGGCTGGGTGCTCAGCAGCTTTTCCCATAATAATAACAATAATTTACAGGCGTTCCAGCTAATTGTTCTTGCCAGGTACCAACTAGGTGTGCCTAAATCCTAGTTCTGTGAGCCAACATGCACTAACATGAGACACTAAGTTGCACCCAACGGGTGTGCGCTGACTGGGCGAGTGCCATAGACGCATTTGCGAGGCAGAAAACCCCTGCCCACTACCCGACACGGAAGCCTGAGAAATCAATATGTTACTACTGAGGCTTCAACCCGTGACCTGCTGCGTCACATCCTGACACATAGCAGCTTGTACCAAAGGCTTGGTCGACCTCTGGGGGACAGCTTTTCCCATGTAGTGACACATTGCAGGCATACTGTGGTGTGCTTCTCCACCCATGCACGAGTCAGGTCCAAGTATGCGGACCATTCAAGCATGCGGCAACTTGGTGCTCATGTAATGATGATGATTGTTGCAGACACTTCACGTATAGCGGGAGCACGTTTCAATTTGGTGCTCACCTTGCACTGATCCTGTGCTCCTGCTAGGACTTTGATGGCTTCAATGACTACAAAGCCCGCAATGATGGCATTGGTTGTGGCGATGGCATGGATGATGTTTCCCGCCATGCCCTGCAGCACATGATTCGCGTCACAAATGCTACATGGCTGATGTTTCCCGCCATGCCCTGCATGATGCTTGTCACAAATGTTACATGGCTGAGGTTTCCTATGCAGTACATGCTTCACTGTACAGCTGCTACATGACATGCACAAAACAAGCTGCACAGCGCTGCCAGCACATCCATGACGGAACTGAATGATTGTGTGATGGTTCTGGGATGTCAATTGCCCAACAAATTGTGCCCAAGCTGGTGGGTACAATGTGTATGTACAAGGCTTGGACAGATGAGCTGATGCATGGATAAAATCAGGCAGGGAGGAACAAGCACACGAGTGCATGAAGCCATGAATGAGCTGATGATTGCAAAAAGCCGAGATTGAAGTGGACAGCGTGGGTGATTGCAAGTGGCACAAGATCCTAGCCAGCTGTATGTGGCTGCCACTTGCTAGAACTACAAGATTGAGTGCATGTGAATCAGAAACAACTGTGCTCATAGAAAGCAAAGACACAGAGCACAGGCACAATAGGAGCCGTGTGTCATGTGCATGACTATCACAGTTGATATCTGGCACGCAGAAAACGTAATGTCCATGACTGCAGTGTGTTTGATATGCAGTGTCATAGAGCATGCCTTGGCAGCAAACAAGCTCTGTATGGGAATGCCATAAGCAATGCTGCGCAAGTTGGCAGCGGCTGTCACAAACTCCACTGCAAGGTCGTCATCCTTGTCAAAGACAGCAGCCCCGACATCATCACTCCTCTGTTCCAGGAACAGCTGTATGGCCTTCAGGAAGACCTGCAAGGCTGTCATACTGAGCAGAAAAGAACAGTCTAAGCCTTTTGGCGTCAATTTAATGAGAAGCCAAGTATTCTACCGGGCTGCCCAGGTGTCAGAAGGGGGTAAAGGTCATGAATGGTGATCAGGATTGGGCTAATGTATGGTATCATGTATGCTGAAGCAATGCCTCTGCACCTTTTTTACAGTAAGAAAAATCTCTGACCTTTCTGGTTGTAACTGGGTTCACAGCCTTCTGCTAGGCACATGCAGAAGCAGATTACATTAAGAGTGGACATATTCAGTTGAAACAAAGCATGTCTTTGACTGAACATCACAGTGCCCTTTGGCTGCCATTCTGCAGAAGGTGAAGACTGCAGCAACAGTGTTCACTGCCGGAGAATGCATTCTAGCAAGACTGCTGCATGGATGATGTGGCTTTGGCCGTACAGAACGGACAGCATGGAGCTGCAAGCACAGGTGAGTATGTACCCACACCATGCTGTCCCATGTGCATGTCTGTGTGACTGACCAGACAAGTTGTCCTCTGTGTGAGCAGGCTTGCCTCAAGATATTGTCAGCACACAGACCATGAGGACGCCCATCTGCTGAAATTGAGAATGCATAGAGACCTCACTGCACCTGTGTGTTCTCCAACAGGGTCCAGTCTTTATGCTGGTCAGTGTATCCAAGAGACTTGCATGCACGGACAGGGCCAGCAGCTTGATGGCTGACGCCATTCTGGTGGCTGCTGGCTTTTGGAAGCTGCAAGTCTGTCAGATGCAGTGCTGTGGGAGGTTTCCGGGTAGTCCACAAGTCCTGCAGCATGCAATCAGTGTTTCTAGAGTGCTTTACAGCGTTCGCAGATGCAGGCTTTGATGCTGTGTGCCCAACTTTGGGGTGCTTGGGAGTCGCAAAGAAACGGATGATAGTTTGTAAATAGCTGATACATGATACTTGACAGCCTGCCATGCTATGAAGCATCTTCTTCTTCTTGTCTGCCAGCCGTGGAGTGAAGAAACACTCTCCTGACTTTGTTGTGTCACAGCGTCATCAATGCTCTCAATGCAATGATGCTGGCAGAGCATGTTCCTTACATGCCAGCAACAGGTCTCATCATAGTTCAGGCAGCTATCTTGTGCAGCCAAACAGGCTACCTTCTGCTGCTCATGCAGGGACAGCAGCAACAACGCACACCTTCTCCTGGTTGCAAAATGCAAATGGCATGAGCAGATACTCAGATCAAAGCTTACCTTCTGACTTCTGACTATCAATCACTGACAGCTAACTGCTTTTGCCAATCAGGTAGCTATCATGTCAGACCAAGGCTGATGACTGATGGTGCTTGACTATGCAGCAGTGCTTTGTGGGATGTGTGCATACCCCCAGTTTCACAGCTTCGGGCGTGGCTCACCTCCATTCTGAGTACACGCTCTATATCATGACCGTACACCCTCTCAAATATCCTGGATGCATATGTTTCTGCAGCCTCCCCTTCCTGCCTTAGGAAAGCACTTGGGTCCTCTGCCTCTTTCTGCTCTGCTGCACCTTCCTGGCCAACTTGAGGGCTGGCCCCATCCTGCCCTTCTGCAGGGCCCTGGGTGGGGTCTGATGGGGCAGCCCCCTCATCCAGGTCTGTCACAGCATCTGCCCTGTGTGTCAAGAAAAAGTGATGACTAAACTGAATGTATGCCAGCAATCATCCCATGTTGTGTAGACAGAATTCACAAATATGCCTGAAGCGCCTCTGCAGGGCGGCGGGGCAGAGGAGGGGTTGCGGGGGACCCCTGCTGTAGATCAGTCAGAGCATTGTTTAAACATGGCGACTTTTTTAACCATATGTCAGCTGGCAGTGACAATGCAGATGGCACACACGCCATACTTTCCGCTGCCCAAAAAGTTGTTTGCAGCAATTTGATGAAATGTATGCAGTGTCACTGCCATGGTCTACAGCATATACCTTCCAAAAAGCCTCTGGAACAGAAGGTCCTTGGCCCACACAATGCAGTGAATAGGCTTGTCAGGCGTGTTGCGGATGGTGCATACAGGATACGTCTTGGGTGCTTGCTTGGGCTGGCACTCAAAACATTCAGTCTTGCCTCTCAAGTGCACAGTTGCCTGCATCATGCACAGTCATTAGTAGGCCAGATTGTGAATGATCTGTTGCAGATTGGGGCTTGCTTATTTAGCTTGGATGTGCAAAAAGAGATCCAAGTGCAGGATGTACATGCTGTCAGCAGCTTTGCAGAACATGTTGACTGTGCTTTGTGGGAAGTAGGCATGTGTTGACTTGCTGTGTGCTGTCCTGCACTTGCTTCTGGCGCAGCCAACAAAGATGGCAATACATTGTGGACATCACCTGTCCAAGGTATCCTGCTGTGCCAGATTCAATCAAAGGTGTCTCAGCAGCCAAGCATAGTCTGTTGACATGGCGGCGAGCTTCTAAGTTGTCCAAGCCATTCATGACCAGGTCAAAGGATTTGAAGAAGTCCACATCATACTGGGGCTCCTTGACGTTGCCCTACAAAACAGCAGAGCAGTTCATCATTGGTAGCTGTGGCTACAATGTGGTATTTCAGACTGCATGCATATTGACATGTCTTGACTTGGCTATGTCATGAAGCAATGGACGGTTGTTGGGCTGTTCAGATGCCTTGCTGGCTGCATGCCATTTGCCCAGATTACCAGAACCACTTCAAGGGCGAGTGATGATGCTGGAGAGACTGCAGATGCAAATCAACAGCAAGCAGGGGCAATGCCACAGGCATCATGGACACAATACTGCAGACATTGATTGACCAGGAAGTGGCATGTGGACTACTTGTCGTGAAGACAACAATGATGGTGCAGATCACAGTCTTTCTCTGGGGCATGCTGCCAGCAAACACAACTGGCTCAAAGTGCTTGCAAGCTGTTGTAGAAAAGAAAATGGGACAACAAACCTGGTCTGCCTGAATCTTTGCTTCTGGTCTAAAGCGCTTCACAGCTTCAGCAGCAACCTTTGCCTTACTTTCACCAACATGGTGCTTGCGGAACAGAAACTGCCTGTTCAGATTGCTGGTCTCTATTGTGTCCATGTCAATCTGCACAACATCTGATTGTGGTGCGCAGCGCATGCACTGGGCATAAGTGGCGCACATTAGGTCAAGCATACCACATGAATGTTAACAAAACCAGTCAGCACCAAGGTCTTCAAAAGTTCACAGCCAATTCCTCCTGCTCCCACGCATAGCACTTTGGATTCCTTGATCTGCAGCAGCACCACTCCAGTGGGATACACTTTTGATACACGGCAGCTGATCAGTTGCAGAGACAATGTTTGCTAGTATACCTTGAGTTTTGCCTCGTTTGACCTGGCGAGAGCTGGCCATATTGTCATCTCAAAGGACTACGTAGGTGCCAAAAGCGCTGTGATACAAGTCAGTGCTGCCTGAAGCTGAGGATCCAGTCAGATCAAGCGCAAGAGCCAACTGCCCGCAGCTGACTGGCAAGCCGGTTTCCAGATTCGCTGCGCTAGTGCCCAAAGCCTTACAGCGCTGGTCGATGCGGTGTGTGCATTGTGAGAGCAATCCTGCTCTGATGCATGCTTTGTACAAACGCATGTCAGACAGGCGACACGCACATGAAGCATGTGAATATTTTATGCTCGCAACACACCTGGACAATTTGGTTTGACCTCCGTCGTCTTCGTGAATGATCGACACCCGCTGACCAACCCTGTTACTGCCGGCAAGTGACACAGCCTTGTCGTCTCTTGGTGCGTTTGAGGTTGTTACGTGGTCGACGGTCTGCATGCTGTTTTGAAGAGTTCCTCGGAAGCCGGCCTGCCGCTGTACTTGGACCATTGGACAGTAACCAAAAGGTGTAATCCATGTCCGGGGACTGGCAATCCAACTGGAATGCCGAAGCCGAACTTAGGCCAGGTGAACCTAACACACCATGCATCCTCCTCTCGCTACGTGCGAGCTCAACCGCTTATCATGACTTGTCCACCGAGTCAGATAACCTCAACAGAACGGCTTGGTACAGGTGTTTCGCTGCCGCCCCGAAGAGGGACGCATAGACGCTCGAACAGTACACCACTTGAACACACCTCCTCTCAGCTCCTAGCAGCTTCTGGAAGTGGCAGGTGAAATCTTGTGTGCCTTTATGTCCCGTCTGTGCCTGCTGATTTCTGTCTGCTGAGGCACTTGAGAAATTCAGGGGGTCTGCCAGTCTTTGTCAATGCAGAGTGACAGTTTGAACTGTGCTTGCAGACCTGAAGAGTCAGGCTATGCAGCTTTGGGAGAGGACAAGGCAGGCATTTTGGCAGATGTTTTGCATGGTCCTGTATTGACAAAAGCAAGATCAGGTCTGGAATGCAAGCTTGCAGAGTGCTCAATGTGTGCTCCTTTGTCCAGTAGTTTTGCTCACAGCTTTTGCTGACAAGCCCCGCAAGCCAGCAGCAAAACACTTTGTCTACATTCATGAGCTGCATGCATGTCACATGCTGGCCCATCACTCATGTGTGTGTATACAGTGCTGATGTTATGCAAGAACAGTAGCTTACTTCATCACAGGAACATGAAATCTTCACCTTGCATCATACTCAGCTTGCATACCTCTGGTGTTTCTTCCAATGTCCAATTTGAACACCTGCAGATAGGTTGAGGAGCAGAGGTGAGCCCAGGTCCGCTCGCCGAGGGCCTGTGCATGCATCACTGAGTCACAGACAGGCTGGAGCTGGTGGTCAGCGTGTGTCTGGGCGCATGACAAAGGGCAAGGGCAAACTTGCTGTCTTGCACGAGGTTTGCTCTCTGCTGCTGCATTGGCATGCTTCCAGGCTGGTACAGAACCTGAGCATGGCCTGTGTTAATGAGTCATGACGCTTGCATGCTGCAAATTCAGCAAGCTTGATGCTTCAGTCACAGCAAGCTGAAGCTTGCAGACTTGTTTGCTCTCAACCATGTTGCTGTGTGTTGGCATGGGTACCTGGCTTGTAGGTCTGCCCCTGACCTGCTATGACCCTCAGTCTTTCCTCACAGCACTGAACTTATGCAATCCTTGCAACTCATTTCTTTGTAGTCAAGCAGTTCTTGCTGAAAAAGTTGGCATGCACACAACGCTTTCAGCTGGCACAGTGTGAATGCAGTTCATGTATTGATGGCATAATATAATGCTGCAGGCCTTTGAGAGCAGTGAGGAGGAAGGTGGTGACTCTGGAGAAGATGGTATGCTGACATCACTGCTCATACCCTTTTTTGCACGGGTCACTTGCTTCCATTGGACGTAGTTCTGCACAGATCATAAGATACACGTAGCACTGACCATGCATCACCAATTGTGTTATACGACAACTAAGTGGGTCAGTCATCTTGACGCTGCAAAGCGTGCCAGGCGTTTCAGGCTACAGATCAGCACTGTAGTCATGTTTCAGGTCCCAAAGCTCAGCTGTGGGCACATGAATGGCAAGGGCAGTCAACAGACAATGATGGGGAAGTCAATGTAAACTTAGTCCTAGTTGTTGAAAGGCGCTTGACAACAGAGTACACACCACTTCCCAGCAGTGATGAGCTGTGGGCAATGCAGGCTATGGGCACATGGTTGGCAAGGGTGGGAAGGTGAAGAGGGTTCTAGCCAACCGGCAGTCCGCTCAGCGCTCACGTATACGCAAGCTGGAGCACATTAGCGAGCTGGAGGAAACTCTGCAGGGCTTGCAAGATGATGTGCACAAGTTGAGCCCTCAGCTGTCCAAGATGCAGGCCAAGCAAGCAGGTACAAGACAACTGCAAGCTTGCTGACTTTCTTGGCATGCCTCATATTCTGAACGCATCCACTGCTATGTATGATGGGGCAATATCTGGCCTGTCAATGCTGTAGATGCTGACCACAACAACCTTCAGCCAGCAGTAAGTTGCAGTTGTCAAGCCTTTCACCCTTGATTGTTACCCAAAGCTTTCTTGAGTGCCTTTGGAATACAAGGGGCTGTTGAATACAAGGGGCTATGCTTCAGGACGGCAATTTCTCAACCTTGCTAATAATACTGCTTCATGTCCTAATCAGCTTGTCTGCAGCAACACGGTTGTGGTGTCAACTGCCATATTCCCTGTGCTTTGTGTGCTGCAGATTTGGATGATCAGAATCAGGAGTTGCGGCAGAAGCTATCCTCTCTGTTGCAAGAGAGCCGGCACAAGGAGTCTGTCAACCAAGCCCTCATCACTGAGGTGTCTGAGCTGGGGCTCAAGCAGGAGAGGGCTCAATCTGGTGGGTATCCCACACCTTGTATTTACAATCCCCTGTGGCCTTGACAACAGACATTGCACTATCTTGATTATGTCGTACGCACAAACTTGCGTGCCCACATGGACCTATCTGAACTCACTGAAGCACTCATTCACAACCTCCCTGATTCCTTGAACAGTGTTTTCTGCAAGCAACAAGCATCTGCCTTCAACTACTATGCGACTCTTCCCCACCAAGGTCATATTCTTGTCTATTCTGTTCAACTGTAACAAGCCTCGTCAAGTCAAAGCACATACAGCATGTTGAGACAAACACAAACTCTTGCAACTTGTTAAGTATACTGTGCTAGGACTTTTTCTGCTATTAAATGCATGTAGATATAGTACTTTTCCCACAAAACCTGAACTTTTGTGTGTCTTAGAACAGCACTGAATGACTTGTTTCATTCAAACTCAGCATTCTCGGGAATTTCCATAGGCATTGTCTGTTGAGTCCTAAAGATACGAGATGTAAATTGACTTGGCTCAAATGCCGCCTGTCTTCTTCTGTCGTGCCTGCATCCCTTTGGTTCGTCCTTACTTGCGTATGAGGATGAGACAGCATGGTCAAGCATCAGTGCACATTCGTACCTTGTTGGCATGTGTTACCTTGCTGACAATGGCGATTGCTGCACTGCAGATCAACACCATCAGCGACAACAACAGCAGCAGCTGCAGCAGCTACAGCAGCAGCATCCACCGTATGCTCCATCCACATCTGCCCAGATGCATTATCAACAGCTGCCAAGGACCCAGGACTTGGACGCCTTTGGCTCTCCCACATACACCCACCACGCAAGCTATCAGCCGCCCTTTGCCTCAAACCCTCAGTGCCAGGCTCAATCCTACCTCCAGCCCAAGTCTTCTTCACCTGGACAAGCCCAGCAGTCAAGGCGCCCCCACCAGATGCGTGGCTCCCCTCCAGCTGCTGAGCAAGACATTGTTGATCGCCTCATGGAGCGGTACTCCTATGATGAGCAACAAGCTTGGCAGAGGCAGCAGCAGAGACAGCAGCAGCAGCAGCAGCAGCAGCCTAGGGTTCATGACAGGTCTTGTCAGCAACAACAGCGTGGGTATGACATGTCAGCAGAGCTCGATCAGTTGCAAGGAGCCCACAAAGCTGAACATGCTCAGGCGGGTCAACAGCAGATGAGTCAGACTCAATCTGGTCTTCATCAGTCACAGCCACACTCATCACATCATGTGAGACAGGGCAGTCAGGAAAGTGTAGATGAGCGCAGCTCGCCACAGCTGATCTTTTCACATGGGTATCAGCAGGCTAGCCCCCCTTACTCATCATCTCAGCATGATTACAGCCTGGGTCAACAGCAGGATGTGCAGGATCATCCACCTTTCATGCCCAAACAGCACAGTCTGAATGCTGCTGAGTCACAGTACATCACTCAAAATCGTGCACTTCTGCAAGCACGCAGCCAAGGTCAGCAAGGTCCACTGCATGCGAGCAGTAACAACCCGACTGCATATGCTCTTCCACAGCGACACAGCTATGATGGGGCACAATATCAGCAGAATGAGCAGCTGCAGCAACAGCTTCTGTCCAGGAGTCAGTCTCTGACTCACCCAGTGCAACAGTCAGCACTGCAAAGGCATGCCATGAGTGGGTCAATGCCAGACTATCATCAGCATCAGCAGCATGGCATGCATCAGCGTCTTCAGAATGCTAGCATACAACCAGCTGCAAATGAGGCTGTCAGGCATTTACAGCGGCACAGCACAGGTCGGACAAACCTAGATTCCTCCCCTCGATTCATACAGCTACACCCACAGTCACAGTTGGATATGAAGCCGCCATCTCAGAACCCTCTTCAGTTTTGGGGCCAGCCTCAGTCCCAGGTGCAACCTCAACAACAGTCTCACAGAAATCCCTGGGATGCTGCTGGGGTTACAGAAGGAGTGTACTCAGGTGCCCTGCCGAAGAAGAAGAGCAGTGGTGATATGTCTAGGCATGGCAGCGGCAGTACTGATGCACCTTTGTCAGAACATGTACCTGATGCCATCCTGGTAAGCCAGTACTCACACAACATGCAAGCTGTCTTGTGCATTCAACCCACCCTTCACGCTTTTCATTCTTGTGCTGTGCAGCAATGATGTGCTGTGATAGTACTCTGCTGACCAGCTACTTGGTGGTGTTCCCATGATATGTGTACTGCGGTAGTAGTCAAGACTGTGTTTGTCACTTCTGTCAAGTTTTGCCTGCTTTCGGCTGGCTGAAGAATGCGTCACTTACACTTGAGCTGCTGTTGCATTCACTCCAAATTTGATATGTCTTACGTGCAGAGGAGCTTCAGCTCTGTCAGCAATGCTTCCTCAGATCACTCAGATTCTGCTGCCAACGTCGGTGTCCATCTAGGCCTAGCAGCAAGATCGTTGGGCAGCAGCCGTCTTCATACTGAAGGACAGACAGGGCAATTAATAAGCCCAGCTGATGCTGTGAGACATGGCACATGGGCTAAAGGCATGCCTCCATCTGGCAAGAAGAAGAAGGACAGCAGTGGAAACAAGTCGGCCTTGACCAAGCTCATCTGATTTCCTGGGATGAACACAGTTGCATGCAGCATGTCTTGTGTACCCAGTGTGTCAATGCAAACTGTTTTGCACTCAACAATCCTTGAGAACTGGTACATTTCTGATGGATATGTACTTGCCTGCAGTCAGGCTAGGTAGGCAGGAATGTGTTCACTTCTTTGTGCAATGTTTGCATCAAAGTGCCATCCACTTGGGTGTCATAGAATCTGTACATGGGCAGCAGATCTGGACTCTAGAAATTGTATGTAAATTAATGCAGCCGTACCGCCAGTCAGATTGAGCTGCCGTCGCACACGAACTGTTCTGCTAAGCAAGGACTCATTTTGTATACAGACCTTTGACAATCACTGTGTTGAAAAGTGCAACCATTATTATTCAGTCAAGCCATTCACGAACAGGCTACTAATGATGACTCATATAGACACATATATGACTCAGGGAGCTCTAAGCCCAGCTGCAGCGTGCCGTGCTGGTGCAGTCAAACAGTCCCTTGAAATGATACACTAAGCTGTAGCTAATCAGAGAAGCGCTGTGGATAGCTATAGAGTGCAATGTAAAGACCGAGTGCAATTGTTCTTGCTCCTGCTGAAGAGTAGAAACTATGGTCCTTGGCCAAGATGATACTTGCTTGCAGCTTGCAAATCACTGTTCATCAATTGCAAGTGCTCAAATGCAAGAAAGCAAACACATCGTGCAATGCAGCACCTAATCCACCAATTGCAGCACGTCACTGCCCTTACTGGACTGACACACGTGTATGCGATTGAGTAATCCGACTTTGAATGAAAGGAGGGAACAAGCTTCACAGCTTTCAGTTTTAAGAGTGTCAACGCAACTAAATAGCAGCAAACAGAAGTGTAGTGTGTGCTGCTGCTCTGCGTTGCACAAAACAGTGTCTAAAAGTCTGCATGTGGCAGTCCTGTCGGTACTGACAAAGCAAATTTCGACGGACTGCCACTCAAAACACTGTACAAAGCAAGCCAAGATCACAATATGTCACTGCATTGAACGATTCTGGAGCAAGATAGACAGGGATCGCTGAACGACACAAGCCACTGCCAGAATGCTGCCTAATTTCGTGAGAAGCTTGCTGCAGCTCGACAATGCTGCATTTGGTGTACAGGAAGCTATGCTCGCAGCCATCGACAGGAATGCAGCTGATAGTTCTGCCTGCAAACATACGAGTCGCAAACCTGCAGGAGGATGAGTCACAGGTGCATGTGGGCTAGGCAAACGCCATGTAGAAATATGCTGCTGTTGTTGTCCCAATCCTGGCATTACAATACCAGATTAAAGCGTTGGTGCAGTGTATCTTCAGATGATCATGATCTTGCGCCATACGCTGATCAAAAGCTTTTGTGTCTTGTTCATGTAGTGCAACATTATGTGAGGTACCTCCGGTGTGGTTACATTGAGCATCAAAGTACAGACTGGCACCATATCAAGCTGGATACAAAGCAATGTTTATATGTAAAGCATAAAGCCGACCTGCTTTGGTGGGTGTTGACATAACACCGTTTGACAGTAGCCAACTATAGAGATAACAAAGCCACTCTTGCACAGAAAAGTGGTAAACCAACCACTATTGGACAGAAGAAAGGTGCATCAACCACTCTTGCACAGAAAAGTGGTAAACCAACCACTATTGGACAGAAGAAAGGTGCATCAACCACTATTGCACAGGAAAATGGTGAACCAACCACTGCTGGACAGACAGGTAGTGAATCAGCTACTGTTGCACAAGAGTGGTGAGCCAACCACTGAATCAACATACCAAACTTACCTTGCTGACCTCTTGGCCACTCTGTGACAATCTCAACAAGCTTTGAGAAAAGCTTGTGGAGACTTCTACAGAGTGTTACCAGGACACAGGACGAGGACCTGGGTCAGCAGCGTGTCCCATAATGGTAGGCTATTTAGGTGGGCAAACACACTTTGGGACAAAAGAGTGGTGAACCAACCACTATTGGACAGCACAGGGGTGAAACAAATACAAGTTGAAAAGTGTGGTGAGCCAACCACAGATGGACCAAACGAGCACAACTGAACAAAAAAGTGGTGAGCCAACCACTGAATCAACATACCAAACTTACCTTGCTGACCTCTTGGCCACTCTGTGACAATCTCAGCAAGCCTTCTAGAGACTTTCACAGAATGTTACCAGGACACAGGACGAGGACCTGGGTCAGCAGCGTGTCCCACAGTGGTAGGCATCGGTGTGGGCAAGCCTTGGGCTGTGAGCGACCACAATCGCTGTGAGCAACAACAGTCGCTGGCTGCAACCAGTCGCAGAGGCACCTGTGTGCCAGACATGCACAACATGAAGGCAGCAAAAGGCAAGCAGGTACATGACAGCTTCTAAGCAGGCCAGGCAGGAAGAAAGGAAGATCAACCTGTCGATACCTGCAGGGTGCCTCTGCAACGTCACGACTGGCGAGCAAGCTATGGCAGTCTTGGTATTCACAGCAGGATGGGTGCGCGTTGTATTAGGGCAAGTACAGGGCAGAGCAAATTTGCAGGCTTTGTACTGTTGGCGCCAAAAGTAATGAGCAGGGCATTCTCAACTTCCCAACTTTACCGATCAGCCCTCGTAAGAGCAACTTGAATCCTTAAAAAGTCTGATGGACGACCAAAACGCCCCTACGAGGGCTGATCGGTCAAGTTGGGCTGAGAAGGCCCTGCTCATTGCTTTTGGCGCCAGCAGTACAAAGCCTGCAAATTTGCCTTTGTTCTGATACTTGCAGACTTCCAACCCGCATCTATTCTGTGGTAAAATACTAAGACTGCTACATCTTGTTCGCCAGTCGTTTGCAGACGCACCCTGCACCGGTAAGGTATCGACAGATTGATCTTCCTTCTTCCTGCCTGGCCTGCTTAGAAGCTGTCATGTACCTGCTTGCTTGTTGTTGTCTGCATGTTGTGCATGTCTGGCACACAGGTGCCTCTGCGACTGTGGTTGCAGCCAGCGACTGTTGTTGCTCACAGCGATTGTGGTCGCTCACAGCCCAAAGCTTGCCCACACCGATGCCTACCACTGTGGGACATGCTGCTGACCCAGGTCCTCGTCCTGTGTCCTGGTAACATTCTGTGAAAGTCTCTAGACGCTTTTGTCAACGCTTCTGGAGATTGTCACAGAGTGGCCAAGAGGTCAGCAAGGTAAGTCTAGTTAGTTTGGTATGTTGGTTCAGTGGTTGGCTCACCACTCTTGTGCGGTTGGTTTACCACTTGTCTGTGCAACAGTGCTTGGTTTACCACTGTTCTGTCCCAAAGTGGTTAGTTTACTACTCTTTGTTGCAAAAGTGGTTGGTTTACCACTTTTCTGTCCCAAGGTGGTTGGTTCACCACACTTCTATACAACAAGGAGCTCCATATGTAATCTCTACAAGCTCTTTATAGTTGGCTACTTTCAAACGGTGTTATGTCAACACCCACCAAAGCAGGTTGACTCTATGCTTTACATGTACAGACTGCTATATAACCAGTTTGATATAGTGCTAATTTATACTTTGCTGCAGAGTGTGACAATGTTGTACATCTGGCAACATCGTACATGTAATATGTGAAGCTGATCTTGCAAAGTTGCTGACACCTCCTCACCCGCGTACGTAACATTGTGACGTTGAGGCACTTTAATGGCCGTTCAATGAGTTGTGTTGCTCATCCATACTACATCAGCATTAGAGTTGCTTGTCATTTGTAATAAGGTGGGGTCAGAAATGAGCTGCTGCTGCACTCTTGAAACAGCAGGACTCCAGCAGGTGAATTATATTAATGATAGCAAAAGGTGTGAAACAGCTGCGCCACTTAGATAGCACATTATCGAACACTGAAAACTTCTTATATGCGTACGGTTGGTTATGCAGCTACCCATCAGTAATGCTTTGCAACACAGCCTCCTAGCAAAATCTTATTTGGCACAAGCAGACAATCAGGCAAATGTGGCACCACGTCTTGCGCACAGCAGACAGTGCTCTTATAGCTTAGCAAGACCATGTAACACACATTTCCGGACACCTCAGAGCACGTTGGACAGAGCATGGCACATACACAAGGCAAGCTGCTTTTAGCAGCGCTGACAGGAAGCTGTTGAACGTACAGCAACGCCGCTTGCTTGTCATCAAAAAAAGCTTGCTGCATGCTGAGGGCTGAATTGGAATCACATTATACCACGCGCACGTAGTGTGAAGCGCTTGAGCTGTGGGTGGGTGCCTGATGATCAGTCATGCATCAAGACGTGCATTCACTGCATGCTTTTTGACACTATGCTCATCAGCAGAAATCAAAGGGTCTTGTATGAATGTCCTGCACATAAACAGAGGTGCCTGAGCTTGCAGTGAGAAATGCATGTGTGGCAAAGCAAGTCTTGTTGGGATGGGGTCGGCCATAGTGCACAAGTGCAAAGACAGATGGCGATAGCTTCTTTGATCAGAGAAGTACTTATCAAAGAAGTGTGCAGCTGCTGTGTTTGTGCGGCAGTATGCACACACTGACTGCATATGTATGTGCTGCACAGCCAAAACTGCTGAGCAATGCATCAGAAGCAGCAGCTTTTATGTAAGTGCCTACTTGAGTAATGCATCAAACACATGCTGACTCTGCACAGTCATACCTGGGTCAGTGAGGCACAACAGTAAGACCGAGAAAGGTGCTTGTGGCTCTGCTGCTGCCGGCAGACAGCTGTCTGTGAATAGGTTCTGCGAGCAGTGTAGCCTTTGCAGCTGCCTGTTCAGTCAGTGGCTGACCAATGGGCGTGGTGCCAGCAGCTGGGTGTGCCTGCAGCAGGTGATGCTACAGAGACCTGCTATGGATTATGGTACATGCCATATGGTGTATGCATGGTAGCAGGATGATTTGCAAGGCATGACAGGTAGCCTCCAGCTGCGCATGCTTGCTGGCTGCAGAGCCAGAGTGTATGCTGGTTGAGCTCCTGTATTGCCTGTTGTTTACATGAGCTGAGCTGAGCTGAGCTGAGCTGAGCTGAGCTGAGCTGAGCTGAGCTGAGCTGAGCTGAGCTGAGCTGAGCTGAGTCTCAGCTGAAATGGTCACAGCGATGCTGCAAACAGCATGCATTGCAATAGCAGCACAATTGCTAGACTGCTGTGCATGCAAATCATGCACTTCATGGCCAATCAGTCATGCAGCCAATTTGATGTGTCAGGGTGAAGAAGACCTGCAAAGCCATTCAATTATGAAATCAAATGAGGAGACAGCAGCCAAAAAGACTTACCAATTGCCAGAGCATCAATAGCGTAAGCAATTCCTGGGATCAAACGATATTTGATGGTGACCCCTGCTGCTGAGTGGTCTCAAAGGCTCTAGCTGATCACATGCATCTGCAGGGCAACCTTGCAGGCCCACCTTGGCCCCGCTGCCCCCCTTCCCCCCCCCCCCACAAACCACTGACAGATCCTGCAACGTCCACATTGTCCTCAAATGCCATGCAGGGCAGCTGTAGGAGCATTGATGATCTCGCACGCTGCTCCAGCACATCAGGCAAAACTGGTACAATCGCTCTGAGAACTCTGTAAGGTTGTAGCAAACTCTGTGGCACATGTGCAGACTCAGAACAGTAACACAATCTGGACTGCAGTGCATGTATTGTACAACACTTTGACAGTATAAACATGAATACATCCAGCAAACATGTCATCACATCAAAGCGTTGTTACCACTACTACAGCTGACAGTCATGAAGTGGACTTGGCCGCTGGAATAGAGCCACACAGCTGGCAGTGTTGACTTGCATGAACTTCCCAGTTGCACAAGGCAGTAGTATGAATTGCTAAAGCAGTGTTGAGGCAGCACAAGTGGTGTGATTGGTACCTTTGCTACAGGAGTGGCAAGGTGAGCATGCTATCCTAGGACTGTCTCGACAGATGCAACAGATGGACTGATGGGGCCAGAGGCGAGAAGATGCGCAGTAGAGTTGCCTCTGAAAAGGTTTGCTGAGCTCGCTAAGGGGCGTGAGTGAGATGGCAAGGGTTGCCTGTAAACAACAGCCAAAGAATTGCAGATAGTGGGCCAGCATGCCAGAGTGTTCTTGTCAAGGAGAGGAGCATTGCAGAGCCGTCAAGCCAGCAAAGCTCATTCCAGTGTAGCAGGCATTTGCAGTCGCGTTTGCAGATGCTCATGCCAGGTTCACTAAAACTACTGCCGAAGGGTGTACAAACCAAGGATACAAAGGGTTGGTGTCAATTGCTGCAATGATGCGTTACACATGTTGTTGTGCTTCTTCCTGAGCAAACAACAGCAAAGATGTGGCACCAACATGGATTACTCATAATGATAATAATAATAAAAATTAAGATGTATACTTAGCCAGCACTGCTGGCCCAGAAGGCATCAGGTACGTGCGACGCAAGTCAGTTCCCTCCACACAGGCTTGTTTAGAGCATCACGGGTGTAGCGGTTTGACTTTAACTTGAGAATGTCAGACAAAACAACATCATTTCAGACACCAATGGTTTGAGCAAAGATAACATAGAATGAGACGCCACCTCATGCTTGCCACATCCCTACAGTGTTCAGCTGCTTGTCCATAGAATGCTTCAAAGCATGAGTCAATGGTGAACTGCACTCTTGCCTTCCAGACCTGCCCTGCTCTGTATCAGCTGTCTGCGCAGTTCCAGAGACATTGTCAATCTGTTCCAAAAACATTGTGCCTGCATGTTCCAAAAACATATGTTCCCAGAAAACATTGTGCCTGCATGCAACAGTGTGTGCTGAAGCTGTGTTGACTGATCCAAAACCTTGTGTCCTGGCAAAAAGCAAGCTCTGTGTGCTGAAGCTGTGTTGACTGATCCCAGAACCTGTGTCTAGGCAAAAAGCAAGCTCTGTAACAAGTATTGTGTAAGTTGAGCAACCAAGGCAGCATTGTGAGAACCTAAAAAGCAATTTTGGCAATGGAGACACAGCAAGCTTGGATGATAAGAATAGCAATGCGCTCACAGCTGCAAATTTGTGACTGGTTGTGCTTTTGATGCCTGCATATATGCACTGTAGACCTGCATAGAGGGTGGTCATGTTCTTCCAAGGCAGCTGGTAAGAAAGTGCATGCAGAGGCATGCCCTGCCAGCTGTCCTTTTGATGCCGGCATATGTCATGTATCAAGTGTACATACATGTCTTTCCCTCACATGCAAGTTCAACCATACCTGAGATAAACAGCCTGCTGCTGTTGTTGGCTTTACTAATCATTGCATGACACACCCCGCTCAATCTTCATTTTGCTTCAAATTTTGCAAAGGCTCTCCTCAAGCTCAATGCCCTGAGCAGACAGAGTACAGATGATGGGGCACAGAAGCTGTGCTGCATGCGTCTCAATATGCTCAAGAATTCAGGCTTGCACCAGCTGACATGACACAATTATGCTGCTGGGAGTAGTATGAAAGACTGTGAGGGTCAAGCTGCAGCCAGTAAGATACAGCCTGACATGCAAAGGCTTGACTCATGTTGAGCAGCAATGCAATTGGTCAGGGTCTAAGTGCAAGCCGGGAGACAGTTTTGTTGTGGTGGTTCAGATGGATACTTGAAGTTGCATGTTGATAAACAACTGCAATGGCATGCGCGCACGAAGTCAGCACTTTGCCATAACTGTCCTGGTAAATATCGCACTTGCAATTTGCATGAGCCAATAGTGTTGTTAGGTGCATCACCTGCAATATCTTGTATCAACAAAGTATCTTGATGGTGCTGCATAAAGCAACAGTCGCAGGTGCTCTAGATCTGCAGAGTTAATATCAAACGGCCTACAACACTGCTGCAATGCAACCACACGTGGGCTGTGCAGCCTCATCTTTTGTTGTTCTGTCCAGAGCGTTCTACTGTATTCGGCCCGCTTACGCACGGTGAGTTGTCTGCAGCATCAGTCTCATCTAGTGCATCAATTGTGCGGGTGAAGTTTTTGTCAAGAGCTCACGCTGGAATACTGGCTGTGAACATGTCGGCCTCGTCGTCATTGCAAATCCAAGAGCACAGGCGCCGTGATGCTCTTCTCCGATGTGCACAAAGCCACTTATGGGCAACGCTTCTTGTCTGTCTGGCCTTCAGCATGTCTTTAGATAAAGTGTCGACATTTTGTGCTGAGCTTTCCCTGTTTACCCTTTTCCTCTCCTGGTGGTGGCGTTTTTGCTGCTCTATCCCATTGTCTTTGCCCAAGCAAACTGCTGGATTGCTGCCTAGGCAGCCTTGACAACTTGTCAACATTGCCTTACCCGCTGCAGGGATGATTTGACAGCCCTCTGCATTGCCTGATGCTTTGCATTGTGCCTTTGTGCATGGCCAGCCGTCAGCTGTCAAGAGCATGTTGATGAACCCCTTGTGAGTCTGTCCCACCCACATGATGTATGTGATCCCAGTCCTGAGCGCGGAGGTTTCAGATTCTGAGCATTGTGGTTTCAAGTCTTATGCAGATTTGGGCTGACCCCACAGCGCCACTGAGGCTCTTGAACCCTAAAGAGCATCTGAGCAGTAAACTACAAAAGCCACGAGTGGGTATACAGCCTGCTGCTTGCAAAGTTGACTTCATCCTTCCCGATCTGCCTGTTTGCATCCAAAGATATGCTGCCTGTTTGCACATACCGCCCTGATTGCTGGAGCAAATTTGTCTGCAGGCTTGAGTTGATGTCAAGATTACCTCAAGGATGAGGAGGACTCATCAGGGCTGTGGCAAGGAAACACCTTTGTCACTCAGTTGAAGAAGAGATCAGGCAGAATGGGAGGCAAGGTATCCTGGTCACACCTGATCTGCACTGTGTGCGTGCCAAGGCCATTGGAAATCCAAATTGCATCCTAGTGGCTTGTCAGCTGCTGGTTTTAAAAGGCAGGCTTTCGGGGCCCATTTAGGACGGTTATACGATAGTTGGGTCTTCATAGTGTTTGGCACTGCCCAGCATCATGTGCTGCTCCTGCATGGTTTTACTGCAGCTTCTGTTGCACCATGAGATGTACAAGCCTTAGAGTAAAGTACTTTGAATACAGCAGGCGCATGTACTTCACCCTTGAATGAGTCGTAGACTTGTAGGTTGTGGATTCTGGATGCATGCGTCATGCTGCCTCCCCAACACAATTGTCACAGACAGTAAAGTATCACAAAGACTGATGATGACTTTTTGTCTGTCCGTGTGCATGTGTACTTGCATCCGATGAAGATGGTGCAAATGCAATAGCAGCAAACCAAACTGTTGTATGCAACATACAAACACTAACAGGCTGTCCTGGCAAGTGTAGCAAGCAAAGGTCAATCCACACAGGCTCCACATCAGCTTCCACATCAGCTTCCACACCAGCTTCCACATCAGCTTCCATTTCAGCTTCTCACCTTATGCCAGCAGCCAAACCTTATTCCGGCCAATCTCCTATCATGAGTGTCAATGCTCTGCTGTACACAGGTGCTGTGATATTGCGGGCAGTAAATGAGGCAGGGCCCCTGGCAAGCCTGGGGTCTTGGGGGGGTCCATAGACACCCAGCCTGATGGCGCAGGCTTGGGGCCATGCAAGCACATCAAAACTCAGGCAAGCTGCAATACTGAGCTGCTTGGCTCATGCTTTGTAAGTAAGATGCTTGTTTTGTGCAAACCATCAACCATAAGTGAAGTCACAACCAGGCAGGGCAGCAGGAATGTATGTTTATGCGGGACAATCTTTGGGGTAGGCCTTGTACACTAGGCCAACCATGACTGAAGTGAACGCACCACAGTCTGCTCTATCTGTAATGCTTGACCTGATGTGACTCTCCGACACATGCGCTGCTGACCAAGGTCTGCTGTTTTGTGCACATGTGTCTGGGATCATAGGCGCTTTGATGCAACATGTTGTGCCAGCTAATGAACCGCCTGTTAAGCCTACATTATGCTGCAGGTCAGCCTGTCCATGAACTGCAATTCCAAACGCTGTTTGGGCATCCCAGCTGGGGCTCACCTGACTGTTCCACAGCTTCACACAGGCGCCCATCCATGAAGGCTAGGGCCAGCTGCATATGCTCCCTTTCTGTATTGACTTCTTTTGATTGAAATGATTGGTTCTCTTCATTGAAATGATTGGTTTCTTTTCATTGACTTCTTTTGAATGAATTATTTTCCAGCTGCCTCACAGAGGAAGATGCGCATTGGTGCTCAAGCTACAGTTCTGACTCAAGACAGCAGTAGGCCTTTGCCAGTCAAGCCCCTGTTGCTGCAGTTAGCCCTAGGCGGATGATGGCCTCAGTCAAAGTTCTGGTAAGGTTGATGCTTGTGGCATGAGTGATCAAGAAAGCACCTGCTAAGCTGAAAGTCAGTGCAGGCCTTGGGGCAAGACACTGCAAAGTGTGCAAGTCATGTTGATGCTGCCCAATGCTGCTGACTGTCACACACACACACACTCAGTGTCATCAAGATGCATGCAGCGCTTTTGATGGTTCAGGCAAGCAGGCTGATGCACAAAGCCCAGTGCAGCACAGCACTGCATGTATCAATACATATAAGATGCTGATCACATGCTATCTTGTAGCAGCACAGCGCTGTCTCAAGCACTCAAGGTGCTGGCATGGCTTACACAGCTCATCCCAACCAAGAGGCCGCACCTGTACTTCTCACCAACAGTGGAGCTTGTATGTGATTATTCCCTCATTTTGCTGCAGGTGCCAATGATTTTGCAGCATTTGGCTGACTTCACTCTAGGCTGAATGTTTCCAACTGGGCTGCAGCTGGTCCATGCGACAGATCATCAGAGATCAAACAATGACCGCACCATATGCCTCTGAAAACGCTGGAGATTCTCCTGTAAACATCAGCACTAATGTTGCAACCCTGCAGCATGCCAGCCCTACAGCAATGTGACCCTCCAGCGTTCCAACCCTACAGCGTTCCAACCCTACAGCGTTCCAACCCTACAGGGTTCCGAGCCTACAGCGTTCCAACCCTACAGGGTTCCAACCCTACAGCTTTCCAATCTTCCTCCTACACCTTTCTCGCGACTTCAGCAACCGTTTTCCATTTAAGTTTGCTCACAGCTCAGCTCAACTTGTTTTGAGGCTTGAATGTGTCCTGAGCTGGCCAATCATGACATGAAAACAGTCTGTGTCTTCTGTGCCCTTTTTGGGCAAAGCCTGTGACAGCACAAATCAAGATTCCAGTCAAGCAGACTGCCAGTTGGCAAAGGCAAGAATGCACCCAACAATTATAGGGCATGGTGGCTCAGAGTGTTATTTGTTTCTTGCAAGCTTGCGTCAACTGGTTTGTGTACCCTACTACCTACCTGCCAACAACATGCAAGTGCAACTTCTCACAGACTTGAGTCAGGACTGTGCTCCAAGATCTGATGCAGCAGCTGCTTACTCCAGCTACCTCTGCAATGCACGCAGTCTGCAATGCTGTGTGACGGTTGGTGTGACGTCTAGGAGACTCATGTCAGAAGCTGTATTGCTTCTTTGAGGAAGTTCCCAGAACAATACACCAGGGGCGTTGGACCCTTTGGACACATGCCATGCACTAACTTGACTGTGGTGCAGTGCAGAATGTAATGCAAGAGGAAAATGTATTGGGGCTGAGCATAGTATTGCTGATTAGCTTATAAGCGCATCAGGGGTTGATATGGGAGCCAAAGAGGCTGCAGGTGCTGCTTCTACCGTTGTTGCAGCTGACACTGCAGGAAGTGCAGCATGCACAACACAAAGTGCATAGGATTAACATAATCAGACTGAGATACTTCGAAAGTTGTTTGGCTATGTAAACTTTTTTCTAGCAATGCACCACACTTGTTTCATCTCAGAAGTTTTGTTAGTCCACAGGCAAGTGTGTGCTAGCTCGTAGGTATACACCTGAAGCAATGCACGTCTACGCTGACCTACATGCATGTGGTGCCATGTGCTACTGATCCTTGCAGACACAGGGATCCGTCAAAAACACACCTACCTTGGACATGCGCAGACCCAGCCAAGCATGTCCAGAACTGCACATTTCAGCTATGCAGAGTTGCAGACTTGTATCAGATCTACACAGGGGGACTCTGCTATAATATGCAAGTCAGCAGAAACGTATAGATCCACATGCTGTTTGCCCCTTACAGGTCTGTGTGTGCCGGAGCCATGCAGCTCTTCTCAGTCCCGAAACGTCTATTCTGATTCAAATACGTCATTCCTACACTCAAAATCTGTATGTTGGGTCTGTGCGATGCTTCTAATTGAAGGTGAGGGACTGACACAGGCTGACGCAGACGCACGCAATAATGCCAATTAATAGAAGCTGCAGTGTGAACACTTCTATCCTTAGGAGTGAGCCAATACTGGACCTTTCTCCAAATACTTGTATGATTCAGCTGAGCAACATTATACACATGAAAGCTTAGAGTTTGCAGAAGAAAACTGCGTATGAGCAAAGTGAAGCAAATTGAAAACACCTAATTATTATAATCTAACAATGCAGCCTTGCAAAGTGCGCTCATCAATTTACAGAGGAAAAAGAGAGGGATGTTCAATGTGCAAGCTAGGTTAAAGAGACCATAGTTGGCCAACAAAACAGCACCACAGCTTGACACACATGCTTCAAGGGGAAGTTATACCCTCTCATGAGCTGAACCTATTCAATGCCACCAAGTACTTATGCCCAGACTGGTGCAAGGGCCAGGCTGAATGTTCATGAAACACATCTGTTTTGATACACCAGTGGAATTTTTATTGCAATGAAAGGGCTGACTAGGGTTGTGTGCAACAATCCACAACAACGCTCCCTTCACATGTATACAAGTTACAAAGCTGAACACAGGTTCCAGCCCTAGGGTTGCTTCCTGGCCGGTTGTCTGCCACTCTCAAAAACATCCATGTGTCAACAACCATGGACATACAAGCTGTAGTTCTATTCACTGACCGCGCTCTTCCTTTGGTCAGGCGCCACAAAATATGCTTTCAGACTGCTCTTGGGAACCATTAGGCGGCCAACTAGACGCATGTCTTGGTCGGCCACATGACAACCCACCTGGACAACCCACCCTATGGTGGCCAAACTAATCCCCAGCTGGTTCACAGCATCTGCATATTCCAGCTGTCTTTTGACCTCCCCAAGGTCAATGTACGCATATTTACCACCCCCCGCAATGTCTATGCGTCCTCGCATGTCAATTTCCATGGTTTCATAAGGTAGGAGTACGCTCCGTGATGCTATTGGTGGGATACCATCTAAATATATGCGTGGTAGCGCAGCAGCTATCGCACACATGATCCCTGGGCTGGCGACATGTCAGCAAGTGCTGCACCTGTTTATCATCATCCAATATCGCAGCATTTCTCAGTTTGAACAAAGCAATCCTCAATGCTCCATCTTTCTGCTTGCGAACAGTTGCAGCAAACCGTTTTGGATTGATGCTTCCGTCAGCATCATGCCACGATACAGGCTGCTCAGACGTGCTGTGCAACACCGCATCTACTCGCTATAGCAGTCTGAGAGCAACCTTGTGCTGCACCAGATATTCACCAACTTTCGTAGCATAGTACAGTGGTGTTGTGAAGACCTTCATATACCATCACAACTTGAACCTACACAGCGTAGTGACCTGCAAAGGTCACATACAGCAAGCAACACATGCTGACCTCCTTCTGACTTTGATTGGTGTAGACAGCCTCATCAGGCAAAAGCAGCACCAAGTCTTGAAGAGACTGTACCACCATCGCACGGGCATAGCCAGCTCCGAAGAGGTTTTCTGCCACATTGATGTTTCAGGATGCTGCCCAGCTGACGGTCCATCCCATCCAGCTGCCTCTGCAAGTCACCTTTCGTCTCCGTGAAGAGGACGTGATCTTTGTCTAAAGAGAAGCAGCGCTCAACAAAATTACATAATCTGCCAAACCTGGATAGCTTCCAGTTGATCTTCCATGGGTTTCAAGCTCTCCTTCAGCATTGGTTCCATGACCTTCTTCAGCATTGGTTCCATGACCTTCTTCAGCATTGGTTCCATGACCTTCTTCAGCACCCGCTCAACGCCCTCTGCAGTGAGGGCACTTTGATTAGAAGAATGCAGGAGTCTCGTTCTTGGGCATCTGCACTGTCTGCTCACTGAACGAGGCAAAGACCTCGGAAGTCTGCAGGCAAACATTTGAGGTTCGTTTGGACGAAGCTGTCAAAGATGTCCACGGTCCGAGATCACGGGGACACCAATATTTCCCTTGGGTTTTCGGGGAAACCCACATTAGTCACTACATTAGCCAAGATAGGTCAGAGCAACACTGCAGGCGCGCGACAAGCTGCATCCTGATGCGCTGCCTTGCAACCGAAGCGGCATAAACTGCATGATGGGGACGTGTCCGTCGTGATAAAGTCTGTCTGCTGCCTGCTGGTGACCGTGGATGAAGTCTCACGTACGAGTTTTTATCCGCACCCGTCCGTCTGCAGAGCCTGCCGAAGGCTTCCGGTAAGTCCTGTGATTTTTACGTGAGTTGATGTTTGCATTCCGCCGCTGACGTTTTGCTTGCGCGCAAAATGAGTGTCCCAACTTTTCGGATGACGCTCACTACTGACAACGCGGCTTACTTTTTGTCTTGAGGTGATTTGTGACATGCTCTGCTCTCAGATCATTGGAAGA